>Ga0335074_10000187_pt1 | contig 99003 bp, 85 predicted proteins | sample Lox_Sample_23_FD_206715 | JGI IMG/M metagenome (GOLD analysis project Ga0335074, IMG submission 206715) | Soil microbial communities from Loxahatchee National Wildlife Refuge, Florida, United States - Lox_Sample_2.3 | ecosystem: Environmental > Terrestrial > Soil > Wetlands | place: USA... | reverse complement strand
GGTTTTTTCGCAGTATTCGGGCGGACAGCCGTTGGGATAGTTGGGGGTTCTCGGGAAACAGCGCCACGCATACATTCCCGCCTGTGAACTGCGGAGTTTGGAAAACGCCTTTTGCGCGTCGTCATCGCGGATGAATCTGGGGTCGCCGGTGAAGCCCTTGAAGTTGTGGCCGAGATAGACCTTCTGGGCGAAGTCGGCGATTTGCTGGACGGTGGTGTCGTAGGTAATCCAGTCGCCGATGAGCCGTTGGGAGTAATTGGTCCAGAAGGCGTGGTCTTTCTGGAAGTCGTCTTCGGTCAATTCCGATTGCGGCTGGCGGTTGATTTTCATGATGATGCCGTAAGGCGTTTCATAGGGATACATCCAGTCCAGCGGAAAACTTTCCTCAACGTAGAATTCGTTGGTGGGATTGTTGTCAAAAATGACTTTGCAAAGCAGGCCGTTGATCATCATCACGGCGCCCGTGCCGGAGACTTCAACTTTTCCCTCGGAACTTTCCAGTTGCTGCTCTCTGGCATACTCATCAAAACATTCTTGCGAATCCTCCTGTGAGGGAATGTAAATCTCCTTCGGCGGATAAACACCCTCGGCGCGGCGGCGCGCTTCGACCTCTGCACCCATTTTGGCCAGCGGCTTGTCCAAAACATTGTCAAGAAATCGGGCGACACCTTCAATCAACGCATTGCCTGTATTTCCCTTGCCGACGTCAGGATTCGAGAGGTCCGTAATCACGTTGCTCGTATCGCCGGTGCAAATGGCGGCAACGTATCTGAAAAGCCAGCTGAAAAACGGCGGGTCCTGCTGCGTGCTCCGGTTGTATTGCGCGCGGAGATATTCCAAATAAGTGTTATCAGCAAGCGCGTTCTGCGTGATGATGTAAACATCGCGCCGGTCGAAATGTTGATCCAAGTAAGGCTGGTCACGGTGAGGGATCAAACTCTCGCAAAAAATCATGTAGGTTGGACAAAAGCGGCCGGGATCCGTGCCGCCAAACAAAATCGCATTACGCGCCATCGGCGGGTAAATTCCAAACGGCGGCGTGAACATGTCGTGCCCGAACCAGTAGCCGAACCAATGGTTGCGCTGCTCGCTCTTGGCCCAATGCGTCAGGACGGAATAAACCGGAGTGGCGGCAAACAGGACCAGCATGATCAACACCGGTGCGCGGTTCCGGTAAGCGACCAGCGCCCCGATAAATGTCAGGACAATGGCCGCGAGCAAAATTGCCCCTACCACCGGCAGATTATATTGATATGGCTCGAACATCCGGGGCAGCGCCTGGGACACTTCGCGGGCGCTCAACCGGTCACTCCCCAGGAACGCCAGAAAAATGCAGACGATCAGCAACAGCAATGCTCCGCCGCCGAACATTTGAAACAGGGAATGATCATTGGGTCCGGGCGACTGCCGCAACCGGATGAAACGCTGCGTCGCCAGGGCCGTCAGCACAAAGACCCCCGTCAGGCACAAAAACAGCAGCAACACTTTGCTGTAATCCAACAAACCCGCGCCGCCATAAAACGTCATGCTTACGTTGTCGTAAAGCACCACGCCGACTGGGACGAGCAAGACGGCCCCTGCCGCCAGCCCGACAGTGCGGAAATTTTTATAATGCGTGGCCATGTAGGCAGTCATCAGCGCCAGCCCGTAGCCGATCAAGATCGCCACGATTGCGTGCGATGCGGCAAAGAACACCTTGTTTTCATCCGCGTCCTGCCGGTCCGGACTGGTGTTCATGAGAACGGTTAGCAGCACGCCAATGCAAAAGTAAATGGCCGTCAGCCCGATGATCCACGTCCGCTCGCGGTTTTTCATTTTCCGCAAAAAGAAAAACGGCAGGAGGGCAACAAAAATAAAAACCCAACTGTAGGATGAAGCCAGGCCGTTGACCAGCAAACCCAATTGCATGATGAATTGTCCCGGATTCTGGAAGATGTTCGTCGGATGCGCCTGCTCATATTGGCCGCGTGACAATGCGTGAAAGAATCCTTGAACCGTGCGCGGATATGCCCATTGCATCGGCGGATCCGTCATGCATGAAATCGGTTCGTAAAGATAAAACGATGCGCCAGCCACCCAGAGCAATCCCATGAAAAGAACCGCCTTCCATTCGGTGGCAATGCTTTTGGTCTTGATGGCCAGCCAAACGGTGACTGCGACGGAGGCAATTCCCACCGCGTGAAAGATGCCGCGGAACATGGGATCCATCGTGTTGAGTGCGGACACAGTGTTCGTGGCCATGCCGATGAGTCCCAGCCCGTAAATGATGCTGTTGCCCAAAAACAAGTCACGACCGAGCTTGGGCTGGCCGACGGCGATGCAGACTTCAATACCCATCGCAGCTACAAGCATCGTCTGGTGGATGGTCGCGCACAGGCCGAAGAAAAACATCCCGATATAAAGATATCGCCGCTGGTGTGGCGCATAAAGCCAGCGCAACAGACAAAGCGCCACGAGCATCAGCCACGGCACGTCAAAAATCGAAATGCGGTTGATCACCACCGCCTCGTTCCAGACGAAACCATCGAAGCCCAGCAGCAATCCCGCAACAATGCCGCAGACCACGCAAATGGCATTCTCCCATTTGCCCGTCATGCCCTTCAACTCTTCGATGCCCTCCATCAACATGCTGCTGCCGCGCGAAACCATGAACCCGACCAGGCCGCAGGCCATTGCCAACGCGAAGGACTCGCCCACTTCCACGCGCCAGGCCACGTTGCCGAACGGCACAATCACCGTCCACAGCCAAGAGTAAATGGACCAAAACGGATAGCCCGGAGGATGCGGCACGCCCGCGTAATAGGACGCCGTGCAAAGTTCGCCGGAATCTTCCAGCGTCAATTCCGGCGCGAGCGTGAACAGATAGACCGCCCAAATCACGCCGAAGACGATGACCAGAACCATCCAGTCAATCTTGCGGAACAGCGGCGGCACTTTCGGAGTAACAGGCTTGGCGGGCGGCGTTTTGGCCGCCGGCACTTTCGCCGGTTGCTTCGATTTCCCATCTTGCGGTTGCGACTTGTCGTTGTTCATTTATAAATCCAATCCGTTCAATTCCGGTGTAAAAAAGAAGGGACAGTAGAATTGAAACCACCGCCGTTTGTCCAATCAAAAGTGAAGGCGTATAAATGGTTCTGCTCCGACTGCCGGCTTGTGGCACAAACGGCGTAGTCTTGATTGCTGATCATGGCCACGGCGGACGGAATGACCGAAACGCCGGTCGAAATGGAATTTTGAGAATTCAAAACCAAAAGCACCAGCAGCACACAGGCCGTTACCGGCGTCGCAAAGCCAGCGAGCTTGACCATGCGCGGCAGGTTCAAAATGCGCGCGCCAAAAATCCGCCACTTAAGCCCCGCCGACGGACGGCGCGGCCGCCAGCAACGCAATTGGTTTTCCAGCGATTTCATTTCGTCCTCGTTCATAATCCACCCCTTCCAGTTGGAATTTTATTTTTTGCAAACCGTAGCGGTAACGTCCCGCCGCCGTGTTCGGCGAAATGCCCAGCAGCCCGCTGATTTCCTCAAACGTGCAGCGGTTCCAGATTTTCAGCACAATCACTTCGCGCTGTTCGAGCGGCAGTTCCGCGAGACAGCGCATCGCGGCGCGTTCCGCCGGGTTTTCTTCCGGCGGCTCCTCGAACCATCGCCGCGATTCCCATTCGCGCGTTAACCGCCGCCACAGCGAGCGTTTGTAATTCAACGCGCGGTTCCTGAAACTGCGGATGAAATAGCGTTCCGGCTCGCGCGGCGGCTCCGGCAATTGCATCAGCGCCAGAAACGTTTCATGCAAAACGTCCTCGGCCTCGCCGTGGCTCAAGCCGAGCGCGCGCCCGTAAAGAATCAGGCCCGCCGCCTTCGCGTCGTAGAATTGTTCAAGCCAATGTTCGTCGCCGGTCACGGTTTTAACTCATAGACACCGCCACCGGGAAATTTGTATAAAAAAAGATTGTTTGCGGAAGCTTTCAGACGTGCGAAGCCAATTCTTCCTCTTCGCGCAGTTTGCCGCTCTGGAGGCGCGCGGCAAAGTAGGAACCAACGACGAGAACAGCGGCAATGGCTTGCGCGACCAGCGTTTGCATCGTTGGGAAAACGGAAAACCACACGCCCGCCCAGGCCGGAATTTTGTCCGCGAGCCAGCCGATTTGAGTCGTGCCAATCCAGCCCGCCTGCTGCATTTCGAACGCCTGCTCGCCGACCATCACCAGCAAAACCACGCCCAGCATGACGCCGGTCAACACCAGCATTTTCCGATACGGCAGCCGGCGGTGCGCCACAAAGGTCAGCACCGCCACGATGCTGGTAAAGAAAAGTCCGAGCATTGCGCCTGCGAGCACAATTTTCCCGCCCATTTGCAGATAATACGTCTGCAAAAACAACACCACCTCGAATCCTTCGCGATAAAGCGACGCGAAACCGAGTAGCACCAGCCCCCAAACCAGCCGCCGGCTGGAAATTTCATCCGCGCTCGCCAGCAATTTCTTTTTGTTCCGGTTGTGCATCGCAATCCAGCCGCCCCAATAAACTTTGTGGAAAAACCAGTTCATGACCACGAGCAGAACGACGACCGCGAGCAGTCCCGTCGCCGCCTGCAAATCCAGCGCGGGGACATCGTTTTGCAAATTGCTGATGATGCCGACGGCGACAAACCAAGTGATCAACGTAGCGATGAAGGCGACGAACGCGCCGCCGACAATCGGCTTGCGTAGCGATTGTTTTCCGCCCGTCATGCTCGCGATAATCGCGGCCAAGACCAAAATGGATTCCAGCCCCTCGCGAAAAACCAGAACACCGATGTCCAGCGTCGCCGCCATCGGGCTGGTGTTTGGCGCCACGGGATTTGGATTGCCCCTAGCGGTGACGCCCTGCCAGACCAGAAGGCCCGCCACGGCAAACGCGGCGACCCCCAGCAAAATGCGGAGCATCAACCGAAAAGGTTTGGCCGCGGGAATTTCCACGCCACTCATCACGCAAGTTTCCTCACGCATGACGCGCTCCACAATTCAGACTGGATTGTTTTATCATCTCCACCCACAAGCTAACATCCCGCGAAAATCATGCTTGCGGTGAATTGCTAAAAGTTAGCCCCGAATTGCGGTGGGGAGACAAGTTATTCCCCGCCCTGCTCCACCGTGGCGGAGTTTTGGTCTTTCAAGCCGGGAGAATTTTCCACAGTAAGATTGCCCACTTTTTCCAGCCGCATCGTCTGCCCGCCGCTGGATTTCTCCGATTTGAAATTGTCGAGCGTCACGCCGTCCACGTTGTCAAGGACCAGCGGCGTCCGCGCGTCCGGAGTTTCAAAACTGAACTCAACGTTTTTGAACGTCAGCCCCTTGCCGTTGCGGATGTAAAACGCCGACGCGGGGCGCGGACCGAAGCTGTGCGGCGAATAATCCTTCGGATTCGGCGGAAACAAATTGCCCATCGCGTCCGTTTCGCCGCCGGTGTAAATGATTTTCACGTTTTCGAGCGTGATGTTTTCAAACGGCGAGGTCGCCCAGCCGGAAATGACGCTGGGCTGGGTCGCTACGGGCCCCCCGCAATCGGTCACGGTCACGTCTTCGATGTGAACATTCTTAATCTGCCCGACTTTTGCGCCCGGTTCGCCGGTGCGCAGCCGGTTCCAGGTGAGAATGTAAATCGGACAATACGCGCCCTTGACGACGATGTTGCTGTAATTCACGTCGTCAACAATGGCGCTGTCGCCACTGGTAATGCCGATGCCGGCTTTGTGCGCCTTGCCAATGCGGATGTTCCAGAAATTGCAGTTGGTGAAATTACCCGCCGTCTCGGAGCCAAATTGCAGGCCGTTGCAGCCGGATTCAAAATAGGAATCCCAGACATAAATGTTCGCGCTGTTGATTCTCCGGCCGAGCGCATAATCACTTTTGACGCCGATGGTGTCATCGCCGCAACCGGTAAAATTGCAATCATGAATTTGCACATCGCTGCAACCCATCAAATCCACCGCGTCGCGCGATTCCTTGATGACAACGCCGTCAAGCGTGACACCGACGCAATCATTGAGCAGATAAACAAAATGCCCGCCTTTTTCGTGCGTGATGCTTTCGAAATCAAGATTTTTGCCGTTCACGACGGTAATCAACTTGTCGCCGTTGCCGGTCTTGGGCGTGCCATGCACAATGGAGCCGCCGTCAATTTTCCCGCCCACAATGGCGACGTTCGTGACGTCTTCGCCATACAACAACGAATCGTGAAAATGGCTGTGGCCAAAGTCCTGATACTTGTCAAAACGATTCGGCTCCGCCGGTTCAAACGCGCCGGCCAATCCAAAAATGACGGCGTTCTGGTCGAGCAGCAGCCGCACGTTGCTCATCAAGTGAATCGAACCCGCCGCGTAGCGTCCCGCCGGAAATATCACGGAGCCGCCGCCGTCGGCATTGCATTTCGCGATGGCCTTGTCAATCGCGGGCGTGTCATTGACGACTCCGCCGCCCGTCGCGCCAAAATCCTTCACGTTGTAGGTCCGGCTGGGAAATGTCGGCAGCGGAAAATTCGGCGGCGCAAAGATGTCTTCAGCGGCGCAAAGCGGCAGCGCCACGAGGCTCAGGATGAGGGTGAGGCAGTTTGTTTTTATTTTCATGTTCATATTATGACGTTTTCGATGTTGTTGGAGATACAAAAAATTTAATCGTTCGAACTTCATACAGCCACTTTCTTCCCCGTGCGCGCGGCCTCGTAAATGGCGGTGGTGATCTTGATGTCGCGCAGGCCCATTTCGCCGGGCACGGGCGTTTCGCGATTGTTCACGATGCAATCGGCGAAATCATCCATCTGCCACGCCTGCTGATAGCATGACCGTCCGTTCTCGTCGGGCGGCGGCGTGGGAAAATACAGCGGCCCGCGGCTGGTGACAACCGTGCCCGGGCTGTAACTGAACGCATGCGCCTGAAAATCAATGAAACCCTTGCCGCCCTCGGCGCGGAACGTGTCGAAACTGTGGTTGTAACTGGTGACGCCGGTGAAAACCGCACCGTTTGGAAATTCCAAGGCGAAATCCAGCGTCTCTTCGACATTGCAAAAAAAGTCCGGTCGCTCTTTTGGACGTTCCTTTGCGGTGACGGCAACTGGCGCGACCTCGCCTGCCGCCGCACACGCGGCTTGAATGAGGTAAATCCCCAAATCCATCAGCGGCCCGCCGCCGGCCAGCAATTTGTCGACACGCCACGCGCGCTCACCAAAAACAAATCCCCGGTCGCCGGTCATCTTCATGAACGGTCCGACCTCTTGAGCAAGCCGTCCAATTTCCTTGAAATACGGATCGAAATGCAGCCGATAGCCGATGGCCAATTTCCGGTTCGCTGCTTTGCACGAGTCAATCATCGCCTGGCAATCGTCCGGAAGCGTCGCCATTGGTTTTTCGGAAATGACGTGCTTGCCGGCAATGGCGGCGCGGATGGCATAAACCGGATGCAGTGCCGGCGGCGTGACGACATAAACGATGTCAATGTCCGGATTATCGGCCATTCGGTCCATCATCTGGTAGCTGTAAAGGTTTTTGTCGGGCAGATTGTATTGCTGTTTCCATGCCGCCAGTTTTTCGGGATGGCCGCTGATGGCGCCGACGAGTTCGCAATTCTTCGTCATTTGCAATGCCGGAGCCAGTTCATTGGTGGCGTAATGGCCCAAACCGAGCAGCGCGACACCGAGTTTTTTCCGGCCATTTTTGGGAGCGGCAGGTGGAGTGTCGCTGGACGTAGGCGTTTGCCCTTTTGCATTGCCCGCAAAACCTGCGCCGGCAGCGACGGCGGCGGTGCCGATGGACAATTGGCGCAAAAATTCGCGCCGCGAACGGTTTTTAATTCCCAGTGTCTTCATTTTGAGCCTTTTCGGTTGAGTTTGTGTCTGACGGACGGGCAGCGTTGACAAAAACGATGTAGGCGTCCGCTTCCTTTGCATCCGGGTCGTCGGTGTTCGAGCCGAGCGTGATGCTGCCTTCCTCTTTTGACGTGTGATTGAAAACCTGCATCGGCTGGCCGTTGACCGTGAGGCTGAAATTGGCCGGCTTGAACTGGTTCGTCAGCCAGTCCGGCGCCGCCACCCGGTCATCATGCGCGATGAAAACTTCCGTGTTCGCCTGCACGACGAGTTGCATCAAATCCGCCGCGCTGTAAAGGCTGTCGGCGTTCGGCGCTTGAACCCAGTCGGCGCCGAGCAATTCCTTAGGCAAACCGGCGAAAGTGAAATCCGCGTCGGAATAAATTTTCGCGCCGTCCATTGCGTTCGTTCGCACACGCGCGCCTTCGGTCGGGCCGGTGTAAGCCAACGACTCGGTGAAACGTCCGGCCATCGCTTCATTGCCGGTCAACGCCGCCGTCGTAATGGGCGGAACCGGCCGCGTCAAACTTGCCCACGACGTGTGGGTTCCGGCCAGCGCCACTTCCGGCAGCGGCGGCATCATCGTCGAATAGCCGTCGCTCCACGGAAAAGAATGCGAGACGATGGTCACGCTGCCGGATTTCAGGCCGCGGCATTTCGCCGTGACGGTGATTTTTCCGGCCTGCAACGTCGAGCGGACGGCGATGCGATTGATGCCGGCTTCAAGGTCGAGATATTTGTTGTTGATGGAACCGGGAATGCCGCTGTCGTAACCGCCGCGCCAGATGGCCGGGCCGGTGCAGGTGAAATCCGCGCGGCGCTGGAACGTCGGGCAACGCTCGCCGTTGGCGTCCACGGCTTCGACATCAATCAATGTGACATCCGAGCCGCTGGCGAACAATCCCTCGGGGCCGGTGATGGCCGTGAGCCGCAATGCGACCGGCGGGCCGGCGGTGCGGATGGAATCGGTCGCTTCCGCGATGCCGTTGTCATAGCCGACCGCCTTGATTTCGCCCGGCGCGAACGCAACGTTGGTGAACGTGAATAAATAATGATTGGAAACCTTCCCATAACCGAGCGATTTGCCGTTCACCAACAGTTCCACGGCCTGACAATTCGCCGCGACGTAAATGTTTTTCACCGTGCCCGCCGGATAATTCCAATGGCCGATGATGTGAATCTGCGGATCGTCGCGGAACATGACCTGGCAAACATAATACGCCTCCTTCGGCAGGCGCACGCCGTCCACCTCGCCGCTTGCGCGGTCCACTTCCGTCGTGTTGCGGCCGCCGCTGGTCGAGTCAGAAAAAATCCAGTTCGCGCCGCCGGAATGGTTCGGCGCGCCGATTTTGCGGACGTAATTGACGATTTCATTGACGGCGTATTGCTCGGAATCTTCGGCGTAACTCTGGTGCGCGGCTTTTTGCAGCGCATCATAATTTGTGAGTGGCGGCGTATATTCATCCCAAACGCGGCGCGGCGATTCCTCGCGGTCGTATTCGCCTTCGACGACCGGCAGCTGCGGCACTTCGTGGCTGCCTTCCGTGCCGATGGTCACGTTCATGAACTTGCCGTCCGTCTTGTCGGCGCGGCGGAAGGCAAACGCGCGTCCGCCATCCGGATCGTATTCTTCGAAATAATCATGCAACTGCTTCGCGTGCGCAGCGGTGACTTTCTGGTTGCCGGCCTCCCAGATTAGAATCGAGGGGTCGTTGCGGTAATAAATGATGTCATCGCGGAACGCCGCCGCGCGGACATCCCACGCCGCGCGCACCGTGTCGGCCTCGCCGTCCACACCGGGCTGTTCGACCATCAGGCCGAGTTCGTCGCAGCTTTGGATTTGCGCCGGGCCGGCCGCGCAATGCCCCCAGCGCACCCAGTTGCCGCCGGCTTCCTTCATCAAATCCAACGTGAAATAATGCATCCAGTCCGGCATCGCATCGCCGAGTCCCGGCCATTCGGACATCGGCTTCTGACCCCAGCCGTGGATTTTCAAATGATTGCCGTTGATCCAAAATCCGGTTTTCACGTCCCAGTGCACCGCGCGGATGCCAAAGGGAATTTCCTGCGAGTCAACAATCTCGCCGTTGTTCTTTAATGTGATGACCGCGCGATACAAATATGGATAATCCGGCTCCCAAAGCTGCGGATTTTGGATGGTGAAGGTTGAAAATGATTTGCCTGCTCCCTCGTTGGCAATTTCTATTTCAGAAATCAATGGGTGGGAAAAGAGCGGTTTTCCGTCGCTATCCAAAACCTGCACACCGACTTCAACTTGTTCATAGTCGCTGCTTTCATTTTCAACCGGCACCTGGACGTGAACCGTCGCGGATTTTTCCGAAATGTCCGTCGAATAAATATATGGCCCTTCCGTTTTCAAAAAGTCGTAAAGCGGCAGCGAAATGTGGATCGGATTCACCACGAACAATTTTACATCGCGATAAATGCCGCCCATCGCCGGATGCCATTGCGGGTTGTTCCAGGGAATCTGGTTCGCCTGAAGCTGGTCAACGTTGGTGGGAATCAAGGCGTTTTCCTTCGCCAGCCGCGCCTGCAAATTTTCAATCGTCGTGCCACCGCCGGGCGGCTTCTTTTCCGATGTGCTGGATGCCTTCGCCGAACTCCGGCGGCCTTTCGCGGAACTGGTCGTGTTGGTGCCGGCCGGCATTGGATTGAACATGAAACGATTGTCACACATCACCGCCAGCACGTTCGGTTTACCGATCTGCAAATAAGGCGTCAAATCGAAACCAAACGGAAGAAAACCGTTCTTGCACGCGCCGAGATAATGGCCGTTCAGATAAACCTCGGCGACCTGCCGCACCGCGTCGAACTCGATGTAAATTTTTTTGCCCTGCCACGATGCTGGCGCGGTGAAGGTCTTGCGATACCACGTCCGCCCGCCCCACTGGTTTTCCTCGCCGCGCATTCCCGGCAGCGCAAAATGGTCGAACGTGTCCACGTCGTTGTAAGTGTGCGGTGTGGAAACCGTCGTCCAGCTTTTGTCATTAAACCCCGGTAATTGCGCGTTCGTCGGGTCGGCCTTGATGAATTTCCAATCGGGATTGAAATTCAATTCCAGCCGTCCGTCGGCCAGAGCATTGAAGGAAAAAAAGACGGCGGCAAGAAGCAGCGGCAGCGGGTTGCGAAACAATTTCATGTGATGGGCCAAACCTGCCCGATTGCGCGCCGGGCGTCCAGTTTGAAATTCTGGCTGTGATGAGAAACCCCAATCCGCAATCGCAAATACGAAATTGAAGCGTCCCGCCGTTCTTACTGCGCCGGCTGGCTGGCGATAAAAAGCTGTTTTACCGGCTCGCGTATCAGGACGATGATGCTGAACACACCCAGCACCGTTCCAAAGGGCATGAACAAACAGGCCACGCCCGCCACCACCAGGCAAAAAGTGTGATGCTTCCGCCGCGCCAGAAAACGGCCGGCGACAAAAACCAATCCGGCGAAAGCCCAGCCGAGCGCCATGAACAAACCGCCCATGAAAATTAAAATCCAAGCTACCACTGGCGGGGGCGGCGGTCCCGGGATTGCCATTGCCCGATTTGTCCGGCAGATTGTGCATTCGACAAATGAACAAACGGTTCTACATCACCACCGCGATTGATTACGTCAACGGCCAGCCGCATCTCGGCCACGCCTACGAAAAAATCATCACCGACGTCATCGCGCGTTCGCGGCGCAGCCTGGGGCAGGAGGTCTTTTTCCTGACCGGCCTCGATGAACACGGGCAGAAAGTCCAGCAGGCGGCCGTCGTCGAAGGCAAAAATCCGCAGGCTTACTGCGACGAACTCGCGGCAGACTGGCAGGCGTTCGCCAAAAAACTGGAACTGACCAACGACGATTTTGTCCGCACCACGCAGCCGCGCCACAAGGAATTTGTTCAGGCGATTTTGTCGAAGCTCAATGATGCCGGCCATTTTTACAAAAAAACTTACGCCGGCTTTTATTCGACCAAGGAAGAAACGTTTCTGACGGAAAAAGACCGCCTGCCCGACGGCGCCTTCGACCCGGCCTACGGCGAAGTTGTCGAGCTGAAGGAGGACAATTATTACTTCAAACTCGGCGCGCACCAGCAGTGGCTGATTGAATTCATCGAAGCGAATCCGACGTTCATCCAGCCGGATTACCGCCGCAACGAAGTTCTTGGCTTTCTCAAAAACAACCAACTCGAAGACTTGTGCATTTCGCGCCCGGCGGCGCGCTTGAACTGGGGCATTCCCCTGCCCTTCGACAAGGATTTTGTCACCTACGTCTGGTTCGACGCGCTGGTGAATTACATTTCCATTCCCGCCGCCCACGGTGACACGATTGTGCTCAACACGCCTAGCTCTCAACTCTCGACTCTCAACTCTCAACTGTCTTTGTGGCCGGCGGATGTTCACGTCATCGGCAAGGACATCTTGAAATTTCACGCCGTGTTCTGGCCCATCATGCTCAAGGCGATGGGACTGCCGCTGCCGAAACAAATTCTCGTCCACGGCTGGTGGCAGAAGGACGGCGCGAAAATCAGCAAGAGCACGGGCAACATCGTTGATCCGGTTGCGGTGATTGACGAATGGGGACTGGACGCCTTTCGCTTTTACGTTCTGCGCGAACTCGACATCGGGCCGGATGGAAACTGGACTGACGCCGGGTTTCACGCGCGTTACTCTGCCGAACTGGCGAATGGCCTCGGCAATCTCGTCAACCGCTCACTCTCGATGCTCAAGCGCTATCGGAATGGGATTGTTCCGGCGAAGTCCGACGAGCATAAACACTTTGCAACCAATGTTGCCGGTATAACCAAGGAAAAACTCGAACAATGCCAACTTCAAGATGCTCTGTTGAGCGTCTGGGCACTGGTTCATTTCGCCAACCAATACGTTGACCAGACCGCACCTTTCAAGCTGGCGAAAGACCCGGCGCAGGCAAAACGCCTCGGCGAAGTTCTCTACAATCTTGCCGAAACTTGCCGCGTGCTCGCCGTTTTGCTCCAGCCATTTTTGCCGGGAACATCGGCAAAGATTTACGCGCAGCTTGGCTTGACCGGGACGCCGGACAAGTTCTCCGAAGCCGTTTGGGGCAAATTGGAGCCGGGCCACAAAATTGGCGAACCCGCGCCGCTGTTTCCGCGAAAGGATATTTAATTCAACGCCACGCCACGGCGGATGTAGGTCGGAATATCCAGGTCCTCGCCCTTGTGAATCGTCGGTTCGCTTTTGTCGAAGCGGCCCTTGGAAACAATCGCCAGCGGCAGTTGCGCCTGCAGCATCTTGGATTTGTCGCGCCGCCCGCGATGACGCAAACCCGCCGGCTCGCGCTGTTCCATCGCCACGGATGGCGTCGGCGAAATTGGCCGGACGCCGGAGCGCGCCGACCCGCGTGAAACCATTGTCCCCGGCGATTCGGCATTGGAAACCGGCGCTTCCACTTTGGCGGCAGAATTTTTGGCGGCGATGAGGGTCACGCACAATTTGTTTTTCATCGTAGCGTCGAGCGCCGCGCCCATGATGATTTCCGTGTGCTCGCAGTGGCGGCCGATTTGTTCCATCACGCGGCCGACCTCGACCATGGTCAAATCCTTTCCGCCGAGCAGGCTCACCAGCACGGCGTCGGCTTCGGCGAGCGCGCGGCCTTCGTCGAGCAGCGGATGCGCGAGCAATTTGTCCACGGCCTCGCGCGCGCGGCCCGCGCCCGAAGTCTCGACAAACGCAAACGCGCTTTCGGAATGGCGGTCGCGCACGAGCGCGCACAAGTCGTCGAAATGAATCTGGATGAGTCCGGGACGCGTGAGCAACTGCCACACGCCGCGCACGCCTTCCATCAGCAATCCGCCGGTGATGCGGAAGGTGTCGAGGACGCTCGTGTTTTCGTCAATCAGCTTGAACGCCTTCTGGTTCGGCAGGCAAATCACGCCGTCGGCGACGGTTTTCAATTGCTCGAAACTTTGCCGCGCCTGCGATTGGCGGCGATTGCCTTCGCAGGAAAATGGCAGCGTGACAAACGCGAGGACGAGCGCGCCGGCTTCCTTCGCGGCACGGGCGAGGACCGGAGCAATGCCGCTGCCGGCGCCGCCGCCAAGGCCGGCGACGATGAAAACCGCGTCGGCGCCGTCACAGGCGGATTTGAGCGTGGCAAATTGTTCCTCGGCGAGGGCGCGTCCGCGTTCGGGGTCGCCGCCGGTGCCGAGGCCGCGCAGCAGTTTGGTTTCGAGCTGGATTTTGACCGCGGCGGACGAGGCGGCGAGCGATTGGGCGTCGGTGTCAATCACGGCGAAATGCGCGCCGGAAAATTCACCGCTGTTCATCGCGTCGGCAAGAATGACGCCCGCGCCGCCGACGCCGAACATTTTAATCAAGCGCGCTGGCGGAGTTTCGGTTGCCGGCTGACTTTCAGTTTTGGTTTTCATGGCAATTTCATTTCACGACCGTTGCAGTAATTTTCCAAACACGCCCTTGATTCCCGCCGTGAGCGACGATTTGCCCTCGCGTTTGCGCGCCTTGAAGGAGCCGAATTTCACCAGCCCGATGGCGGTGGCGAATTCCGGCTGGTCGAGCGCGGACTTGAGGCCGTTGACGGAATTGGCCTTGCCGAGCGAGACGGGCAGTTGCAGGATTGGCTCGGCGAGCCGGGCGATGTGCGGAACGCGCGCGCCGCCGCCGCTCAAGAAAACTCCCGCGCGCAAATAATCGGTGAGGCCGGTCTGCTCCAAATCCTGCGCGACAATCTGGAAAATTTCCTCCAGCCGCAGCGACATGATGCGCTGCAAATGCTCGACGTTGACGGTCTTGAGCGGCAGGCCGAGTTCGTTCGTGACGGTGATGGTCCGGCCTTTCAGCGCGTCGTCCACGAGCGCCGAGCCGTGCTCGAGCTTCAATTTTTCCGCGCGGCTCAGCGGAACCTTAAGCCCGTGGCCCAGATCGTTGGAGACGTGGTCGCCGCCGAGTGCGAGCGCGCCGGTGTGCCGGATGACGCCGTCCACATAAACCGCGTAATCCGTCGTGCCGCCGCCGATGTCAATGACGAGCGCGCCGAGTTCCTTTTGCTCGTTGGTCAGCAGCGCGAGCGAGGAGGCGAGGCCGTTGAAAACAATTTCGTCCACTTCAAATTGCAAACCTTTCACGAGGCGAACGGCGTTTTGCAGGCGGTTGGTGTTGCCGTGAACGACGTGGACGTCCACTTCCAGCCGCGCGCCCAGCATCCCGACGGGATTCATCACGCCATCCTGCCCGTCCACAAAAAAATGCTGGCGAACCGCGTGGACGACCGTGTTCTCGGCGGGCAAATTGATCGCCTTCGCGTTTTTAATCACGTCCTGAACGTCGTCCTCGGAAATTTCGCGGTCGGCGGAAACGACCGGATGGACGCCGCGGTTGTTGAAGCCGCGGATGTGCGCGCCGGTGACGCCGAGATAAACGCTGCGGATTTCCACGTCGGCCATTTGCTCGGCCTCGACGACGGCGTTGCGCACGCATTCCTCGGCCTGCGCCGCGTCCACGATTTCGCCCTTGCGGACGCCGCGCGCAGGCGACTGGCCGACGCCGATGATGTTCAGCGCCCCGTCGGCATTGCGCTCGCCAACGACGGCGCAGACTTTCGACGTGCCGATTTCCAAACCAACTATGATGTTGTCGTCGTCAAACATTTTTCCTCCGTGAATGGGTTAACCGGAATTTCTGGTCGCGACCGGCGGCGAAACCATTGCCGTCCAGCGAACCGGGACGTTGTTCGCCACCGCCAGATCAAGCGACGCGATCACTTTATTTTCGCTTATGCCCAAATCGTAAATCTCGCGCCAGCGGCGCAATTGTTGCCCGAAATTACCCAGGCCGAAAGTAATTTCGCCGCCCTGCCCCGTCGTCGCAACGACGACTCCCGGCGAGGAAACGTCAAGGCTCCGCAAATTCACCAGACCCGCCATCGGCGATTGCTTGAACGCGACAATCAATTGCAACGCGGCCAGCGCCTGCGGCGATTCGACGCGCCCGCCGGGTTGCAACCGATAAACATTGAGTCCCGAAATCACGGGCAACCGGTCGTCCAACTGCGACAACGGAACCACGCGCAGCCGCGGGTCGAGCGGCTGCATCACATAACCGTCCGCGTCCAGTTGAAAAACCGAGACGGCGATGCCGCCCGACGCGGTTGCGCGCGGCACATCCACTTGCGCAACCGGCTTGCGTTCCGTGACACGGATTTCCAGCGTGCGCGGCAGCACGCGCTCGATGGAGACGGATTGAATCGCCGAAACCAGTTCCAGATTTCGCTTCACCGACGCCAGATCGAGCGCGATAAGATTTTCGCCGGGGTTCACGCCCGACCAGCGGCGCAATTCATCCGGCGGAATCGCGCCGTCGGTCTGCACCACGACATTTTGAATCGCGAACTCGGAATTTTCATAGACAAATTTGTCGAGCGCCCAATCGCCCGCGCGCCAAAGCAGATAAAGGCCGAAGAACGTGCCGAAGATAATGCAAAACGCGACCGTCGCCAGTCGCATGCGCGTCGCCCGGATTTGATCCGAGCGCAGCTTCACGTCGAGCACGCGCCCGCGATTCAACCGCCGGTTTTTTTGTTCATGCTTGAACCACATGTGACAACACAATGAATGCCGCCGCCGCGTCGTCCTGTTCCTTTTTTTCTTTTCGCCGGATCGCCAAATCAATCATGCGCTGGCAAAGGTCTTCGTAACTCAAGCCCGCCGCTGCCGCCGCCTTGGGCAGCAGGCTCGTTTCCGTCATGCCCGGTTGCGTGTTGACTTCGAGCACAACCGGTTCGCCATTCTCACGAACCATGACATCAACGCGGGCATAATCGCGTCCATCGATCGCACGAAATGCGCCGAGCGCGACGGACTGAATGTTCTTGGTTGCCGTCGCGTCAAATTCCGCCGGGCAAAAATATTCCGTGCAGCCAGCGGTGTATTTGTTGCGATAATCGTAAGCGCCGACCTTCGGGCGCACTTCGACAATCGGCAAGGCCTTGCCGTCCAAAATGCCGACCGTGGTTTCGCGCCCGACGATTTTCTCCTCAACCAAAACTTCCGAATCAAACTTCAGCGCCTCGGCAATCGCGTTCGGCCAATCTTCGGCGTGCTCAACAAATTGCAAACCGACGCTCGAGCCTTGCCGAATCGGCTTCACGACCAGCGGCAATCGCAAATTTTCCGGCAATGGTGTTTTTTGCGAATTCACGACGACAAACTCCGCTGTCGGAACGCCGGCTTTGATGCAAAGTTTTTTCGTAATCACCTTGTCGAAGGCGAGCTGGCTTGATTCCGAATCGCAGCCCGTGTAAGTCACGCCAAGCTTTTCCAATTGCTTCTGGACTTGGCCGTCTTCGCCGTAAGTTCCGTGTAATGGCGCGAGGCAAACCACGTCTGTCTTCGACGGCAAAATCCAGTCCGGCGTTTTGGGATCAATCTCAAAAACCGTGTGGCCGAGCGAACGCAACGCATTCACCACGCCCGCGCCGGAACGCAGCGACACTTCGCGCTCGGCACTTGGGCCGCCGAGCATCACGACGATGTTTAATTCCTTTCTCATCAATCTTCGCCGGTGATTTCGACTTCGGTTTGCAAATCAATTCCCCGTTCGGCCTTCGCCTTGGTTTTCAAAATTGAAATCAATTCCAAAACGTCGCGCGCCGTTGCGCTGCCGTCATTCACAATAAAATTTCCGTGTTCGGCGGAAACCATCGCGCCGCCAACGCGCGCGCCTTTCAAACTTAATTCCTCAATCAATTTTCCAGCCGGAATGGTTTCGGGATTTTTGAAAATGCAGCCGGCGCTCGGCGCGGCGGGCTGCGACGCCCAGCGTCTTTGGCTGAACGCGCTCATCCGCTGCGCGATGGATTCGGGCGAATCCTTCCGGCACCGGAACACCGCGCCGAGCGCGATGTGATTTTTCAGCGTGCCGCAATTGCGATAAGCCACGGCCATCTCGCCTGGCGACATTTCGCAAACGTTGCCGTCGAAATCCATGACACGGACGGATTCGATCACGTCGAACGTCGCGCCGCCCATCGCGCCGGCGTTCATGCGCAACGCGCCCCCGACGCTGCCGGGAATGCCTTCGAGAAATTCCACACCGCTCAAATTGTTCCGCCGCGCCTCGACCGCGACGTTCTTCAGTTTCGCGCCCGCGCCGCAGCGCAACCGCTCGCCAGCGACTTCAATCCGGCTGAAGTCCGGCTGCGACAAACAAATTGCGACACCACGAAAGCCGCCATCACACACGAGCAGATTCGAGCCGCGACCAAGAATGAAAAACGGCAAATGCCGTTCGCCACAAAGTTTCATGACTGCGGCCAAATCATTTTCTTCCGCCGGCTCGACGTAAAAATCCGCCGGCCCGCCGACGCGCAGCGTCGTGTGCTTCGCAAGCGGTTCGTCGCGGCGGATGATGGTCGCGCGTGAAGCGCGGGCGGCCAATTCACCAGCAAAATCTTTTCCGTTTTGCCTGGGCATTTCCAAGATGGTTTCGGTCGCAGTCATGCGGTGGAAAAACGTTGTTGCTCCGGCAAATTGGAGCGCGGAAAGTTTGTCCGCGCGCTGACTTCGCCGGTTGAACTTGCGGACAAGCTGTCCGCGCTCCAGGCAATCGCGCCCAATATATTTTCCGCGATTTTCTCCGCGGATTTCGGCGCGTGCCATTGCACGAGTGCGGATTGTATTTTTGAGCGCGCGGTTTCGTTTTCGACCAGTTCGGACAAAATGGCTGTGACTTTTTCCGGTGTGGCGTTTTTTTGTTCGAGCAATCTCGCCGCGCCGGTCTTCTCAAAAGCGAGTGCGTTGAAAAATTGGTGGTTGTCCGCCGCCACCGGAAACGGGACGAGCAGTGACGGCAGCCGCATCGCGGCAATTTCCGCGAGCGACGACGCGCCAGAACGGCTGACGCACGCGGTCGCCGCGCCAAGTGCCAAATCCATTTCCGCCAGAAACGGTTTGACGACGGCTTTCAACTTTTGAGCAGCGTAGGCGCCTTTTACTTTTTCGAAATCGTTCACGCCGGTCAGATGCAGCCATTGCCAGTTTTTCCCGGCGAACAACGGCAATGCGGACAAAATTATTTCATTCAGGCCGCTCGCGCCCTGGCTGCCGCCGACAACCAAAATCGTGGGAAGATTTGGGTCGAGACCAAGCGCGATGCGGCAGGATTCAGGATTCTTGGATTGTGAAAATTCCGGGCGGACGGGCGTGCCGGTGACGGAACTTTTCTTGACGCGCAGCCGCGATTCGGCTTCAGGGAAGCCGACGAAGGCTTCGTCTACAAATTGCGCGAGAAAGCGGTTAGCGCGACCGGGAATGGTATTTGATTCGTGGAGAAAAGTTTTCGCGCCGGATTTTCTCGCGGCGAGAACCGGCGGCGCGGCGGTGAATCCGCCCATCGCCAAAACCGCGTCGGGCTTGCGCGATCTGAAAATTTTTTGCGCGGCGCGGAAGGATTTCCAAAAGCTCCAGCCGAAGGAAAAATAATTCCGGTTTTGCAGGCCGACGGCGGGCAGAGTGAAAATTTCCACGTCGCGCGCGGATTTTACGGCCTGCCGGTCAATTTCCTTGGGCGAAATGAGCAGCGCGATTTGGCAGCCGCGTTTTTTCAATTCCCCGGCGACGGCGAGTCCCGGAAAGAGATGCCCGCCCGTTCCGCCGCAGGCGATGGCGACGAAGGGCGATTTTTGTTCCGGCAAATTCATGTTGCCCTCGCGGCGAAGGGGTTGTCGTTGATTTCCCCGGCGTCCTTCGCGGGTTTGGAAATCGGTTCGCGCGCGGGCGCGCGGCGCGCGACGCTGAACAAAATGCCGACACCGGCGAGGAGCGCAACGAGGTTGGAGCCGCCGTAGCTGATGAACGGCAGTGGCAGGCCCTTGTTCGGCAGCGCGCTGGTGACAACGCCGATGTTGATGACGGCTTGCAGCGAAATCAAAAGCGTGATGCCCGCCGCCAGCAGGCCGCCGAAAACGTCGCGCGCGCGGAGTGAAATGTATATGCCGCAGACGGCGATGACGACGAACGCCAGCACGACGAGCAGCGTTCCCACCAGACCCAGTTCCTCGCCGATGTTTGCAAAAATGAAGTCGGTGTGGATTTCAGGGAGGTAGCCGAATTTTCTCATGCCATTGCCCAGACCAACGCCGAACCAGCCGCCGGAGCCAAGCCCGATCATGGCCTGATGCGCCTGAAGCGCCGCGCCATTTTCGTGCGCGTCGGGATGCAGCCAAGCCAGGATGCGTCCACGGCGCATGGAATCGTGGAACAGGGAAAAGGCGAGAACAGCCGCGCCGCCTGCCGCCGGAACCAAAAGATGTCTCCAACGCGCGCCGGCAATCAACAGCATCGCGCCGCTGACGGTGGCCAGCAAAATGGTCTGGCCGCGGTCGGGTTCAAAGAAGATCAAGCCGAGCGCGAGACCGATGATTATGATTGGAAAAGTGATTCCGTAATTCCAAGTGTGAATTTTCCGCTGATAACGTTCGCCGAACCATGCGAGCATGATGATGACGGCGATTTTGACGAATTCGGACGGCTGGAGCGTCGTGCCGTGCCATCGAATCCAGCGATGCGCGCCATTGATTTTTAGCCCGAGGTGCGGGACGAAAACCGCAACCGCCAGCGCGAGCGCGCCGATGTAAATCGGCCACGAAAGCGTTTTCAGCAGTTTATAATCGAAAGCCGCCGCCATGATGCACAGCACGAAGCCGACGGCGCACCAGATAAGTTGCATCATCAAGTCGTGCGCGCCGGCGGGTGCAGCCATCATCGAGCTGTAAAGCATCACTACCCCCAGCGCCAGCAGGGCGGCGACGCAAAACGCCAAAGTTGTGACGGCGACTTTCATTTCAACGCTTCAAACAAGCGCCGCGTTTGCACCGACGCTTAATTTCCGGGCGGTGTGCCCGGCGCTGACGTGGTATCAACCGGCGCGGGTGGCGCGGCTGGTGCAGTCGGCGCGGGTGTCGGTGCGGCGGCGGCGGCAGCCGGGATGTTCAATTTTTCTCCGACCTTGATGTGATTCGGGTCCACATTTGGATTCGCGGCTTCAAGCATCTTGAGCGTTACGCCCTGACTTTTGGCGATCTTGCTCAATGTGTCTCCCGATTTGACGGTGTAAATTTCCCCGCCACCGGTTGTGCCGCTCATATCCGTTGCCCCCCCAGTCGGCGCAATCGTGGACGCGGCGGGGATTGTAAGTTTCTGCCCGATTTTCAGATGGGTCGGAACGACTCCGGGATTCGCATCCTCAAGCGCCTTCAGCGTCACGCTGTTTTTTCTGGCGATTTTGCCGAGCGTGTCACCTTTGATAACAACGTATGTGCCAGCGGTCTCAACCGGCGGAGCAACTGGCGGCGTGACCATCGGTGTGATAGGTGGCGTCACAGCGGCTGGCACGGAACTCGTTGGCATCTCGGGCACGGAACTGGTTTCCTCCGGCGACACGGAGCTTGTGTCAACCATCGAGGTGCCGCTTCCCATGTCGCTGGAAGCAGTACCGTTATCAGGGGTTTCGGCCTGCTCGCGTTTGCAGCCTTGAATCAGCATGGCCGAAAGTCCGGCGACACTGACCGCGAGCACGCAGAACACGGCGAGTTTCAGGCGCGAACGGCGTTTGGATTGTTGCTCCAAAATGGAGCCTTGGGGAACGAACGGATTGGGGTTGTTCATGAGTTTGGCGCTAAGAGCGTCCTTTCTTCGAGGTCGGTTTGGTTAGTTTGATTTTTCCGCCGCGAAATTTTCCCTCGAAAAACTTCGTGACGGGTTAAATTTATTTTGTTCATGGTCGCTTGCGTGAAGCCGTCGTCAAAATTCCGGCCGGCGGGAAAAATTAAAAACTCCCCGCCGTCCAACGCGGGCCTCGCCGCTTCGGGCAGAATTCTTAACAGCCGCGCGAGCCGCGTGCAAGACGCAAAACGCATTTTATTCAATGTCAAAGCTGCTTTCATCTCAATTTCAAAGTCGCCAGCGCGACCACCGCGCAGAGCACGCACAAAATGTAAAAGCGCATCACCACCTGCGATTCATACCAGCCCTTTTTTTCGAAATGGTGGTGCAGCGGCGCCATCAGAAAAATCCGCCGGCCCGTGCCGGTTCGCAGCCGTGTGAACCGGAACCAGCCCGTCTGCAAAAGCACCGACGCGGCTTCGATGACAAAAATGCCGCCCGCAATTACCAGCACGAACGGCTGATGAATCAGCACCGCGATGATGCCGAACGCGCCGCCGAGCGCGAGCGAGCCGGTGTCGCCCATGAACACCTGCGCCGGATGACAATTAAACCAGAGAAATCCCAGGCCAGCGCCAATCATCGCCGCGCTGAAAACGGTCAATTCGCCCGCGCCGCTGACGTAGGGAATTTGCAAATAGGCCGCCGCCTTCACGTTGCCCGCGACGTAAGTGAAAATCAAAAACACGAACGCCGTGATGAGCGTGCAGCCGATGGCCAACCCGTCGAGGCCGTCCGTCAAATTCACCGCGTTGGAACTGCCAATGATGGCGAGCAACACGATCGGCACGCCGACGATAGCGCCGACGACGATTGGATATTTATAAAACGGGAGCATCAAAACGCTGACGAGGTTGCTGTGAATGACATTTTTATTTCCGACCAAAAGCAACTCGCTCATCGCCGGAAGCTGCCAAAGATAAATGCCGACGAACAGGCCGAGTGCGGTCTGCACGAGCAATTTCACGCGCGGCGGAGTGCCGCCGCCGCTTTGCTGGATGATTTTCGCGTAGTCGTCGTAAAATCCCAGGCCCGACAAAACCAGAATGCAGAGCAGCGTCAGTTCCACTTGCGCGTTCCATTCCGCCCACAACATCGTCGTAAAGGCCAGAACGGTGACGATCAAAACTCCGCCCATCGTCGGCGTGCCGCGTTTGCTCAGAACGCGCGCGGCCAGTCCGCCCGCCTCTTCGGCCCGGTCTTTGTAATCCTGCCCAAATCTCAACTGCTTCAGCCAATGAATGATTTTCGGCCCAAGCCACCAGCTTAAAGCCAGCGCCGTAATCGCCGCGCCCGCGCTGCGCACGGTGATGTAACGAAAAAGCCGCAGCCACGACAGCCGGCTTTCCCAAGCCGTCCCGTGCGACCAATCTAAAATTTGCTCGCTCAAATAATACAACATTCTTGCTTTATGATTTTTCCGCCTTCAACGTCTCCGCGATCCGTTCCAACCGCGATGCGCGCGAAGCCTTCAGCAAAACCACGTCGCCCGCCTTCAAAAAACTTTTCAATGCCTTCACCGCCGCTTCCACGTCCACAAATTCAATCACGCGCGTCAGTCCTGCGTCGCGGGCGGCTTTGGCCGTGACTGGCGCCATTTTTCCGACAGCAAATAGCTGGCCAATTTTCAATTCTGCCGCGCATTTTCCGACTTCGGCGTGCGCCGCCGCACTGTACGCGCCGAGTTCTTCCATGTCGCCGAGAACGGCCACGCGCCGGCCTTGCAGCGGCAAATCGCAAAGCGTTTCGAGCGCGGCCACCGTCGAATCCGCATTTGCGTTGTAGGCATCGTCCAAAACGCGGACGCCGTTGGCCTCCCAAAATTGGAGCCGCATTTTCGGCGGCTGGCATTCGGCCAGACCGCGCTGGATTTCAGCGCGGCCCAGACCGAGTTCCTCACCGACCGCAATGGCAAAGAGCGCGTTCACAACTTGATGGCGGCCGAGCAATTTGATCCGGAACTCGCCACAAAATTCTTTTTTCCCAGCTTGAGCTCGAAACGTCACGCCATTTTTGTCGAGGCGAATTTTCTCCGCGCGCCAGTCATTTTTTCCGCCAGAACCGACGCGGACAATTTTTGCCTTCGCCCGCGCTACGATTCTTTCCGTCCATTTGTTGTCACCGTTGACAAAGAGCGTTCCGTCCGCAGGCAAAAGTTCCGCCAGCCAGCCTTCCTCGCGCGCGACGCCGGCAACGTCGCCAAAAAATTCCAAATGCTCGCGGCCGATGTTCGTCAGCACGCCGAATCTCGGCCGAATCATTTTCACGAGCGGCGCAAGTTCGCCCGGATGATTCGTGCCGGCTTCCAGCACGGCGGCTTGATGCGATTTTTCCAGCCGCAACAGCGTCAGCGGCACGCCGATGTTGTTGTTGAAACTCGCCTCGCTCGCCAGCACCGAAAATTTTTGCCGCAAAACCGACGCGAGCAATTCCTTCACCGTCGTTTTGCCGTTTGAGCCGCCAACGCAAATCACCGGCAAATCAAATTGCCGCCGGTAGGTCGCCGCCAATTCGCCAAGCCCGATTCTTGCATCGTCCACAATTAGCACCGCACAATTGGGCAATTGCGCCGGAGTTTTTTTCCGCTCAACGACGACTGCCACGGCGCCTTTCGCCGCGACTTCGCTCAAAAAATCGTGGCCGTCAAATTTTCCGCCGCGAATTGCGAAGAACAAGTCGCCCGGCTTGGCCTGCCGCGAATCGGTGCAGACATTTTTCACGGACAATTCCGCCTTGCCGCACCGGATTTCAGCGCCGCAGGTTTCAGCGACAAATTTCAAAGAGCGTGCTTCCACAAAAAATTAATGTGACACGTCCGTCGCCACGATCGGGCGGGGCGAATCTGGCTGCGGCAAATTTTTGTCCGGTGGAATGTTCAAATAGCTTGCGCAACGTTCGGCGATTTCCCGGAACACCGGACCGCACAGCTCGCCGCCAAACGCGTGGCCGCCCTCCTTCGGCGCATCCATCACAATGGAAATGCAAAGTTGCGGATTGTCCGCCGGGAAAAATCCGATGAACGTGACGACAAATTTGTCGTCCGAGTATTTTCCGTCCACAACTTTTTGCGCCGTGCCCGTTTTGCCGGCAACGACGTAATTGGCCAGGGCCGCTTCCGGCGCGGTGCCGCCGTCGGACACGACAGTCTCGAGCGCCCCAACCATTTCTTTCGCGGTTTCCTGGCTGATGACGCGGCGGACGGCCTGCGGTTCGTATTGCTGGACGACATTGCCGTCGCTGTCCTGCAATCGTTTCACAAGCATTGGACGCATCAGCACGCCGCCGTTGGCAATCGCGCTGACGACCATCGCCATCTGCAGCCGCGTCACGGCCACGCCCTGCCCCATCGGGATTTGCGCGATGGAGTATTTGCCCCATTTGTCGGGCGGGCGCACAAAGTATTGGGCGCTGGATTCGTCCGGCAGCGGAATGCCCGTCAGAGCCCCCAGCCCAAAACGGGTCATGTAATCGTAAAGTCTCGGCGCTTGAAGCTTGATGCCAATTTTGGACGCGCCGATGTTCGAGGATTTTTCCAAAATCTGCTCCACGGTGAGATTTCCGAAATGATCATGTTCCGCGTCGTGCAAGGTAATTCCGCCGTAATGAAAAACTCCGTCCTCGCAAAAAACCGTGTCGTTCAGGCTCACGACGTGCTCGTTCAGCGCGCCGGAAATCACGATGGTCTTGAACGTCGAGCCGGGTTCCATCACGTCGCTGATGCAACGGTCGCGGAGCGCGTCGGGCGGCGCGGCGCCGGGATTATTTGGATCGAAATCCGGCAGCGACGCCATCGCCAGAACTTCCCCCGTGCGCGGGCGGATTACGATGCCGGTGATGCTGACTGGACCATGTTCCTTCATCGCCTCGGCCAGCGCGGTTTGGACGATGTTTTGGATGACGGAATCAATGGTCAGAACAACCGTCAAGCCGTTGCGCGCCGACACATCCTCGTCGCGCAGGGGGACCAGCTGACGGTCCTGGCTGTCCACGCCGGTTACCAGCCAGCCCGAAGCACCGCTCAATTCCGAATTAAAGGATTTTTCGATGCCGGCGCGGCCAACCAGCTCCGACGTGTGATTGGACATTTCCTGCGAGCCGACAAAACCCAGAACGTGGGACGCGAGCGGGCCGTTGGGATAGACGCGCATTTGATCCGACTCGGCAAAAACCGCGTATCGCCGCAAATTCTCGGCAAATTCCGCAAAGCGGGCGCGGTCGGCCTTGGACATTTTGCTTTCATCCACCGCCAGCGGAAGTTCGGCCATCGTTGAACAAATTTTCTTCCACGTGTCCTCCGAGACTTTGTGTTGCAGGACGACGTAACGGTTCGTAACCGTTTCGCCCGCTTGATTTTTGTAAATGCGTGGAAGCAGCCGCTGAAATAAATCCGCTTCGTTCACTTGCAACAACGGCGCGAGTGCCTGCGCGACGGCGGCCTGCTGGTTGCCGAGCAGCGAAGGATCCGCGCAAACCGTTTCCACCGGGACAGTCGTCGCAAGGACATTTCCATTTGCGTCAAGAATGTCGCCGCGGCGCGCGGGCTGCGGAATTTCCTCCTGCGTGCTTTCTTCGGCGAGCGCCGCGAGTTCGTCGTGCCGCCAGACCTGCAAATCCACGAGCCGGAAACCCAGCCCGATGAACGCCATCACGACCAGCGCCAGCATTGCCAGCGCGCGTCGAAGCAATTGTCCACGACTTTTCATCCTAAAAACGGCCAGCCGCCCGCGGCGATCGGTTCCTCACCCGACGGCGTCACGAGCGGCGGCCAAAATGTTTATGGTTTATTGCGTCATCACATCCGTTGGCCGCTGTGCGAATTGATGTGTTGCATTTTTATTTTCCGGTGATGCGGACGGTTCCGGCAACCAAACCATCTGCGTCGGCTGCGCCGGCACCAGTCCGAGATTCATTTCGCGCGTCCGTTCATCGAGCATCACCGGCGAACGCAAATCCGCAAGCTGGCGACCCAGCTTTTCGTTTTCGTCCGTCAATTGCGCCAGGCGCAATTCTTTTTCGCGAATCTGCCGGCCAAGCTGGTAAATCTGGCCCTTTTGCCAGACGTAGCCAACCGCCGCGCCCGCGATGACGAAGCACGCGAATAATGCCGTCAGCGCCGGGCCGAACCGGATTGCCGCCGCCTGACTGTTTCGATTTCTCGCCATCTTAAATTTTTTCCAGCACGCGCAATTGTGCACTCCGGCTGCGCGGATTTTCCTGCAATTCGATTTCGCCGGGCGTGATTGCCTTGCGCGAAACCCATTTCATTTCCGGCGCGCGCGGCGTCCGCAACTCCGGCACGTCCACTTTGCCGTTGAACGCATAGTCGCGCGCCTTCTCGCGGCCAAATTCCTTCACCACACGGTCTTCGAGCGAATGAAACGTAATAACTGCCAGCCGCCCGCCCGGCTTCAAAATTTTCACCGCCGCTTCCAAGCCGCGTTTCAAAGAGCCGATTTCATCGTTCACCGCAATCCGCAGCGCCTGAAAAATCTTTGTCGCCGGATGCGCTTTTTTTCCGGCGCGCGGACAAATTCTTTCAATCAACCCCGCCAGTTGCCGCGTTGTCTCAAATTGCCGTTGCGCGCGGTCGTGGATAATCGCCTTGGCGATCCGCCGCGACTCGCGCTCGCCGCCGAATTCCCAAAAAATCTTTGCCAGTTCCTCGGCGCTCAAACCGTTCACCAAATCCGCCGCCGTCAGCGTCTGCCGGTCGTCCATTCTCATGTCGAGCGGCCCGTCGTTCTGAAAACTGAATCCGCGTTCCGCAAAATCCAGTTGCGGCGAACTCACGCCCAAATCCAAAATCACGCCGTCGCAACTCGCCGCCGGAATCCGTTCCGCCATTTCCGAAAAATTCGCGCGGCGGATTTCAAATCGTCCGGCGAATCTTTCGCCAAGCCTTGTTTTCGCGGCTTCAACCGCGGCGCCATCGCGATCGCACCCAGACAGCCATCCAGTCGGCGAACTCGCCTCCAAGATGCTCGCGGCGTGACCAGCTCCACCGAGCGTGCCGTCGGCGTAGCGACCGCCCGCCTTCGGCTTCAGCGCGGCCAGCGCCTCCGCCGCCATCACTGTTTTGTGAATGAATTCTGGCACCACGCATTTTTATTTTTTAGAGCGCCGTCACTCTCAAGAGCCGTTCGCCCAAAATTTCCCAAGATTGTTGCGCCGGCTGCAAATCTGGAATGTCTTTGCCGCGCGCTGGACGCGATTTGAGCGGAACCACCTCCACTTCCGCATCGGTCAAATCGTTGTGGACGACTTTCACTTTTTCCAACGAAAGCTCCACCTGCACCGGGTGCTCCGCACCGTTTGTCTCCGCCTGTGAACCGCGCAGCATCGTCATCGGGTTCAATTTGGTCGTCCAGGCCGCCAGAGATTTTGGAGCGGCGGAAATCGTCGGCATTTTTTGCGCTTTAACCCCGGCCGGCATGGAAATTTTTTCGGCCGTCACGACGGGATTTTCGGCCGGCGGCTGCGGCAATTCGGCTTGTGTTGCCGTTGCAAATGGATTTTTCGGCGAACCAAATTTCGGCAGATAGACGCGCTTGTCTTCGCGATACGCGGGCACTTTGCCCCCGCTCACAAAACTTTTCCCGGCACCAAGCAGTTTTCCAAGGTTCATATTTTTATTCCATTAGTTTGAAGGCCTCGGACGCGAGGACCGCGTCGGCGGCCTTGACGTTTTCGTAACGGTTCGGATTCCAAATTTCAAAACGGTCGAGCAAGCCGACAAACACGGCTTCGTCCTTTATGCCGGCTGCGCGCGCCATTTCTTCCGGCAGGCAAATTCGTCCGGACTTGTCCAAAGTCACCTGGACCGATTCGCCGCCAATAAATCTCTTGAGCACGACCTTGTTCGGATTGCCGTTCGGCATCGCATCAATGTCCGCCTTCATCTTCGCCATTTCCGCCGGTGGCAAAACGCGCAGGCATGCCCCGGCTTGGTGCCGCGGCCAAAGCATCAGTGTCAATTCCGTGCCGTCTTTTTCCGGTCGCCACTTGGCCGGAATCTGGACGCGCCGCTTCTCATCCACGCCATGTCGGTAGCATGAATTGTAATAAGTCGGCTCGGCTGTCTTCGCAGCGCTCATTTGTTCCCCACAAACCAAAAAACGGGGTTTCTTGCCATAACGCCCCATATTTACCCACTTTGCCCCACCATTGTCAACAAAAATCCGGCGGTAAAACTGCCATTTATTCAAAAGTTATTCACAATCGCAAAATCGCCTTTTCCATGCGACGGCTTGAATTTTCAAGCCTGAACCCTGAAACTGAACACCATGCAAACCGCCGACTTTGATTTTATCCTGCCGCCGGAATTGATCGCGCAAAATCCCTCGCCCAAGCGTGACGGATCGCGGTTGCTCGTTCTACATCGGGACGACGGACGGATTGAACATCGGAAATTTCCGGATTTTCCGGAATTTCTGCGCGCGGGCGACGTTTTGGTTTTAAACAATTCGCGTGTGATTCCGGCGCGATTGCACGGCGCGAATGCCAAAACCGGCGGGAAATTTGAAATCCTTTTGCTCGAAGAAAATTCGCCCAACGACTGGTGGGCGATGCTGCGTCCGGCCAAAAGCGCGCGAATTGGAGCGCAAATCATTCTGCGCGAATTAAATGGCCAGCCTGCCAAAATGGCGGCCACGGTTTTGGACGCGAATTTAGAAGGTCACCGGCGGCTGAAATTTTCCGGCGCGGGCGATTTACGCGACAAATTGGATTCGCTCGGCGAAATGCCGCTGCCGCCCTACATTCGCCGCAACGAGCCGCAGGCGGAGGACAAAAATCGTTATCAAACTGTTTTTGCAAAAACCGACGGGTCGGTAGCCGCGCCGACCGCCGGCCTGCATTTTACGCCGGATCTGCTGGAAAAAATCCGCGCCCGCGGCGTCAAGATTTGCTTCGTGACTTTGCACGTCGGACCGGGAACTTTCTTGCCGGTGAAAGTTGAAAATCTTTCCGAACACAAAATGCACGAGGAACGATTCGAGCTTGGCGAAGAGACAGTCCGCGCCGTGAATGAAGCTAAAAATTCCGGTAATCGCGTCATTGCCGCCGGCACGACGACCGTGCGAGTCCTGGAAACAATCGCCGCACAAAACGCTGGAAAACTCAATGTTCACAAGGGTAAAACGAACATCTTCATTTTTCCGCCGTTCCGATTTCAAATCGTGGACACGCTGCTGACGAATTTCCATCTGCCCCGCTCCACTTTGCTGATGCTCGTCAGCGCGTTCGCCGCGACGGGTTCCGCGAACGCGGAACGCGGACGCGAAATGATTCTGTCCGCCTACGCCGAAGCGATTCGCGAACGCTACCGTTTTTTCAGCTACGGCGACGCGATGCTGATTGTATGAATCAAAAGCCCAAGGCCCGAAGTTTAAAAATGCCGTTCGTGTTCGTCAACATGGCGATGACGGCGGACGGCAAAATTGCGTTTGCCAGCGGTGAATTTGTTCCGTTCGGCAGCGAGCGCGATTCGAAGCATCTCTACGAACTGCGCGCGACGGCGGACGCGGTCATTTGCGGCGCGCGGACGGTGGAAACGACGGGCACCATTTTGGGCAACGGCGGCGACAGGTTCCGGCGGCGGCGGTTGAAAAGCGGGCTGACGGAGTTTCCGTTGCGTGTCATTGTCAGCGGCGGCGGCTCGATTGACCCAGCGGCAAAAATCTTTCAAAAGCGGTTTTCGCCAATCATCGTCTTGACGACCGAACGCGCTCCGGCGAAAAAATTGGAACAGATCCGCAAACTCGCCGACGAAGTAAAAATTTGCGGCCGGACGGAAGTCAATATCCGCACTGCGCTGTGCTGGCTGCGCGCGGAGTGGAACGTCCGGTGGCTTTTATGCGAAGGTGGCGGCGGTTTAAATGACGCGCTGTTTCGCGCCGGGCTGGTGGATGAAATCCACGTGACCATTTGCCCGAAAATTTTCGGCGGACGCCATTCGCCCACAATTGCAGACGGCGCCGGTTTCACCAAATTGGCACTGGCTGAACGATTTGCGTTGAAGTCGGCGCGGCGGGTCAAAGCCGAGTTATTCACCGTGTTTGAAACGCCGAAGGCAGGTCGTAATTCATTCCAGCCATCAAAGTTGTTTTTGTAGTCAACAACGTTGTTTGTGTCTTCAATGGGGCTTTTCACATCATTAACCGTATTATTTGCCAGGTCAATCACGCTTTTCACGTCTTTGAGGACACTATTTACGTCGTCAGCGACGCATTCTGCACGGCTCAGGGCGTGATTTGTGTCGTCGAGGACGTCAGCAGAACTGAAAAAAGCTTTGTCCTAGACAAATGAACACGGGCGGGTTTTGAAACCCGCCCGTGCGTTTTTAATTTTCCAAGGTGGAAATTTACGGGTAGCGAAGAATGTAATACTGTTGCGAGTTGGTCGCCGCATTCGGGTCGGTGAACTGATATTGTCCCGAACCCGGCGGGTTATCCGTAACCGTTCCGATGACCGGCCAGGTGGCTGTGGGCGCGGTGACATTATTGGTCGCCAGAATTGAGAAGGTCAAGCCGGGCGTGTTGGTGAAGCTGAATTGGAGCGCGGCGGAGGTGCCAGAGCCGGTGATGTGCGTTGAACGGGCGGTGATAGTAAGCGGCGTGATGACCGGAGTGGTAGTGGTGGATGGCACGGGAGCGAAAGCAACCCCCTTCAAGGTTGCCTGCCCGGTAGCGGTGTAAAGAATATCGGTGGAAGTCATATTGGGGGCTAAATCCCAAGCAGCAGAATCATGCATTTTGATAACGCTGTTAGTCAACTGGCCACCACTTCCGGTTGTGTAATAAAGGTCAAACCCGCCGCTGGCATTGGTGGCGACACACAAACCGTCACCACCATTTGTGGTGTCCCAATGGCCGGCCAAGGTAAATTGCGGCAAAAGGGAATTATTAGGATCAGTGCCGGAATAATAATACTTGTAAATGGCGCCGGAGTTCGCATTGGTGCCATCAATGTAATAAACCACATCAAAGATGTTGCCATTGTTACCGGACTTAACCATGTAAAAGTCCAACACATTAGTTTCCTGGGGGAAGCCATCCACCGGCCAGTAGCTGTCATAACCACTTATGGCCAAGACACCATTATAGTAAATGTTGCCATTAATGTCAGGGATGATTTGCAACATGAGATCCGTGGGCACGGTGCCCCCTTCCTGTTGCAGGGCGTAAAGCGTGCCGCCGAACGTTTTCAAAGAACGGACATTTTGCTGGGAGCCGCCAATAAAGGGAGCGGTGCCGTTATTGATGTAAATGCCGCCCTTGTCGCCGGCGTAATAGTTGGTGTCATCGAAGGTGTTGGCACTGCGGGTCTGATTTCCCGACATGCCGGTGTAGGACATCTGCAAAACGTAATTGCCAGCGGCATTTAGCGTCCCGACGCCACGCGGAGTAATCGCTGTTTCATCCGGCGTCAACGAGGAGCCGTCCTCAAAACCGGCGAAACACAACAACGTTCCGTCATCGCTATCCGCCAATCTGCCGGTGGTGGCGGAGCTTGCCATGCGCATGGCATTCGTGCCCGTGGCGCTGATAGGGAAGATGTTGACCGGGGACGATTGATTGGCGGTGTTTGGGTTCAATTCGAGAATGCTGAAGGTTGAATTATCAACATCCACATCCTCCTGAAAGACGGCCAGATCACCGGGTGTGAACGCGGTCGAAGGCGCTGGAATATTGAAAGCGGATGCATTTGTGGTCGAAGGCAAGTCACCCAAACCAGAGCCAGTTAAGTTGAAGGTGATAATTGCGCCGGAGACTGCAGCCGCGCTGACGGCGGACAAATTGGTGAAGGTGGCCGTGCCAGTAGCAAAGGTTTGACTGATGCCGCTGCCGGTTCCGAAACTCCATGACCCGGAGCCAACGGTCGCCGTGCAAGTGACCGTGTTGTTGGTGACGGGGTTTCCATATTGGTCGGCAATGGCCACCGCAGGCTGCGCGACCAGCGTGCCACCATTACCCGTTGGCGCCACCGGTTGGGCCGTGATGCTCACATGCGTCGGAGCACCGGGCGCGATGTATTGGGACACCGTGTCAACGGCGTAGCCGGTGGCGGCAATCGCAATAGAAACCGAACCGGCAGTTTGGAGCAAGGTGGAGGCTGATGGCGCAAATACAATTTGACCGGCGGAGACCGCATAAGCTCCGTCAGGCAACGCCGTGCCGTTGACGGTGATGCCAGTGATGGCACTGCGCCAACTGGCGCTATCGGTGAACGTATTCGTGAACAGGCCATCCACCGTGGCCACCGGGGAAGGAGTGATCACGGGCGGGGTCAATATTGCGCCACTGGACGTGCCACTGATGGTGATGTTGTCAAAACGCCAATTGCCCGAACTGTTATTCAAGGCGGCTCCGGTTCCGCTGACACAGGAGACACCCGTGGACGCGTTCACCAGCCTAATGGCAAAATTCGGATCGTTGGCCGCCGCCGGATCGGAAATGGTCGCGGTCAAATTGGTGAACCATTGTTGCCCGTCCGGATAAGCGATGCTATTGACATAATATCCCTGAACCGAATCGGGATCCGAGCCAGCCGTATTATCCACAAATTGCAAAGTGCTTCCGGCTTGAGCTGCGGGAATGGTGATGGGAACGTTGCTCCAGTTAATGCCATCCGTGGTGTATTCAAGCTGAAGATTCGCCTCGCCTTGTTTCGTCAAATACCAATCAAAGCTGACTACCGGATTGGTGAATCCCGTGGTATCCACATTGAACTGTGCTCCCTGCGTGCCGACCGGCGCTTCGCTGGACCAGCCATTGCCAGCTCCCTGTGCGCGAACGCGCCAGATTTGAGTGGTATTGGTAATTCCGTCCCCGCCACTGGCAACAGAATCACTGTCTCCAGTCACACCCTGCAAAATGTCCGGGTCATTGGTCCCCACTCCTGGCGTTGAGTAGACATCCATTCCAATAGCGGCGACGGACACCGCACCAAGAGAATTGTTCAGGCTTGGGGCCGGATCCGGACTATAATTGGTGATGGCCAGATTCTCGAAGGTCCATTGGGCGATGGTTAAAGTGACTGGAAGAGGCGTGCCGCTAATGGCGACGTTGTCCAAACTCCAGTTGCCGGAGGTGTTGTTGAGCACGGTGCCGGCGGCGGCAAGACAGTTCGTGCCGGTAGCGGCGTTGACAATCGCAACGGCAAAGTTGGGATTATTGTCAACTCCGGGAAGCCCACTCAAATTTGCCGTGACATTGGTATACCATTGCTGCCCATAAGTTCCTGTTTCAACCATGTTAAGATAAGTGCCCACCACGAGGCCGTTCGTGCCCGCGCCGATGGGGGTCGTGTTGGTCAGAATCAGGCTTTGATTTGACGGATAGGTAAGCGGCGCGTTGCTCCAATTGACACCGTCCGTGGTATATTCAACTTGAAGGTAACCTTCGCCCTGGGTGGTGGCCGAAACGTCAAAGGTCAATTGGATGTCGGTGTATCCGGCCGTGCTGGCGGTGAACATGGCACCTTGCGTGCCAATCGGTGCCGCGAAGTCCCAGCCGTTGCCGTTGTTCGGCGAGGCACCTTTCGCACGAATGCGCCAAGCGTCAGGCAATGAAGGCGTGGAATCTGAATTGGTCGCCGGGTTGGCGATAACATCCGGCGCTCCAATACTTGGCGGAGAAGTAAGGCTGTTGGTCATGCCAACGGCAGAGGCGACTGCGGTCGAAAGGTCAATTCCCTCAGAGGGCGCTGGATTATAAACCGGCGCAGTAATCCCGGCATTATCAAACGTCCAATCCACCAGAGTGGTTTGTGCTTGAGCCGCCGAAAGTGAAACGAGGAACAACGCCGACATGGATGCGATGATTTTATTTTTCATTTTGAGCCAGTGTTTGCCGATTTTAGTGACCGGGTTAATTCTCCATTATTTTATCCGAAAATGGTGACGCCATTATTCAAAACCACGTGACAGCCAAACGACCGCTGCGTGACAATCCAGTTACATTACTTATACAACAAATTAGGTTGTTGCTTAATTGTCACATTTCATTCGCATCGTTGTAACATGCTCCGGCAAGGATGCTTCCGAATTAAGTCGGAATTTTCATGAGGCTCAAACGTGAAAGCGCACTGGTTGTTTTTAGGAATGCGAGAAGGACAAATGACGAAGTCAAAACATAACGAAGGATTCACACTCATAGAATTGCTGGTGGTAATCGCCATCATCGCCATTCTGGCCGCGATGCTTTTGCCCGCACTAGCCAAGGCCAAAGCCAGGGCGCAGGAGGCCGCGTGCGTCAGCAATTTGAAACAATGGGGACTTGCCGACTCGTTGTATGTGGATGATTACAACCAGGTTTTTCCCTGGCCGAGATACCAAGTGAGCTCAACCGTGCAACAGGACAATCCGCAGTGGGGCGATGTCCAGACATTTTACGATTTATCACAAAGCGCAAACACGGCAGGGTCAGATGGAGATTCACCCTCCGTCTGGTTCAACGCCCTGCCCTCTTATGTCGCCAACAAGCCCTTGTATAAATGGGTGAGCGATCCCACTGACTTTGCCAACACCAGGTCCATTTTCACCTGCCCCACCGCAGTTGCCCAAGGCATCGCTGCGGCGGATATTCCCCAAGGCTCCCCCCCACCTTCAAGAGATATGAATCCGGCCAATCGCCCACTGTTCAATTATGCGATGAATTCAAAATCCCTGGCCAACGAGTCAAGCACCGCAATCCTTAAGACCGCGATGGTAGTCCATCCTTCCGCTTTTGTGCTTTTTTCCGATGTCCGCAACCGCTCCGACGAGATGCCATACTATGGCAGCGCGGCAAACCAAACCGATCTGGCCACTCCACACTGTTATACGACGCGCTTTTCCGCCCGGCACAGTGCCGGCGGCAACATTGCATTCTCCGACGGCCACGTGGCCTATTTCAAATACACCTATGTCGTTGATTCAACCGGCCATGACCCCGGCAATCCTGACATCAACTGGGATTGCAGCGGCATAACCGTTCCCTAAAATTCCACACACATGAAATCCATCCGCTCTCAATTTCAACGCTGGCTCGCGCCCGTTGTTTTTTCGATAGCCGTTGCCGTCACGCCCCTACACGCTGCCGACACAATGGTTCAACCGACCCAGCCGGTTGCGACCAGAAATCTGAATTATGTCAAGGACGGCAAGCCCAACTTCATCGCGCTGCTCGCGCCGCCGCCGCTGCCCGGTTCGGCGGAACAATCGGCGGACATGGACGAGGTCCGCGCGGTTTATCATGCCGCCACGAGCAATGATATTGCCGTGGCCTATTCCTTCAAAAAATTCGACATCTTCACCTTCACGCCGGCCATCGGCGGTTTCTTTCAACCCGGAAAATTTCCGAAGACCGAGGCGTTTTTCAAGCGCGTGCAGTCAGACGCCGAAGCCGTGACGGACAACGCCAAGGATTACTACAAACGCCCGCGCCCGTTCGTCACCGACCCCAGCTTGGCCAACGGCAAATTGGAAAAGTCTTTCAGCTATCCCAGCGGTCACTCGACCGAATCCATGGTGCTGGCGCTGGTGCTTGCGGATTTGTTCCCCGCCCACCGCGACGCCATCATCGCCGAGGCCCGCAGCATCGGCTGGCATCGCGTCATGATTGCCCGGCATTATCCGACGGACATTGTCGCCGGGCGCGTGCTGGCGCAGGCCATCGTCAGACAAATGAAGAAGAACGACGCCTTCCAGAAGGATTTTGCCGGGGCCAAGGCTGAAATCGCCGCCGTGCAAACCGCCGCCAACAACTAACCAGCATTCTTTATCTCCCGCTCACCGTGCCAGCAGCCAGGACAAACCGTTCAGGCGTTTCAGATGCCCCAAACCGACATCGTCTGGACACAGGACTTCCATTCGATGCCTTGGTTCTCGTCACGGCCAATGATAATTCGCCACAATTCTGCCAATATAAAAGTACGGCTGCATGATAAATTACTGCGATGGAATCAGTCGTTCCCGGAATTCGCTCTTCCGCTTAACCGCGATTTTACTTCTGTTCGTCGTCGCTGCCGTGCTATTGCGTTCCGGAGAATCAACGGCTCCGTCCGTTCAGGCGAATGATCCGGTCATCTTTACGTTCGCAGTAACCGGCGATTCGCGGCAGGACCCAAAAGTGGCGGGCCTTTCGCCGCAGGAAAAAATCTGGATGGAAGACACCAAACCCCTTTCCCGGATTGTGCGCGAAATCCAAGCGCGGAAGCCTCGGGTGCTTTTTTTCACCGGCGATATGATCATGGGTTACTCCACCAACTACGACGTTACCGAACGCCAATACGCCTACTGGCGCGGTTTGATGTCCGCTCTGCCCGAAACCGGCATTTACCTCGTCCCCATTGCTGGCAACCACGAAATGCAGGTCGAACTGCCCAATCCCAGCGGCGGAAAACCGTTGAAAGTGTGCGAGCGCGAATGTGAAACCCTTTGGCGCGAAAACATGGGCGATTTGATTCTCGACACCAATCTTTGGAACCGCTTGGTCGGTCAACCGGTGACGGCCTGGGACATCAACAATACCCCGCCGATTGGAGGCGCAGACGGCATTCAATCTGATCAACGGCAATTAAGTTTTTCCTTTGACGTCGGGAAAATGCATTTCGCCGTCATCAACACCTCCGCCTATGACGACGACGCCCGCGCGCCGGTTCACTGGCTGGCGGCGGACCTTGCCCGGGCCAAGGCGCGCGGTGACCAGAATTTTTTTGTATTTGGCCACGAGATGGCTTTTACGTATCGTTTTAACAGCGACATCAAGGCCGACGGCCTGGACCAATATCCCGACAGCGATGAGTCGTTTTGGGAAGTGATTCAAGACTACGACGCGACTTATTTCTGCGGCCATGAACATCTCTATCACGCGATGCAGCCGGGCGGCTCCGGTTCATGGCAAATCATTTGTGGCGCCGCCGGCGCGCCCTTTGACGCCAAACCCGGCGAAAGCAAAAATCCGGACGACCGCGATTTCGGCTGGTTGCTCGTGAAAGTCCATGCCAGCGGCCGCGTTCAAATGGACGCCTACGGATTCGACGAACATTTCGGCCCCACCAAACTTTTCCAAAGCATCGAGCTTCAAAAATAGAATGCCAAGCTTGCAAATGAGGCAAACCAACGCATTTGGCCGCGGCAGAAACCGCAAAAAATTAATTGCCGTTTTTCGCCTCGACCCAGCGCGCAAAAAGCCAGAGCAAATCGCCCAAACGATTCAAGTAAATGATGATTTCCGCGTTGTGGATTTCACCGAGAAATCTTAATTCGCACACCCGCCGCTCGGCACGCCGGCACGTCGTCCGCGCCATATCCAGCGCGGCAGAATTTTTGGTTCCGCCCGGCGTCGCCCAGCCCTTGAAGCTGATGTTTTGCGCCTCGATTTCCTTCACCAACGCATCCAGCTTCACCGGCATATCCGGTGTCACCGGCAGATAACCGTCGCTAAAATAACGCTTCAAATCCTCCGGCTGCACGCAAAGCTCGCCCATCAATACAATCAAATCCTTTTGAATCGCCAGCAGATTTTCGGCGATGAAACTGTCCGCCGCCGTCGCGCGCGCCAGACCGAGCGCGGCGTTCAATTCATCCACCGCGCCGTAGGCTTCCACGCGTGGATGATTTTTCGGCACGCGTCGGCCATACATCAGGGCCGTCGTGCCGTGGTCGCCGGTTTTGGTGACGATGCTCATTTCTTCGCCAGCGGCTCCGCCAATTTTTGATACGCCAAAATGCCTTTCACAATTGCCGCCGCCATTTGTTTGCGATACACCGCGCTGAAAATTTTTCTACCTTCGGCCGGGTTCGTCATGAATCCGCCTTCGATTAAAATGGCCGGCATTTCGGCATCGCGCAACACAGCAAAGCGCGCGCGTTTCACACCCCGGTCGTTCGCATTCAGATTCTGCACGAGCGATTTCTGGATTTGATACGCCAGCAGCAGACTTTTGTCCTCGCAACGATTGGCAATCGTCGGACCATCACCGACCTTGCTGCCGAATTCGCCGCCCTCGGCGTTGCTCGAATTCGCGCCGACGGGCGTGATGCAATAAGTCTCGGGGCCTTCGACGTTTTGCGGGTCGGTTGGAGCTGCGTTGAAATGCAGGCTGATGAACAAGTCCGCGCCCGCCTTATTGGCCATGGCCGGACGCGCCGGCAAATCCACATAAACATCCTGGGCGCGCGTGAGAATGACTTTGAAGCCCGCGCCTTCCAATTGCCTGCGCAATTCCAGTGCCAGCGCCAGCGTGTAGGTTTTTTCGTCGTGCCAAAAAAAAGTATGGACGCGGTTGCCGGTGTCCTTCCCACCGTGACCCGGATCGAGGCAAATCGTCGTGATTTTTTCGTGGCCGGCGTAGTCCGAAGGAAACAAAAGCGGACGCACCGCCGAATTCAAATCGAATTGCGCGATTAGCGGCACGCCTTTAATGTCCGCCACCGGAAACGAAAGCCGGACGTTGACGCCGTTGATTTGCGCCGCCGCCGAATTCACGCTGAAAACCAGCCGCGAAGTTTTGCCCGTCAAATCAATTTCCTGACCGTGCAACGCCATGTGAAAACCGTTCGCGCGCGCCCAATCGCCCAGCGGAACGTAATTTTGGCCGTTGATAATGTCAGCGCGCGATGGAAAGCAATACAGGACGAAAAATAAAATGAGCGTGAAAAAAAATTTCATTCCCGCGCAAGTTGCCCGCGCTCCGCATTCGTTTCAAGAGCAAACGGCTTGTTTCACTGAGAAGAATGACTCAGCATGGCGGCACCGAGTCCCAACATAAAAAACAAAACAATAAAAACAAGTTGCAAGATAAAAAGGATTGTCCCGATTATTTCGCAGATTTTTCCGGCTTGCGTTGAACCGCGTCCGCTGGGGTCCATTGTGCCTGCGTCCATTTCTTTCATGTCGCCGGAGCCCATCATCCAAGCTGCGATGCCGAGCGGGGCGCAAACCACCAGACTAAGAATGCCCAAAACAAGAATGAGCGTGCCACGATGTGGTTTCATATAATTAATTTTTAGGGTTAAGGATTGTTAAGGATTGATTTCTTTTACCAAGATTTGTTCAATAGGCAAGCTTTTTTTGAAATGAACATTCACGAATATCAGGCCAAGGAGTTGCTCGCCCGTCACGGCGTCGCCGTCCCGCTCGAAATCCCCGCCAAGTTGCTCGCTGAGGTGCGTCCGGCGGCGGAAAAAATCGCCGCCAGCGGCAGCGCCAAGGTCGTCGTCAAATCGCAAATCCACGCCGGCGGCCGCGGCAAGGGCACGTTCAAAACCGGATTTCAGGGCGGCGTCAAAGTCGCGTCGTCGGTGGACGAGGCGTGCGCATTCGCCGAAAAAATGCTCGGCCAGATGCTCGTCACAAAACAGACCGGCGCGGATGGGCGCAAAGTGCAGACGCTGCTCATTTCCGAAGGCGCAAAAATTAAGAAGGAATTTTATCTGGCGGTATTGCTCGACCGCGCGAATTCCCGCCCGCTCATCATGGCCAGCACCGAGGGCGGCATGGACATCGAGGAAGTCGCCGCGCACACGCCGGAGAAAATTTTCAAGGAATGGGTGGATCCCGCCGTCGGCATCATGCCCTTTCAGGCGCGCAAAATCGCCGCCGCGCTCAGGCTCAAGGGCGACCTGTTCAATGCCGGCGTGAAATTGATCACCGGCGTCTATCACACCTGGTGGGAATGCGACGCTGCGATGGTGGAACTCAACCCGCTTGCGGTCGTGGAATTGCGCGATGGAAAAGAAATTGTCGTCGCGCTCGACGCGAAAATTTCCCTGGACGACAATTCGCTTTATCGCCACAAAGATATTCTGGAGATGCGCGATTTGAACGAGGAAGCGCCGCTGGAAATCGAGGCGAGCAAGTTCAATCTCAATTACATCAAGCTCGACGGCAGCATCGCGTGCCTCGTCAACGGCGCGGGCCTGGCGATGGCCACGATGGACATCATCCAGCATTTCGGCGGCAGCCCGGCAAACTTTCTCGACGTCGGCGGCGGTGCGAGCAAGGAGCAGGTCACGGCGGCGTTCAAGATCATTTTGAGCGACCCGCACGTGAAGGGAATTTTGGTGAATATTTTCGGCGGCATCATGGATTGCAACGTCATCGCCACCGGCATCGTCGCGGCGGTAAAGGAAACGCATTTGACAATTCCGCTCGTCGTCCGGCTGGAAGGCAACAATGTCGTCGCCGGCAAGAAAACGCTGGCCGAATCCGGCGTGGCCATCATCACCGGCGATTCCATGGCGGACGCGGCGCAGAAAGTTGTGAAGGCGGTCAACCATTAACCAGCAAACTTTTATGCTCAAGGTTACCGAAATCGCATTCAGTTGTTATCCGGTCATAGACATGGCGCGCGCGCGGAAATTTTACGAAAACGTGCTTGGTCTGAAATCCACGATGGCCTTCGGCGTACCCGGCGGCATGCAATGGACGGAATACGACATCGCCAGCAGCACGCTCGCGCTCGGCTGCGGCGCACCGGATTGGACGCCGCGCCCGGACGGCTGCTCCGTCGGCCTCGAGGTCGAAAACTTTAACGACGCCATCACGCATCTGCGCGCGAACAACGTGAAATTTCAAGTTGAGCCGATGGAAACTCCAGTTTGCCACATGGCGTTCATTTTCGACACCGAAGGCAACTTGATTTGCATTCATAAAAGAAAAGCGAAATAATTCTCTGGCATGCTTGATGAGGAAACATTGGCGCAGATGAACGGCAAATATGTCTGCCCGCCCGATGCCGGCCCGGCGTGGCGCGCGGCGATGGACTATGGTTTTGACATGTCACTGATTGAAGATTCACTCAAATTGACGCCGGAGCAGCGGCTCGTGGAGCATCAGCAGGTCATTGATTTTTTGATCGAACTTCAAGAGTCAGGTCAATCTCATGGCACAAAATGATCAGGCTTTGCTCATGCGACTCAAAGACAGCGGCCTTGAGTTCGTTGTCATCGGCGGCCTTTGCGTTGTTTATCACGGCGTGCCCGTTGCCACGTTTGACCTCGACATCTGCTATCCATTCGGAGAGGCAAATGTCCGGCTAATCGAATCAGCGGTAAGAGATTTGCATCCGGTTCATCGTCTGACCGCAAACAAACTGTCGCTGGAATTGACACGAAGTTCTTTCGCAAGTTTGAAAAATTTATATTTGCAAACGGATCTGGGAAAATTGGATTGTTTGAGCGAAGTCGCCGGCATTGGCGATTTCAGGCAAGTCTTACAACAATCCATTTTGCACAGCATGTCTTTCGGTGAATTTAGAATGATGAGTCTTGATGCGCTCATCGCGGCAAAAGTCGCCGTCGGGCGCGAAAAAGATTTGGAAGCGGTCAGACTGCTTCAGGCCGTTAAAGAGAGAAAAGAACAACAGAAAGAATTGTTTGATTGAATCGTAAATCGTAAATCTGGAATCGTAAATTTTTCCCATGTCCATACTCGTCAAACCCAACACCAAGGTTCTCATCCAAGGCATCACCGGCAGCTTCGGCGCAAAGCACGCGCAGCTTTCGATTGATTATGGCACGGCGGTCGTTGCCGGCGTCACGCCCGGCAAAGGCGGGCAATTCTTCGAGCACGGCGGCAAAAAAGTGCCGGTGTTCGACACCGTGGCTGACGCCGTGAAACAGACCGGTGCGACGGCTTCTGCGATTTTTGTCCCACCGCCGTTTGCCGCCGACGCGATTCTCGAAGGCGCGGACGCCGGGCTTGAACTGGTCGTGACAATCACTGAAGGCATTCCGGTGCGCGACATGGTGCGTGTGAAACGCGCGCTGGCCGGCAACACCAGGACGCGGCTCATCGGCCCGAATTGTCCCGGCGTCGTCACGCCCGGCGAAGGCAAGGATTCGCACGGCGGCTGCCGCATCGGCATCGCGCCCGGTTACATTCACAAAAAAGGCCACATCGGCGTCGTCTCGCGCAGCGGCACGCTGACTTACGAGGCGGTTTGGCAATTGACCTGTCGCGGCGCTGGGCAAAGCACCTGCGTCGGCATCGGCGGCGACCCGGTGAACGGCACGTCGCACCTTGATGTCATCAAACTGTTCAACGATGACCCGGAAACGACCGGCATCATCATGATCGGCGAAATCGGCGGTTCTGCCGAAGAAGAAGCCGCCGAGTGGATCAAGCAGTATGGCAAAAAGCCGGTGGCCGGTTTCATTGCCGGCGCCACCGCGCCGCCCGGACGCCGGATGGGCCACGCCGGCGCGATTGTCAGCGGCGGCAAGGGCACGGCGGCGGCCAAAATCGCGGCGTTCAAGGACGCGGGCATCGGCATTGCCGCCACGCCGAGCGAAATGGCGGACACGCTTCTCAAAATGATGTGAATGACGAATTGCGAATGGCGAATAATCCGACATTCTAAATTCGTAATTTGAAATTCACGTGGGCATCGTTGATTTCATCCTGAATCTTGCCGGGTTGCTGCTGTGGATCAAATGGCGGTCGCTGCCGTTTGACCCGTTCAACCGGCGGACTCCCGCGACGCTCGTGGGCACGCTGCGCCGCGCCGCGCCGTCACGTTTCCGGCGCTGGCATTTGCTGGCGGTGATCGGCGCGCTCTTGCTTTTACGCGCGATTTTTTACTGGCAAATCGGCGCGGCATTGCAATGGTCGGGCAAATTAAACCTCGCTGCCATTGCGCTTTCCTTTCCGATTCCGACCGGCTCCTTTTCGTCGCTGGAGAGGACAATTTTATTTTCGATTTTAAGCTTCGCGCTGATGCTGGGAATTTTTTATTTATGGCTGCTGCTGTTTTCCCTGCTGGCCGGAAAGGCGGCGGATGCCGAGCCGGCGCACCGGCCGGTGCGGGTGCAATTGGGCGGCATTGACCGCTGGCCGCGCGGAATGAAATTATTTCTGCCGCTTCTGGCCGGGTCGCTGCTGTGGTGGCTGACAAGCTGGCCGCTTTCGTGGCTGCAAATCATTCCGCGTCCGATTTCGGAAATCCGGCGCGCCGCCGAATCGCTGGTAGTCGGACTGGGAAGTTATCTGGCGTGGGAATACGCGGCCGCCGGGCTGCTCGTGCTGCATCTGCTGAACACTTACATTTATTTCGGCAAACATCCGCTCTGGAATTACGTGGCCACGATGGCACAAACGCTTTTGCAGCCGCTGGAGAAAATTCCACTGCGCGCGGGCAAGGTAGATTTTGCACCGGTTGTAGGAATCGCGCTGGTTTTTTTAATCGGCGAACTGGCGGAACGCGGGCTGGCGGCCCTTTGCGAACGGCTGTTGTTTTGAAACCGGTCAGGCCGGCTTCGTTTTGGGGAGCTTGACGGTGACGATCGTGTTCGAACCTTTCTGCCCTTCAATCGAAAGCGCGCCGCCGTGCAATTCGGCCAGGCGTTTGGCAATGATGAGGCCGAGCCCCAATCCCTGCTGGTCCTGCATCTTGCGGTCAAACTGCACATACGCCCCGATGTGCCGGACTTGTTCGGTGGAAAATCCGCGTCCGTGGTCGCTGACGGAGAGTTCCACACCGTTGAACACGCTGGTCAACACAACGCGCACCGGCGAGCCGGCGTCGGAAAATTTGAAGGCGTTCTGCACCAATTCGTTGACAATCTTGCTGCAATATTCCTCGGACATCGGCACGGAAACATCCGCCGCCTCAACCGTCAAATCTCCCGGCCGGCCGGCCTGCGCCGCCTGCGCGGCGGCGATCTTCTGGATGAGCGGCGCGGGCTGTTCAGTTTTTCCAATCCGCAGCGCGTTGACGTTTTTCGGATCGGCGGCAATCAATTCGAGTTGCGCATAAATCAAAAAATTTTCAATGAGCCGTTCGAGGCGCTGGCTGGACTTGAAAATTTCCTGTCCCATTTCGGCGATTTCGCCGGGCTTGAGCGTCGTGGCGGACGTGGCGAGCAGTTCGGCGTTGGATAGGATGCCGTTGAGCGGCGTGCGCATTTCGTGCGGCATCATCAAACTGATGTTGTCGCGCAAATGGGCGAGCTTGCGCTCGGCCTCGTCGCGAAGGGTCTGGGCTTTTTTGAGGCGGGCGTCCACGGCGGCGTAAAGCGCCTCGGTGGTGAAAGGCTTGGGCAGATAATCATCCGCGCCGAGTTCCATGCCGTGCCTCATGCTGGCGTTGTCGGCCAGACCGGTCATCAAAATAAACGGGATGGCAGCAGTGGGCGCCTCGGTGTGCAGGGAGGCGAGCGTGAGATAACCGTCCACCTTGCCCATGTTAATGTCGCAAAGGATGAGGTCGGGCAGTTCCTTGCGCGCCTTCTCAATGCCGTCCGCGCCGTTGGCCGCTTCGATGACTTCAAAGCCGCGCTGCCGCAGCGCGAGTTGAATCATTTCGCGCAGCCACTCTTCATCGTCAATAACCAGGATTTTTTTCATGGACAGTTGCGTCTCAAAACCAAGCAATAATCATGCCTTTTGCGCACAAGCTGCGCCGGTGTTTTTTCAAATTGGGAAAATCAAAATTGAGCGAAATTTACTTCCGCTCATCCAGCGGCACGTAATGGTTGAGCGTGCGACCGGTATAAATCTGCCGTGGCCGGCAAATGCGGCTCTTCGGGTCTTCCATGATTTCCTTGTAATTGGCGATCCAGCCGGGCATCCGGCCAATCGCAAACATCACCGGAAACATTTCCACCGGAATCCCAATCGCCCGCATGATGATGCCGCTGTAAAAGTCCACGTTCGGATACAGCTTGCGCTCGACGAAATAAGAGTCCTTCAGCGCCGCCGTCTCCAGATGCTTCGCGATGTCCAACAACGGGTCGTTTATGTGCAATTTGGACAGCACTTCATCGCACGCCTTTTTAATGATCTTGGCGCGCGGGTCGTAATTTTTATAAACGCGATGGCCGAAGCCCATGAGCTTTTTGCCGCTGTTCTTGTCCTTGGCCGCCGCGATGAACCGCGAACCGTCGTCGCCGGTCTTGTGGATTTCCTCGAGCATTTCCAGCACGGCCTGGTTGGCGCCGCCATGCAACGGCCCCCACAACGCGCAGACGCCGGACGAACAGCTCGCAAACAGATTCGCCTGCGACGAAGCCACCATGCGCACGGTGGAAGTCGAACAATTTTGCTCGTGATCCGCGTGCAGCAGGAAAATCAAATCCAGCGCCTTCACCACTTCCGGTTTGATTTCAAAATCGTCGTCCGGCGCCGAAAACATCATGTGCAGGAAATTCGCCGTGTATTTGTAGGTCTTCCTCGGATAAATCAGCGGCAGCCCGAGTGATTTGCGATACGAATACGCCGCAATGGTGCGCACCTGCGACATCAGCTTGGCCGCGTAATTGTCGAAGTGGCTGTTCGCCTTACCCCAGTGCCATTTCATCAGCCCCTCGTCGAAACAGCTCGTCGCATTGATCATCGCCGAGAGAATCGCCATCGGGTGCGCGCCCGAGGGAAAACTCTCAAAATGATACTTCATGTCCTCGTGCAGAAACTGGTGTTCCGTGAACAATTCGGAAAACTTCCGGATTTGCGCGCGGTTCGGCAACTGGCCGTAAATGATGAGATACGCCGTCTCGATGAACGTGGATTTTTCCGCCAGCTCCTCGATGGGAATGCCGCGATACTGCAAAATCCCCTTCTCGCCGTCAATGAACGTGATGGCGCTCAAGCACGCCCCCGTGTTGCCGTAGCCCTCGTCCAGCGTGATGCAACCCGTATTGGCGCGCAGCGATGAAATGTCCACGGCTTTTTCGCCCTCGCTGCCCTCGACGACCGGCAGCGCGACCGATTTTCCGTCCAGTTCCAGTTTTGCCTCTTTGCTCATGACACAAATTTTTGTTTTCACCAGTTTGCGTTGAAAGAAAAAATTTGGCAAGCGGCGAAAATAAAATTTCCAAAAATCGGCGGCGGATGATTCACCCAACCCTTTGTCACTTGAATTTCATCCCCTCGTTTGAAGTTTGTGCCCAATTAACCGTTGGCCGCAACCAGCCGTTGATATTCGGCCAGGAGTTTTTTCACGTTGAATGGCTTGTGCAAGACGGGCGCGCCCAGCGATTCCAGTTTTTCGTTGAGATCCCGGCCGCCAGCATCGCCGGTGATGAAGAGAAAATGCGCGGCCAGCCGGGGCTGATGTTCCTTGATCCATTCAAACAGCCCCAAGCCGTCCAGCTCCGGCATCCGCACATCCGAAATCACAAAATCAAAATCGGCCTGTTGCAGGCGCGTGATGGCGCGCAGGCCGTTGGCGACGCATTCCACGGTGCAATTGGCCTCCTTGCGCAACATTTCCTGAAGCAGGGAGGTGATGAATTCTTCATCGTCCACAATCAACACACGCCGGCGGCCGGCGGCGGGCTTGTCTTCGGCGGCAGATTTTTTTTCACCGGCCGGCCCGGCTTTGGCGGAATTGGGCGGCGGCACGGCACCGGATGCCTTCGGCAGCGTCACTTCAAATTCCGCGCCGGCATTCACCGTGCTTTTCACGGTGATTTCACCGCCATGCTGCTTGATGATGCTCAAGCAGACGCTCAAGCCGAGGCCGGTGCCGTGGTCGGGGCTTTTGGTGGTGAAAAATGGATCGAAAATGTGGCGAAGGTTTTCGGGTTTGATGCCATGCCCGGTGTCCGCCACCTTGAGGATGATTTTGTCATTCTGTCCGGCAATGCCCAAACGCAATTCCTTTTGCGGGGAATTTTCAACCGCATCCAGCGCGTTCATGGTGAGATTCATGATGACCTGCTTGATTTGCATCGGGTCCGCCCGGATGGGTGCCGCCTGCGCGGGCAGGTCCAGGATGACTTTGCAGCCGGTTTCGCGAACCTGAAAATTGAGGAAGGTCATCACTTCGCGCACGAGGTCGCGCAGATCGCAAATGGAAAGTTCCGCCGAGACGGGACGGGAAAGCTGGAGCAACTGGCGGATGATTTTGGCGGACTCGGTGGCACTGTCCCGAATGACGGTGCAATACCGCACGAGGGTTTCGGTCGGCTGCCCGTGTTCAAGCTGGCCGAGCAGCAGTTCGGAAAATCCGACGATGGGAGCGAGCTTGTTGTTGATTTCATGGGCGATGCCGCCGACCAACGAGTCCAGCAGCTCGGATTTTTCCTTCTGGATCAAACGATGTTCCAGCACGCGCTGTTCGGTGATGTCATCGAGCAGGGCGCAAACCTGGCCGGTTTCGCGGATCCAACTCGTGAAAAACTTGAAGCGACGAGGGCCGCGGCCCGGCAGATGCAAAAGAAATTCGCTGTTGCGGGGATTGGGTTCCAGCGGGTTGGACTCGTGATCCTGCAGGAGGCGGAGAAAGCCGTTCCGTTCCGTCGGCGCGACCAGCGTGGCGAGGTTGAAATTGCCGGCGTCTTCAATTTGCGTGCCCAGCAAGGCGTCCAGCCGGTGATTGCCAGTCTCCACCTCGCCGCGGGCGTTCATCAGCGTGACGCCGAGCGCGCTGTTCTCAAACAGGATTTCGAAGCGGCCCTGGGACTGGCGCAACTGGTTCAAGCTGCGAAAAAGCTGGTTGTTATTTTCGTGCAAGGCCTGGCGTTGCTGTTCCGCCAGTTGGATTTTTTGCGAAATCAATTTGGACTGCCATTTCACCAGCGTCGGCACGGTGATGATGCCGAGAAACGATTCGCCATCGTCCAACAGCGCCACATCGTCGTAAAAGCTGTCGCCCTGGCGGGAAAGGGCCTGGTCCAAGACCGCGAGCAACGGAGTGTTCCGATGAAAGCTCAAATGATCCTTCATCAAATGCTTGTCGAGGGTCTGGTGGCCATAGAGGGCAAAACCGAAGCGGGCGCCCAGCAGAAATCCGATGTGCCCGCGGGAAACCATCCCGATTAGTTTCGTGCCGGAAACCACCCCGACATATTCGTAACTGTGGCTTTGAAACCACTTGTAGACGCTTTCGGTCGTTTCGGTGGCATTAACGCATTCCCGGTGTTCAACCAGGGATCGAAGATCAACGTTTTCCGCGGTCGTCGAATCATTCATATTTTGCCGGCCTTCAACCACCATCATATCACGGGTAATTAGCATAAAAGCTTTATCACCACGTTTTGTGCCCGACAGGTTACAATCAGGTAATTTTCAGCGTTGTAATCAGGGATTGCAAATGAGAATTCGGCAAAAAAAAACACGCGCAGGGGGCGACCTGCGCGCGCGGGGGCAACCAGCGTCAGCGTGGTTGCATTCGGAGGGAACCTGAACCCACTCACTAACTCCCACAGCGTCATTCCATCAATTGCCTGTCGCAAACAGAAGTCGTTGCGGAAACATTATGGTAACGAATCGTTTGGAACTTCCGGTCGCCGATTCCAACTACCTTGAATCAGGCGTGCGCGCCGAGTTGCAGACGCGGGTCGGATTCCAAAATCGTTTTGAGGTTCGCCCAGTTCGCCTCGTTCATGTCGTTGAAGGCATTCAGATATACGGCCACCGCTTCCGGCGGATGTTTCGCGAGCAAGGTTTCGACCGCGACCTTCAATTTCGAGTCGTCCATTTCCTTGGGCAAATCTTCCACAACGCCTTTTTCATTTTTGATTCCGAGCGCGTTCAAAAAGTCCACAAGCATCGCCTCGTGTTTCTTCACCAGCCAGGCGCGAATGAGCGCGCCGGCGGCGGCATCCAGCGCGGGGCGCGCCAGCGACGCGATCATTTCAGCGTGCTGCTGCGGGCGCGGCTGGCGTCCCAAAAAGACCGGACGCACATGGCGCGCCTGCGCAACGGCGGCGAGCGTGGCCTTGTAAGCCGGCTTGTCCGATTCGTGGGTGAAGGCAACAATCTCGCCCGCCAGCGCGGGCGACATGAAACCGAAAAGTTCGTGGGAGGTTAACATAGAAAATCAAACCGTCGTGACGGAGATTCTATTTTTTTTTGCCAGCGCTTCGCAAGCTTCATGTTCGAGCAGGAGTGTTTTGCCGGATTGGATGGCAAGCACGGAAATCTTTGCCGCCGCGCAAACTTCGAGCGTCTGCGCGCCGAGGCAGGGAATGTCAAATCGCATGTCGTGATTGAGCTTGGCCACTTTCACGGCGACCGCGCCGCCGTCCTTGCCGGCCAGTTCGCCGCCGCGCGCAAGGCATTTGTCCGTGCCTTCAAATCCCTCAACGGCGAGCACGGTGCCGTTTTTCACGACCACGGTCTGGCCGATTTCGAGCCGGGAAATTTCCTTGGCGATGCGAAAACCGAATTCCATATCCGCGCGCTGTTCGGCGGAAAGTTCCGGGCCAAGTCGGAAATTCTTTCCGGGCATGAGCGGCCCAAGCCAAGGCGTGGCGTCCATCAAATCCACGCCGTCTTTTTTCAATTCATCGGCAATCGCGCCAAAAATGGTGTGGGCATTTTTTTCCTTGAGCCGGAGCAGCAGACCCATCGCGCGCAAATCGGGGCGCACGTCAAACAGATTTTTCGGCGCAATCTGCCCGACCATGACACACTGAGAAATCCCGCGGCTGGTAAACGCGGAAATCATTTTCGAAAGCTGGCCGACTTTGAGCCAGACGATTTCATCCACGAGCGGCGCGAGTTTCGGATCGGTCTCATTTTCAAATGCGACGGCGACGAGTTTTTTCACGCCCGCCGCGCGCGCGAGCCGGGCGAATTCGAGCGGCAGCGTGCGGTTTCCGGCGATAAGGCCGAGGGATTCAGTCATTGCAAATGTAGAATGCAAAAGGCTGAAGGCAGAGACAAGTTTAGAAGCGCCTCGGCTTTTTGTTTCTGCATTCTGTCTTTCTGTTTGTGTCCTGTTTCTGGAACAAACTGTCTAATTCGATGCATTCCATAAATGTCGGGAACGAAACGGCACGGCTGGATTTTAGGAAAACTGATTTTTCGGCCGCGCAAAAACATTTGGCGTATAATGTGCTTCGCGTGCGGGCGATGTCATCGTTTGACTCAATCTACAAAAAAATGGCTTCGTCGCTCGAACAAGGCGGTGCCGGACATTCGCATGAACCGGCCCAAACGTTCGATTTTTCACGGCACATTGCTCCTGTCGTTGCGCACGAATTAAACAACATCTTCACCATCATCCAGGGTTACGCCGACCGGCTGCTCCTCCAGTACCGCGAAGACCCGGCGTTGCAACCGCATCTGAAATTAATTTCGGAAGCGACCAAACGCGCGGCCTTGATTGTCCGCGACGCGACGCCGCCAAATGCCGGCGCCGCTCTCCGGCAAAATCCCGCTCCGCCCGCGACACCGGCGGCCTGACGACTCTTAATCATAATCGTAATCCGCCTTCTCCAAGGATTACGATTAAGAGCAGGAACACGGCAGATTCCCGTGGCGATTCGCTTTGACGCTTCGCGTTTTCTCGCGTAGCGTTTCCCTTCTATTTTTCGAAAATTGTCATGATTGGGCTGATTAAAAAAGTCTTCGGGTCGAAAAACGACCGCGAAGTGAGAAAACTGTGGCCGCGCGTCAAGGAAATCAACGATCTTGAGGCCGGAGTGCAATCGCTTTCCGACGAGCAGTTGCGCGCCAAAACCGCCGCGTGGAAGGAGCAGCTTTCAAAAATTTCCGACGACGACGAACTTGCGCAAAAGCTCGATGAAATTTTGCCCGAAGCCTTTGCCGTTGTTAAAAATGCCTGCCGGCGGATGATCGGACAGGAAATCATCGTGCGCGGCCAGCCGCAGAAATGGGACATGATTCCCTTCGACGTGCAGCTCATCGGCGGCGTCGGATTGCACCTCGGCAAAATCGCGGAAATGGCGACCGGCGAAGGCAAGACTTTGGTGGCGACGCTGCCCGTTTATCTGAATGCGCTGACCGGACGCGGCGTTCACGTCGTGACGGTCAACGATTATCTCGCCGCGCGCGACTCGGAATGGATGGGCGCGATTTACAAATTTCTCGGCCTGACGGTCGGCGTCATTTTGCACGACCAGCCGCCGAGTGTCCGTCGCGAGCAATACAATTGCGACATCACCTACGGCACGAATGCCGAGTTCGGCTTCGATTATTTGCGCGACAACGGCATGGCCTCGCGCAAGGAGGAGCAGGTCCAGCGCGGACATTATTTCGCCATCGTGGACGAAGTGGATTCCATCCTGATTGATGAAGCGCGCACGCCGCTGATTATTTCCGGCCCTTCGATGCACACGCACGACGAGCAATTCGCGCAATGGAAGCCGCTCGTGGATTCGCTCGTCCGCGCGCAGCAGCAATTGTGCAACCGCTTTTTGAAGGAAGCCGAAGATTTGATCAAAAAATTAAACCCGGCCGATGGCTCGAATGTTCAGGACGCCGCCGAACTCGAGCACCAAGCCGGTTTGCTCTTGTTCCGCGTCAAGACCGGCCAGCCGAAATCCGAGGGCTTGCTGAAACTTTTGGAGAATCCCGAAAATCTCCGGCTGATGAACACAGCGGAACTGGATTTGCACAAGGACCAGAAGAAAGTGGATTTGTATCGCGAGAAGGAGGAATTGCTTTTCGCCATTGACGAAAAAAGTCACGAAGCCGACTTGACTGAGAAAGGACGCAATTTCGTCAGCCCGCAGGATCCAGAGGCGTTTGTGCTGCCAGATTTGACGACGTTGTTGCACGACATTGACGCGGGTGCGGAAACGGATGCGCGTAAACGCCTGGAGGCAAAAGCGAAATTGCAGGCGGATTTCGAGGCCAAGGCGCAAAAGATTCACGCCATTTCGCAATTGCTCAAGGCCTATTCGCTCTATCAGTTGGACGTGGAATATGTCGTGCAGGAAAACAAGGTCATCATCGTTGACCAGCACACCGGCCGATTGATGCCCGGCCGCCGCTGGAGCGATGGTTTGCACCAGGCGGTCGAGGCGAAGGAAGGCGTGGAAATCGAACGCGAAACGCAAACGCTCGCGACCATCACGATCCAAAATTATTTCCGCCTTTACACCAAGCTCGCGGGCATGACCGGCACGGCGGAAACCGAGGCGGCGGAATTTTTCGACATTTACAAACTCGGCGTGCTGACCATTCCCACGAACAAACCAAACATTCGCAAGGACAAAAATGATTCGGTCTATAAAACCCGGCGCGAAAAATTCAACGCCGTCGTCCGGGAAATCAAGACGCTGCACGCGCAGGGCCGGCCGATTCTTGTCGGCACGATTTCCGTCGAGACGAGCGAAATGCTTTCAAAAATGCTCAAGCGCGAAGGGTTGATTCATTCCGTCTTGAACGCGAAATATCACCAGCAGGAGGCGGAAATCGTCGCGCGCGCCGGCCAGCGCGGCTCGGTCACGATTGCCACGAACATGGCCGGTCGCGGCACGGACATCAAGCTCGGTCCCGGCGTTGCGGAAGTTGGCGGCCTGCATGTTCTTGGCACCGAACGCCACGAATCGCGGCGCATTGACCGGCAGTTGCGTGGTCGCTGCTCGCGCCAGGGCGATCCCGGCTCGTCGCACTTTTTCATTTCGCTCGAGGACGATTTGATGCGGCTGTTCGGCTCCGACCGCGTTGTAAAAATCATGGAAGGCGCCGGGTTCAAGGAAGGCGATGAACTCGAGCACCGCTGGCTGAACTGGTCCATCCAGTCGGCGCAGAAAAAAGTCGAGCAGCACAATTTTGAGATCCGCAAACGCACGCTCGAATACGACGACGTGATGAACAAGCAGCGCGAAGTCATTTATGGTTTCCGCAACGAAATCATCCGCGGCGAGGACGTGCGCGACCGGCTCATGGACATCATCGAGGAAGTCGTGATTTTGAAGGTCGAAGAATTCGCCCCCGGCAGCACCGAACCCAGCGAGTGGCGCGTGCGGCAGCTTGCCGACTGGGTGAATTTGAATTTTCAGCTCGGAATGCCGGAAGCCGAAATTCTCAAGGCCGCCGAGTCGGGCAAGGAAATGCCGGTGGCCGGCTCGGTCTATGACGGCCTGACGCCGGCGCAATTCGCCGTCTGCAATTTTATTTCCGACGCCATTCGCAAGGCGTATGAGATGAAAATCAGCTTCGAGGAGCCGGAAAAACTGGCGACCGTCGAGCGCTACACGATTTTGAGCGCGATTGACAAATTGTGGCAGGAGCACCTCTACGAAATGGACAGCCTGCGTTACAGCATCGGCCTGCGCGCGCACGGCCAGCGCGACCCGCTCGTCGAATACAAGGCCGAAGCGTTCAAGATTTTCGACGAGCTGATGGTCAACGTAAAAACGGAAATCTGTCACAACGTCTTCCGCAGCGCGTCGTCCATGCTCGCGTTTGAAAACTTCCTGCGCAACGTGCCGCAGCAGACGAAACACGATCCAACCAGCGCATTTGGCGAACCGGCCAAAGAAGACAAATCGAAGGCCAGCGACATTGTAAGCCAGGCCGCTGACGATATTTCAAAGCCCAAACCCAAGCCACAGCGTTCCGGCCCGAAAGTCGGCCGCAACGACCCGTGTCCCTGCGGCAGCGGCAAGAAATACAAACATTGCTGCGGCAAGTAACGGCGAATTATTCCAGCGATTGGAGTCCGTTGAAAAAAGGCCGGAATGATTTCTCGTTCCGGCAGATGAAATTAAAACCCCCTGTCATTTCTGCGGCGTAGTTACGGTCGCGGGTGGAGTTGGCGAACTGGTCTTGCGTCCGCCATGATTCACAATCACACGTGCGCTCACATAACCCGCGTCCGCGAGGAGGTTCGTGGTCAAAACTCGACAGTTCGCCGCTTCCAGGAGACAAGAATGCCTGTTTTTGAGGCAGAGAGGCGAATTTAGGCGGTCTTCCGGCAAAACTATTTGACCCGCCGCATTTGCGCCGCCATTGAATGTAATTTCAGAAACTCGAAAAATCTTCCGCCTCGCCAAAAAAAGGCTTGCAGGTGGCAGGCCGCTTGCTATATTGCAAACGATTTGCAATTAGTAAATTGTCCCGCGTGGAAGTCAAAAAAGCCGTCGCAGCGGGCCGACTTTCGAGTTCACACAGGCGTTTCGTGGAGCGTGAGTCCTTGGAGATTCGCGGAAGCGTGTTGGAAAATTTTAACCCGTTGAATTTTATGAAAAAATTTACAGAGAGAAAAAACAGAGATCGCAGGTTGTATCCGGCGGTTATTTCGGTGGTGGCACTATCGTGTGGCGGAACGGCATCGGCACAAACAAATGGTTTATTTGAAGCAAGGCAATCTGGGCGAACCGCTGATCAGCCCCGATCCGCAAAGCCAGATGAGAACGGCGGCTTGTGGACGGCGTGCGACCCTGTGTGTCTCAATCTGGGCCGGAGCCTTTGCCTCCCGGAGACGAACAAGCTACGCGCTTGAATTGCTTATGAATGCAACAAATTCAGTCCCTACGGCTCGAATAGACCGCCGAAGAAGAATCCGAGTTCGCATGGTCCTTCTCCTTTTGGCCTTGCTGGGTGTTTTCGGAATGGTGCCATTCCGCGGCCAGGTCCGCAGCCTTGTTCTGGAACGAGGCCTTTTGGGAAACGATTCCCCAGATCCCATGCTGGTTGCAGACACGATTAATGCGTCTCCAAACGTCCCAGCGGCCATCCTGGCATTCTGGAATACAGGCAGAATTATCCACCGCGAAATATCAATTCAAGCCATGCGAAACATTGTTTCCTCGTCACACCACATCCCGTCCGAGTTGAAGCCGCTCGTTGAGGCGGCCGCTATCGATCCTGATTTTGATGTGCGGGAAGAAGCGCTTAGTGTGTTGCGCCAGTGCCAAGATCCTGCGCTCGCAACAATGGTCGCCATCCAATTGCGTGACTGCGACCCGGAGGTGCGTCTGCTGGGAGCGCAGTATCTCCGGTGGCTTGGCGCAGATACCGGTGTTCCCATGGCGATACATCTGCTGGATGATACCGACCCGCGCGTTGTTGTGAACGGGTTGATCGAACTGGAGAGATGCGGCCACCAGGATTTCGGCGTAAAGCTCACTGACATTGCGGCGGCAGTTGACGACGAGAAAACGGGTTTTAAAGAATTGCATCCGGGCAGTGAATTGAAATGCAGGGCCGCGGCGGAAAAAGCCAAGGCATGGTGGACGCTTCACCAAGCGGAATATGGCACACCTGCGGCCAATTCTTCCAATACGCCGGTGGCGGCCATCTCGTTTCCGCCTGGCGCCGAATTTGAAGCGTCCGCGCTGGACGGCAACAAGGTGAGTTTATCAAAGTTGCGCGGAAAGACTGTCTTGCTTTACTTCTGGACCACTTCGCAAGGCGGATGCCTGGATGAACTCGAAGATTTGATGACCTTGGAAAAGAAATATGGTAATGACTTGGCCATTATCGGTGTCTCCTTGGATAACGTGAAAGATGACGATGGCGGTATCGGCGATGATGACGATCTCACCATTGCGCATCGCCAAGGCAAATGCAGGCTGCCATCACCCGGTGAAATCCGTGAAAAAGTCGCGGGCGCGGTCAAAGTTAGAAGACTGGATTTTCCGATCATCCTCGATGACGAACATCTTTTCATCAGCGGCAGGTATAATGCGAGCTCGGTGCCGACCACGGTGATTATTGACCAGCACGGTCTTATTCACCGCCGATTCTACGGACGCCGGAGCCTTCCTGTTCTCGAAGCCATGCTGGACGAACTTCGCCAGTCAACGAATGCGGTGGCGCACAGCGGGCCGACTTTCGAGTTCACACAGGCGTTTGCAGAGCGTGAATTCTTGAAAATGCGCGGAAAAGGAAAATTAACCTCTTGAAATAATGAAAAAAAATGTAGATAGAAAAAATACAAATCGCAGGCTGTATTTGGCGGTTATTTCGGCAGTCGCATTGTCGTGCGGCGCGGCGTCGGCACAGACAAATGTTGTCGCGGCGACAAATTCCGTCGTGCCAGCGACTTTGCCGGCGGAGTCCGAGACGAATTCCGCAGCCGTGCTGCCGCCCATCGTCGTTACCGGCACCGGGGTGCCCCGCCCGATCAAAGACACCGCCGTGCTCACCGAGGTTCTTTCCGCAGCGACCATCGCCAAGACGGCCTCGCGCACCTTCTCGGACGCCATTGAGTATCAACCGGGCTTGCGCACGGATGTGACGTGTGAGAACTGCAATGCGGACCAAGTTCAGATGTTCGGCCTGGGGCAGCGTTATGTCGCCATGCTTGTTGACGGCCATCCGCTTCTCAGTGGGGTGGGCAGCAGCTACGGGATTGACCAGATACCGGCCGCGCTCATTGATCGCGTCGAGGTGGTCGAGGGTGGTGGATCGGCGCTTTATGGCCCGGGCGCGGTGGCCGGCGTCGTCAACATCATCGAAACGGACCCGTTGGTTACCGGCGGTTCGGCGGAACTGGATTATTCATACATCAAGGGACAGTTAAACGGTTATGGTGTTCCCCTGGATGGGAATCTGGTGCTGAACTACGCCAACACGAACCAAACTTTCGGCGCCACGGTGTATGGCGTGCATAATTACGTTCCCCCATGCGATGAGACGGGTGACGGCTTCACCGAAGTTTCCCGGCGTGACCTCTGGACTGCCGGCACGCGGTTGTATTACAAGCCGACGGAGAATACAACTTTGCACTTGGATTACAATTTCATTGACGAGAACCGCCGGGGCGGCAGTGATGATGTGAATGTCCCGCCCGATCAATCCGTTCTTACGGAGTGGATTCACAGCTTCGACAACAACGCCTCGCTCACGCTGGATCAGACCATATCGCCGGTGCTGGACTTCAGCTCCTCGCTGACATTTTCCAGAACTACATGGGACTACTACCGTGGTGGCATCGCTGCATACGGGAGTCCCGACCCGACGAGTCCGTATTACTCGCCGGATGCGGTCCCGGATTTGGGCTACGGCACCTTTGCCGACAATCTCTGGTTTTTTAACACTGCGGTGAACATTCGCCCTGCGGACGGCCACATTATCACCATAGGTGTTGATTATCGCAATGAACACATCAACCAAGTCCAGAACGTGCAGGTTGGCACCAGCTCCACCGTGGAGCCCGAACCCTTTGATTACTTTTACGAGAATTTTGGCATCTTCGCTCAACATGACTGGACGCTTTCGCCGCAGTGGAACATCGTCTATGGCCTGCGTCTGGATAAACATAACCTTGTTGACGAGGTGATTCCCTCTCCCCGGCTGGCTGTTAAATACTCACCGACAGAAAATTTTCGTCTGCGCGGTGCGGTGAGCACCGGATTTACCGCACCTGAACTTGACAACGAGGATTTCGATGGCCCGGTGGATGGCAATCAAGTGGTGCGCATCTACGACGCGCCAAACCTAAAACCGGAACGGTCGCTGAACCTCTCACTGGCTCCGGAATGGGAGGTCAACTCCCATGTCCGGCTTGATGGCAACCTGTTCTATACGATGTTGAGCGATACCTTCAACGAGGTGGAGAACGACGCCGAGTCCACGCCCAACATAGAAGTGATCAACAAGGTCAATGCCGGCAGGTCTGACATCTACGGTGTGGAATTAAATCTTGGCCTGGATTTTTATCCGGTGAAGATAGACATCGGCTACGTCGAGCAGCGCGCGCGTTATGAAAACCCGCAGGTGGTTATCGGCAGTGATCCCGATCCGAACTCAACCGACAATGAGATTTTCAGCAGCAACCTTCCGCGCGTGCCGCAACGCTACGGCGTGGTCAAGGTGGACTACGAAGCGCCGTGGAACATGGATCTCTTTGTGGCCGGCAAGCTCACCGGTCCGATGGAAGTGCCGCACGTCGTCAGTGATGAAACCACGGGCGACCAGATAGATAATGTCCTCAAGACCACGCCCTATTTCTTTGACATGGATATTGGCCTGTCGAAAAGCTGGCAACTGTCCTACAATACGCTGCTGACCTTTTCGATGGGCGTCAAAAATGTGCTCAATTCCTACCAAAGCGATTTCGACCGCGGCGCTTATCGCGATTCCAACTATATCTACGGGCCGCGTATTCCACGCAATTTCTACGTGGGTCTGAAATACGAGTTTTGAGTTATGTATCTGGTTCGTGATAACTTGAAATTGATTTGGGCCATGTTCCTCCCATGCACTGTTGGCGCAGGGCTGGTTTTGTCCAGCCAGCCTGCGCCGGCAGGAGAATCGTCACCTCCATCCAGTATCCAACAACAATTGCCTGACGCGGCGTTTGAAACTCTGGATGGCCAGCCTTGGCGGTTAAGCCAGCAACGCGGAAAGATTCTTTTGTTGGAATTCTGGTTGGTGGATTGTCCGCCATGCCGGGAAATGGAGCCGCGCCTCAAAGCGTTGCAAAAAGAATGGGCGGGGCAGACAAATCTCGTCCTGGTCGGCGTGCCGGCAGACGATGATTTGAACCAGGTCCGCCGTTATGTGAAACGCGCCGGCATAAACTGGCCGCAACTTGTTTTTCCAAAAATTGGCGCCGTCACTGCCCTGACCGAACCGCTGGACATCAAACACATCGGAACACCCGATTTCTGGGTGGTGGACACCCAAGGAAAGCTGGCCGGTTCATTTCACGACTTGGATGCGGCGGTGGCGCTCGCAAAGCGGCTTGTGGAAAAAAATAAACCCTCCGCGCGAAGATGACTTCTCCCACATTTCCAATTTTTGGGACAACCAGTCAGCCGCCTTTTCAATGAAAATGAATTGCATTTAGGCAAAGCTTGTTAACGTTTTCAAAATGAAGTCGCCGCATCAAAAAACTTTTCTCAAATTACACCGTCAACATTGGTGCGGAACAAAGTTTCAAAGTTGGTCAGAACCAATTTTTGAAAGCCCGGATCGATATCGTGAACTTGCGGGACCGGTGTGGGCGTCAACGCCCCGGCGTATGGCGAATGTCTCGGTTTTTCGGGTCGTTAACCTGCGCGTTCTGAAATAATCCGAATAATGTTTATATTTATGAAATCAAATTCTCCTTCTTCAAATAACGGTTCGTTGCTCAATCGCGCCGACAAAATTGGCTCCATTCTCTCGTCACTATGCGCGGTGCATTGCATGTGTATGCCCGTGCTCATCGGCTTGCTGCCGCTGATCGGCTTATCTTTTCTCGGCAGTCATAGGTTTGAGCACATCGCGTGCGTCACGATGGTATTGCTTGCCGCCGCGTGCGTGTGGTCGGGTTGCCGCATTCATCGGCGATGGGGGTTGCTCGTTCTCTTGTGTGTGGGCGCGGCGGTGGTGCTTTACACGCAATTTGGCGGACCACCGGACGAAAACGAAGCGCGCACGGACTGGCACGAAGCGATCGCGATGTTTGCCGGCGGCGCGCTGATTGCCACGTCTCATTTGATCAATCTTAAACTGCGCGCCCGCTGTCACTGTGCACAGTGTGAAGAAATCCTTAAAAAATGAAAACTCGCCACGCTTTTTCGGCTTTGAGTTTGGCCGACGCACAATCCCTTTGCATCTGGCCAATTTTCCTTGGGCCCGCACCACGAATAGAGTGTCCGCTGGATTCAGGAATGGCACGCCGTCCACTTATTTTAATAGGAATGAGTTTCATTTTCTTGTTGCAAATAGTTTGCGTTTATGCAAATTGTCAAACGGTGACGTTAAGGAAGCGTGCCGTCAGGGGCCGACTCTGCCGTTCGTTTATTAAGCCATGAAAAATATTATGCCAACCATCCTGGCCATTCAAAACCTGCGCGTGGAATTTCCCACGCGGGATCGACGGCAACCTGTCAAGGTGGCCGTGAAGAACTTGACCCTGTCTGTCAACGCAGGCGAGGTCTTCGGCTTTTTGGGGCCGAACGGCGCTGGCAAAACCACCACGATGAACGTCATGCTTGGTTTCAACAACGCCACCAGCGGCGACATTCTCCTGTTCGGAACCAGCGTGCGCCAGCCCATCGCCCGCCAGCGCATCGGCTACCTGCCGGAAATGACATATTATTACAAATTTCTCACGGCCGAGGAATTGTTGCACTTCTACGCGCGGCTATTTCGGATTCCGAGGGCCGAAGCGGAACGTCGCATTGATGTGGCATTGAAACTGGTCGAGCTTGACCACGCCCGCAAACGGCTCATCAAGACTTATTCCAAGGGAATGCAGCAGCGCGTCGGACTGGCGCAGGCGCTCATCAACAATCCCGATTTGCTCATTCTCGACGAACCGACCAGCGGCCTCGATCCCCTGGGCCGGATGAAGGTCCGCCAGATCATCCAACGCCTGAAAGAAGAGGGCAAAACCGTTTTCTTTTCGTCACATGAAATGGGCGAAGTGGAAACCATCTGTGACCGCGTGGCCATCTTGCACGAGGGAGAACTGCGCGCGGAAGGCCGCGTGAGTGATTTGATAGCCAAGCATCAATGCAATCTGGAGCAGATTTTCCTGCGTGTCATCGGTTATCAAAATTAACTCCATAAACCTATGAATGAAATTTTCGCCGTCGCGGGTGTCGTCATCAAGGAATTGTATCGCCGGAAGGATTTCTACGTCCTGTTCATCCTGACCGTCGTCATCTGCCTGATCATGGCTTCGGTCAACATCTACAACGACAATGAAATCATACGTTACATCAAGGACCTCTGCCTGCTGCTGATCTGGATTTCGTCGCTCGTCATTGCCATCACCACCACCGCGCGGCAAATCCCGGCGGAGCGCGAGCAACGGACTTTGTTGCCGCTGCTGGCCAAACCGTTGAGCCGGACCCAGTTGATTTTGGGGAAATTTCTCGGCTGCTGGCTCGTCTGCGGTTTGGTGCTGGTTTGCTTTTACACCTTCTTCGGCGCGCTGGCCGCCAGCCGCGAACACGCCTGGCCGTTGCTGAATTATTTTCAGGCCGCATTTTTGCACTGGGTGATGCTCGGCGTGGTCATCGCGCTCACCCTGCTCGGCTCGCTGGTTTTCGCCGCGCCCTCGTCCAATGCCACTATTTGTTTTGTCTTTGTGGCGGCAATCTTGTGCGTGGGCAGATACCTCGACATGGTTGCGCTGTCACTGGCCGAACCGTTTCGCTCCATTCTGCTCGCGGTTTATTTTGCGATTCCACATCTCGAAATCCCGTTTGGAATGCGAAATCTGATCGTCCATGACTGGCCGCTCATCGGCTGGAATTTTATCGGTCTCGACGCCCTTTACATGCTGGCTTACGCGGCGGTATTTCTCCTCGCCACCTGTCTGGTTTTCCGGCGCAAGGCCGTCAATTGAATCTGCCGCATGAATTCAGCAAAAACATTCTGGCTGTTGCTCGTCGCGCTGTTCGTTGTTTGTTTCAGCCTTGCCGCCAATTTGGCCACCCAATTTCAAGCCCTGGAAAACCGCCGCCACCAGTCGAACAATTTTTTCAACCTGCTGCTCGGCGACAGCAGCCGCATTTTTGCGAACAGTTCCTATGTCGAGGCGGATGACTATTATCACAGCGGCTATTACCCGACCATTTTCGACAACAATGAAGCTTTCAAAACGCCGCACATGGCCGAGGACTCCGGAACGGTCGCCGGCCAGAACAAAAACGAAGAAGCATTGGAAAACACCTTCATGGGGCCGCCGCGCAACTGGATTGATGCTTTTGGCCGCCATTTTATCCCGAACCGGCACACTCATCTGGACGAGGGCGGCCCGACGGGTGATTTAAGCACCAGCCATAAAGTGGAGGAAATTTTGCCGTGGCTGAAACTCTCCGCCGAACTCGACCCCGACAACGTCCAGACTTACACCGTCACCGCCTACTGGCTGCGGCGTCTGCACAAGGATGAGGAAGCCAACCAGGTTTTGTTCGAAGGCTTGCGGAACAATCCTGACAGTTATGAAATTCTTTATGAATTGGGGCGGCTTTATGACGAAAGTTATCACGACACCAACCGTGCACAGAACGTTTGGGAAGCGGCCGGCCGCAAGTTTTTAGCGCTTCCCCAAGATGATCAAGAAGACAACAAACTCATCTTTGAGCGGATTGCCACGCACTTGGCGGAGCTTGAGGAAAACTCCGGGAATCTGCCGGAAGCGTTGAAGTGGTTTCGTGATGCCCAAATGGCTTCCGAAACGCCCGGTGACATCCAGTTGCGGATTGAAGAAGTCCAAAAGAAAATGGCCGCGCAACCGTCCGCGGCTCCGGTCAATTCCGTCCGCTGATGGCGGTTTGGTTTTTGTATGACCCGCAGGCACTGCCAAACCAACACCCGGAGAAAACAATTGCGAACACACTGGTTGCCGGTGTCGCTATTGCTGCTTTATCTTTCATCTGGCGGACAGGGTTCTTACGCAGCCGAGAACTCTTTGGAAAGAGGCTGGACTTCGTTGGCAGGATGGTCAAAAGACAATGATTTCAAGCTGACTTGGACGAAGGAAAGTGAATTGTTCGCCTTGACCAACGGGACCTGCACATTGTCATTCAAAATAGATTCACAATTGGCAGCGATTGGCGGTGTCAATGTCTGGCTCTGCAACCCAATCAGGCTGAAAAACGGGGAGGCTTATATTTCGTCACTCGATCTGGATACTTCCATCGAGCCAATTCTTTACCCAAAAACGAATCTGATCCATTCAACGGTTCAGACTATTTGTCTTGATCCCGGTCATGGCGGCCATGACACCGGCGGCGTTTTTGGCGGTTATGTGGAAAAGCGATATACGCTGCCACTGGCCGAAGAATTGGCCGGACAGTTGGAGGCAGCGGGATACAAAGTGATCCTGACGCGCACCAATGACACTTTTGTGGAGTTGGAAGACCGTCCGGCCCTAGCCAACCGGCAAAAGGCGGATTTATTCATCAGCTTGCACTTCAATATTGGCCCGCCGGGAGAAGCCAAAGGAGTGGAAGTTTATTGTCTGACGCCTGCCGGAGCCAATTCCACGAACGTTGGCAGATGGGGTGATGTCAGCGACTGGAGGGACAACCTCGGAGCCGTGCCCGGCAATCGTTGCGATGACTGGAATGTATTGCTCGCGTATCAACTTCAAAAGTCGCTGGTCAAAAATCTCTCCGCCGAAGACCGGGGAGTGCGGCGGGCGCGTTTTGCCGTCTTGCGCACGGCGGAAATGCCTGCTGTGTTGATAGAAGGCGGTTTCCTAACCGATTCGGTTGAACAGAAGAAGATCGCCGACCCAAAGTATCGTGCTGAATTGGCCGCAGCCATTGTTCAGGGAGTAAAAAACTACGAATGCGTTTTGCAGAATCATCAACCAAAAGAGGACGAACATGAATCCACGCAACACAAAAAAATGGACGCTTGAACTAACACTTGTCTGTGTCTGCCTGTTTGCTTTTCTGGCAGCAGGTTGTGGTAGAAAAGAACCAACCCAACAGGGCGAGGCAAAAATCAGCATTGTCGCCGCCGAAAATTTTTACGGCGGAGTGGCGCAGCAAATCGCCGGGGATTCGGCGAATGTCACCAGCATTTTAAGCAATCCCAACCAGGACCCGCACGATTTCACCACCGACGCGGCGACGGCGAAAGCCGTGGCGAACGCGGACATCGTGATTTACAGCGGCATCGGTTACGATGATTGGATGAACAAGCTCCTTGGAGCACAGGGCAAACCCGGACGCATTGTCATCTGTGTCGCCGATTTGATCGGGGCCAAGGCTGGCGACAATCCGCATATCTGGTATGATCCGCGCACAATGCCCGCGTTGGCGGAAAAACTAGCAAAGATTTTGAAACAACCGGACAATCTGGCTGTCTTTGAAAAGGAGATGAATGCAGTCACGTCGAAAATCGCCGAAATCAAATCTGCGCACGATGGAATTCCCGTCACTGCCACGGAGCCCGTATTTGGCTACATGGCGTCCGCGCTGGGTTTCAAAATGGAAAACTACGGTTTCCAGCTTGCCGTGATGAACGATACCGAACCGAGCTTCCAGCAAACATCTGATTTCGAGAAATGCCTGCGCGACAAAACCGTGAAAATCCTTTTCTACAACAGCCAGGTTACCGACCCGGTGACACAGCGGATGCAGGACATCGCCAAACAGAGCGGCGTGGCCGTCGTCGGCGTCACGGAGACGCAGCCGCCCGACGCCAAAAGCTACTGCGATTGGATGCTTGCGGAATTGAATGCAGTCGAGAAAACTTTGGGAGCAGGCCATTGACTCCCATCATTTCCATAAAAGACGTTGGCGTGCGCCTCGGCGGGCACGATATCCTGCGGGAAGTCAGCGCGGAAATTTTTCCCGGTGAATTCATCGGAATTTTCGGGCCGAACGGCGCGGGCAAATCCACCTTGATGCGCTGCCTGCTCGGACTCATCCCCCGTTGCGCAGGACAACTCTCGGTTTTTGGCGAACCGCCGGGGCAGGCGAACCGCGCGATTGGTTATATGCCGCAGTCGCGGACCCATCTTGAAAACACGGCCTTGAGTGCCCGCTCAATTGTCGCCGCCGTGGAGAGCGGGAACCACTGGGGAATGCCATGGAGCACCCAGGCATCGCGCGAGGAAGTGGAACGGGCGATTCGATTGGCCGGCGCGGAAGAATATGCGCACCGTCCCTTCTCCGTGTTGTCGGGCGGGGAAAGACAGCGCATTATGCTGGCCCAGGCCTTGATTGGCAAACCGCGCCTGCTCATGCTCGATGAGCCGCTGATCAGTCTCGACCCGCGAAATCAGGCACGGATGATCGAGTGCGTCGCGGGCATCAAGGCCGCGACCGGTACGACGATTCTTTTTAGCGCACATGACATCAATCCGCTCATCGGCGTGATGGATCGCGTCATTTACGTTGCCGGCGGCAGGGCCGCCATCGGCGCGGCGGATGATATCATTTCCAGCGCGGCGTTGAGCAAACTTTACGGCACGACCATCCACGTCGTTCGCGCCGAAGGCAGAATCTTCATTGTTGCCGATGAGGGCAACGTCACCGAAGCCGAGCATCAGCATCACGACCACAATCATGATTAGCGAAATCACCAATTATTTATCCTACGATTTTGTGCGTAACGCGCTCATCGCCGGCTCGCTCGCTGGAGTTCTAGGCGCGGTGGTCGGTTATTTTGTCGTCATCCGCAGGGTCAGTTTCGCCGCGCACGCCTTGGCACACATTGGATTTACCGGGGCAACGGGCGCCGCCTTGTTTGCCTTGAGTCCGCTGGAAGGAATGTTGTTCATTTCGACGCTTGCCGGCGTGATGATGGGGGCATCCGGGAACAAGCTGCATCGCAGTGACGTCGCTATCGGCATGACATTGTCGGTTTGCCTCGGCGTGGGCATGTTGTTTCTGGCTCTTTACAAAGGTTTTTCCGGACAGGCTTCCGCCATTCTGTTCGGCAACATTTTCGGCGTCTCGCGCCGTCAAATTGTTCAAATCGTTTTTCTTTCCGCGATCAGCTTGGGAATTTTGGCGGTCTTTTCGCGGAAACTTTTCTTTGCCAGCGTTCAGCCGGATCTGGCCGAGGCACGCGGCGTTTCGCTGTCCGCCTTGTCCATCATTTTCATGGTGATTCTGGCGGTCTCCGTCACTCTGGCCAGCCAGGTGGTCGGCATCCTGCTGGTGTTCACGCTGATCATCGGCCCGGCGGGTATCGCCGCGCGATTCTGTCGGAGTTTCTGGTTGGGGATTGTAACATCAATCGTCATCGGGTTATTTGCGGTCTGGACGGGAATTTTGCTCGCCTGCGTGACCGACTGGCCGCCCAGTTTTTGGATTACGGCCATCCTTTTCGTTCTTTACTTGATTACCGAGACGGTTTGCCGATTCATATTTAGAAATGAATAAAATTATAATTGTCAAAGAGGTGGCGGAAAAGGCCATCGCCGCCGAGTCTGACCGGACCGCGCATTTGCTGCGGAGGGCGGACACGTTGGCGGCGGGAATAATCATTGTGACCGGTTTTCAATTGCTGGCGGCAAACAACCTGCTGGGATCATCTGCGCCATGGGCGAACATCGCATATTATCTGTCGCTCGCGGTTTTAAGCGTTTCTTTGTTTTTCGCCTTTCGCGGAATGCGGGTCAAAGGCTATGCGGGTTATCCTCGAGGCAGCAAACTTTGGGACACTTTGAAGCCGGAGAGTGTCTCGGAAGAAGCGGCCCAAGAGGCGCTCGTGCAGATGCTTTTGGAAACCAGGGAGCAAAACGCACGATTGAACGATGCCAAAGTCAAATCGCTGCTTTGGTGCGGCTGGCTGTTCTTCGTTGGTTTCCTGCTGGTTGCCGGCAGTCAATTGCTGAATGCCGTCCTGAATTTGTCGGTCATCATCTCTCCGCCGGGTTCATAATCCGCGACGTACATGGACAATTATTGGGGCGGCCGGCAAATACCAGCCAAGTTCCGTTGCCATGGCGGGGTGTTTGGGAAAGCACTTCAACCCGCTGTCCTAAAATCCCGGCCCGTTGGCGCTAATTTTTAAAATAAGGCTTGCTCCCGGCACGGCGTTTGCTATATTGCAAACTATTTGCGATACGGAAGGCGCCAATTCAACCGTCGCACGCGCGCGCGCTTGCACCGCGCGACGGGGGCGCTGGCGCTGGCGGTCTGGCTCACGATGGCGTTCGCGGAAATGTGTCCGTCGTTTCACGCGTGGCTGCACGGCGGAACAATTCCCGACGACGACAATTGCGCCGTTGTCGCCATCGCGCACGGGAAAGTTGAAACGACGCCGATCGACGTTCCGGCTGTTTTGCCGGTAACGTGGATTGAAATCGCCCCGCGCGTGGAATTTTCCGTCTTCGTTCCGATCTATAAAAACCTTTCGCCCGGCCGCGACCCGCCGGCGCTGCCCGTAGTTTCTTAACTCGTTGGTTTCGGACGGCGCGCGTCGCCTGGTCCGAAATTGTTTTCCATTAAACCAAATCCTTGCGTCCTGCCGTGTGGCGCTTCGCAAGTCGTGAATCCTTGAAAAATTCGCGGAACCGTTTTGAAAAAATTTAACCCATTGAAATTTATGAAAAATTTTGCAGAAAGAAAAAGAAATCGCAGATTGTATTGGTCGGTTATTTCGTTCGTCGCCTGGTCTTGCGGCGGAACAGCGCTGGCGCAAACCAACGTCGTTGCGGACACAAATTCCGTCGCCGAAACTTCGACGAATGTCGCCAACCTCGGCAACATCACGGTCATCGGCCAGTTGAACCAGGCGCGGAGCCAGATTCTGCCGGATTTGGGCGCAACGGCTTATGCCCACACCGCCGAACAAATTGAGGCCCAATCACAGGGCGAAAACGCACCCTTGGTGCAGGTCATGCTGCGTTCGCCTGGTGTCGCGGAAGATTCCGCGGTAAGCGGCAACCTGCACGTGCGCGGCGAACATGCCAACTTGCAATATCGCATTGATGGCGTCCTTCTGCCAGAGACGCTCACAGGATCATTCGGCCTGGTGCTCGACCCCCGCTTCATTGAATCCATGCAACTCATAGACGGGTCGCTGCCGGCTGAATACGGGTTCCGCACGGCCGGGATCATTGATATCCAGACCAAAACGGGCGGGTTTGCGCCGGGAGGTGAAGTGGACCTGTACGGCGGCAGTTTTAACACGTTCCATCCGAGTTTCGTATACGGCGAGACGGATGGGCCGTGGGATTATTTCGTCGAAGGCAGCTTCAATCAAACCGACTTGGGGCTTGAAAACGCGACCAATACGGTCAACGCCATCCACGACCATTCCGACCAATACAAGGCCTTCGCATACGCTTCGCGCCTGTTGAGCGATACGAGCCGCGTCACGTTCATGGGCGGGGCTTCATACAGCACGTTTCAGATTCCTGACAGTCCAGTAGGCCCAGCCGTCGATCCGGACGGAAACACCTATGCCTCGTCCTCTTACTTCCCCGGGTCGGCGGACACAAACTGGGCAAATCTGAACGAAAATCAGGTGGAACAGGATTATTTTATCACGGCGGCTTACCAGCAGTCGCTGGGAGACTTGAATTATCAACTGTCCGCCTTTGGGCAGATCAGCGGCATCCATTTCCTTCCCGATCCGAACGGCGACCTTGTCTTCGATGGCGAGGCAAGCGACGTGGACCGCAACCTCTATTCAGATGGCGCGGAACTGGACGCCAGCTACGAAATCGGAGACAAGCATACCCTCCGGTTTGGCGGTCTGTTGATGGATGAATACCTTACCGATGACAATACAACAACCGTGTTTCCTCTCAATGGCAGCGGCGATCCTTCGGGCGCTCCATACCCCATCGTCCAGAACTTCGATGCCAACGCCATCTTCGCTGGCGTATATGCCCAAGACGAATGGAAAATCCTGCCCAAAGTCACGGTCAATTACGGGGCGCGCTTTGACGAATATTACAGCACTTTCGACAAAGAAAATCAACTCAGCCCGCGCGTCAATTTGATCTATCAGCCGACGGATTCGACGACGTTGCACGCCGGCTATTCCCGTTTCTTCACGCCGCCACCGCTTGAAAACGTCCCAGCCGCCAATCTGGCCCCATTCATGAACACGTCCGGCGCATCCTCTGTGACACAGGACACCACAGTGAATGCCGAGCGCGCGAATTATTTCGACGTCGGCGCTTCGCAGAAAATCGGCAGGCATCTGCAAGTCGGCGTGGACGGCTATTACAAAACCGCCAGGAATCAACTGGATGATGGATTGTTTGGGCAATCACTCATCCTTTCGGCGTTCAATTATGCCAAAGGCCGCGTCGAAGGCGTGGAATTTACCGGCAACTACGACTTGGGCGGCTTTTCCACTTACGCCAACGTGGCCGTGTCCAAGGCGCAAGGCATGGGAGCCGAATCAGCCCAATTCCTCTGGCCCGACCAGACCGTCATCAATTACGTCAACAATAACTGGATCTATCTTGACCACGATCAATTCATCTCCGCCAACGTCGGGATGTCGTATTTGTGGAAACAATCTGACACAAAAAGCGCGTTATTTTATGTGGACAGCATTATCGGCACTGGCTTACGCCAGGACGGCCCTGGAATCATACCGGCGTCATATGGACCGGGCGGCGACCAGATTCCCAACGGTTCGAGCGTGCCCAATTATTACAACATCAACATGGGCGTGGAGGAGGATTTCAAAATCCCGCACAATCACATTTTGAAAGCCCGCCTCGACGTCGTCAACATCACTGACAACAGCTATGCCCTCCGCAGCGGCACGGGCGTGGGTGTCAACGCCCCGCAATATGGCGAGCGACGCGGCTTTTTCGGCTCGCTGGCTCTGACGTTCTGAATCAAAAGTTGGGGAGTTGCGTATTCCTCCGACGCAGCTCCCCAACAAAAAATGAATTCGAACGCGAACGTGGGAATGGCGTTGACGTTATGCGCAGAAAGTTATTTTACTACTTGAAGCGGCCCATGGTCGTCGCAGTGATCGCCGTGCGGATGATGAAGGTGTCCGTCAACCAGATAGTCCACATGATCGCCATGCGGAACGGCGGCGTGACCGCAATTGGGGCCGTGGACGTGCTGCCGGTCATGGCCTTTCGCGCCCAGCGTGCATTCGTCGGGATTCATGGCGCTGACCGGGATGATGTGTTCGTCCACGTGGTCACCATGCGGATGATGCAGATGGCCGTCGTGAAGATAATCCACGTGCCCCTCATGCATGATGGCGATGTGCCCGCAATTCTTGCCGTGGACGTGAGAATGATTGTCGTGAGTCGTGCAGGAATGAGATTTGTCCATAGGTTTTATTTTTGGTTTAAATGTTATTTGTGTGCAATTATTCCAAGTCAACTAAACCACCGTTGTGGTTGGTGCGGCAAGAAATGTTTCTGCAAGCGACTTGCACTAAACAAAAATGACATCCGGCTTTTCACCAATAATTTCCCGTGAAGACTTTAAAAAAGCGTCACGCCTGGGCAATGGCCTGCTGCCGCAAAGCCCAGATGCGGCTGACTCCGGTTCGAAAGGCAATCCTGTTCTTTCTGGCCCAACAGCGCAAGCCCGTCACTTTGGAGATGGTTTCGCTGGCGGATGGCGTTCGAGGAAAATGCGATTCAACGACTGTTTATCGGACTTTGATGATGTTTAAGGAGGCTGACATTATCCGCCTGGTGGGCACCTTGCGCAAGGCAAGTTATTTTTTACTGAACATTCCGGGTGACAGCGCCCATTTCTTGATTTGCCGCCGCTGCGGTTGCGTGACCGAATTGCCGCTGCCCAGTCGGGTGTCGGCTGCAATCGGTCGCATTGCCTCTTCGCGCGGTTTTTCCCCGACGCCACAGGATTGCGAAGTCTACGGTCTTTGCGCGATTTGTCAGGCGGCGCGCAAAACTGAAGCCATGCCTTCGAAATTGATTGTCCACATTAAAACGTCAACTGTCCACAAACCATGACCATGCCTCCGATTTTTTTTAATTTCAATCGGCGGCACGGTATGAAATGTTCCTGCGCCAATGAGTAACACGGATGCAAATCAAATGTCGCCCGGCTACGAGTTGAAAGACGAATTGGCGCGTTTTTGCCTGCCATCGGCAAACCGCGACCCAAATCTCAAACTCGCGTGGGTCAATTCGATTTGCATCCTGTTTCTCGTCATCGGCATCGTCGGCGCGCGGCGCGGCATCATTTCCGTCAAGCCCGTCCCGCCCATCCGCGAAATCGTTCCCGTCGTCCTTGAACCGATGACGTTGCCGCCGCAGATGACGGTTGAAAAGAAAACGCCGACCGAAGAAAACAACCAAGCGCGCGTCGTCGTCGCCCTTCCGAGCGCGCCGAACGTGAGCTTTTCGGTTCCGACAATTGGCACGCTTGTCGCGCCCACGGCACTTGCGTCGGCGCCGCCGCTGGAGCCGCTGCGAACCGCGGCGCAAATCAGCGCTGTGTCCAGCACCGGCAGCGGCGGCGAACGGCCGGAACCAGATTATCCGGTTTTCTTCAGACAAATGGGCGCGCAAGGCACCATCGCTGTTTTGATTCACGGCGACGCGGCGGGCAACGTCGTCTCAGTGGATCTCAAGGAGTCCACCGGCTTTCCCGCGCTGGACCACTACACGATGAATTTCATCAAGACTCATTGGCATTTGCCGACCAACGCCGGCACCCTGCTTTTCCAAACCCGCATCACCTACAAATTGCAACTGAACTTTTAACCCATTACCAATAACCTATGCTCGCAAACATCATTCTCCAATTCTTCCTCCAAGGCGGCCCGGTCATGTGGCCGATTCTCATCTGCGCCCTCGTCGCCGTCGCCGTCGTCGGCGAACGCGCTTTCTGGTGGTGGCGCGAAAGCCAGAAACGCGACCCGCAAAAGCTCGAACAAATTCTCGCCGCGCTGGAAAATTCCGACACCGCCGCTGCCGCGAAAATCGCCGCCGGTTCTGAAGACCCGGTCATCCGCGTCATTCGCCACGGCCTGGCCCATGTCGGCCATGCGCACGGCTCGCTGCTCGGCGCGCTGCAACTGGCGGCGGGCATCGAGTTGAAACGCGCCGGACGTTTTCTCACGGTGATGGACACGCTGGTCACGCTCGCGCCGTTGCTCGGACTGCTTGGCACGGTGACAGGATTGATGCGCGCCTTTCTTCACATCGGCAGCGCGGAATTATCCGTGACCGGCGTGACCGGCGGCATCGGCGAAGCGTTGATCGCCACGGCTTGCGGGCTGGGCATCGCCATTTTCTCGCTGATACCGTTCAATTATTTCGGCGCGAAGGTCGCGCAATTGCAGTTCGATTTGGAAACCGCGGCGACCAACGTGGAAGTGATGGCCGGCGGCGGCGCAAAAACCGGTGACACCGTTCATTTGCACAAGCCGGAGCCGCCCAGCCAGGCCACGAGCCACTGAAAGAGAAATGACTAAATCCTAAATCCGAATGACCAAAGAATTTCAAATGACGAATTCCGAATCACCGCAATGGTTGCCAGCTTGTTTGTCATTTGTGCTTCGTCATTCTTTAGTTATTAGGGTTCCGTCATTCGTCATTTTAACGTGAAGATCCCCTCGCCCATCCCGAAACGGCGCTCGCGGATTGTCATCATTCCGCTGATTGACATCATGTTCTTCCTGCTTGCGTCGTTTATGATGCTGGCCCTGGAGATGAGCAAGACGGAAAACATCAAGGTTCACCTGCCGTCGGCCTCGGAGTCCGTGCAGGATTACCGGCCGGACATGGTCAACATCGCCGTGGATAAATCCGGCGCGGTCTGGCTGGAGAAAAAACAAATTTCGCTCGCCGACCTCGCGTCCGCCTTGAAGGACCGCTTCCACGCCAATCCCGACGTGCCGGTTTATATCAGCGGCGACCGCGACACGTTGCACGGCGACATGGTGAAGGTCTATCAAACCGTCCGCGCCGCCGGCATCCAGAACGTCGCCTTCATCACCGGCGGCAATGAAAATTAAAAACAAGCCACAGATGAAACACAAATTTTTCCGAGCGACATCAAAACGTTCTTATCCATGTCCATCCATGCTTATCCGTGGTTGAAATAACATGAAAATCCGCACGCCAGTTCCTGAAAAAAAGTCGCGGCTGGAAATCATCCCGCTGATTGACATCATGTTTTTTCTGCTCGCGTCGTTCATGATGGTCAGCTTGCAGATGCAAATCGTCCGCACGCTCAAGGCCAACCTGCCCACGGCGACGCTCGCTACGTCCACCCAAAAGCCCGATATTGTGAATCTCAACGTGGACCGCGATGGCCAGGTTTCCGTGGATGACAAAACCGTCGCCTTTCCCGAATTGTTCACGATGCTGACGAACCGCTTCAGCCTGAACACGAATCTGCCCGTTTACATCACCGGCGCACAGGACGCCACGCACGGCTCGGTGATGTTCGTCCTCAATCTGGTGAAAAGCGCCGGCATCCAGCACGTCGCCATCGCCGTCGAAGCCGCCCCCGACCACCCATGAAAAATTTTCAACAAAATCTCCTCATCGTTCTCGCGCTCGCGCTCTGCGGCCTTTGTGTTTTCCAATGGTTCGAGCAAACCGTCCAGCGCAACGAAATCCAGACCCAGAACGGGATGCTTTACGACCGAGACGACGCGATTCAGAAGGATACCAACGCCATCGCCAGCCTGACGGCCCAGGTCAACCAGATGGACGCGAGCATTTCCGAAATCAAGGCCACCGACGTGACGAACGCGCAACTGGTCGTTTCGCAAAAGGCGCAGATTGTCGAGTTGCAATTCCAAAACGAGATGCTCACCAACAAAGTCGCGCAATACAAAACCGCCGTGGACGAATTGACCGCGAAATTGAAGGATGCCTACGCTGGCATTGAGAAGCAAAACGAGGCCATCACCAACCTCGTCGCCCAGCGCGACGATTTGGTGCAGAAATACAACGACACCGTCAGCAACCGGAACGACATTGTCCAGAAATACAACGATTTGGTGAAGCAGGTGGAAAAACAGCAAGGCGAAGGGAAGCAATAAACGCGGCGATCCTTCAAATTTACATTTGTAAAGATTGCGCTTGACATCTTTACAAATGTAGAGGATGCTCGCGCCATGCCCAAATCCGAAATCGAATTGACCGAGGCTGAATGGACGATCATCAACACCGTGTGGGCATCCGAACCCTGCGCCGCGCCGGCCATTCAGGAAAAATTGTTCAAGAAAACCCGCTGGACCTATTCGACCGTGCGCACGTTGATGGATCGCATGGCCGCCAAGGGACTGCTCGCCGCGGAAAAAGTCCGGAACCTCACGCTCTACCGTTCCGCCGTCACGCGCGAGCAGGCGCAGCGTGGCGAACTGCTTTACGCGCTCAAGCACGCCTTCAACGGCGCGCTCGCGCCGATGGTGCAGTGCCTTCTCAACACGAATGAAATTTCGCGGGAAGAACTGGATGAATTGAAAAAAATCATCGCGGCCTGCGAACAAGGCGCTCCCGCCGGCGGGCATCCTGGCAAGCCCGGCAAAAAAGGATAATCATGATGCCACAGTGGCTCGATTCCCCGGAGTGGACAAACGTCGTCAAGGCGCTGCTGCACACACTCTGGCAGGGAACGATCATTGCCGTGCTGCTGGGACTGGCGTTTCGGCGGCTGGCCCATCCGGCGGCGCGTTATCGCTGTTCGTTGGCGGCGCTGGCGGGAGTGGTGATTGCGGGACTGGTGACGTGGGCGGTGTTGAGCCGTCCAGCCCCGGCACCGGCTGGGAAACAAATTACGCTACCGGCAAAGACAACCGCCGTTGTCCCGCCGCAAACCCAAGGTGATTTGCTGCCGCTGGTCGTGACTTTTCAAATGGCGCAACCGAGGCCGATTGAAACGCACTGGACGGCGTGGCTGGCGTTGTTCTGGCTGGCGGGCGCGGCGATGATGCTGGCCCGCGCGGGAATGCAAATGGCCGGGGCGGAACGGTTGCGCCGCGCTTCCCGCCCGCTGAATGACGCGGGCATCGCTGGGCTGCTCGCGGAAGCGCGCCGGTCGGTCGGCCTGGCGCGCCGCGTGCAGATTGTCGTCACGGACAAATTGACTTCGCCCGCCGTCGTGGGCGTGCTCGTGCCGACACTGGTTTTGCCGTTGTCGCTGACCACCGCCCTGACGCCGGAGCAAATCCGCTTTGTGCTGCTGCACGAACTCGCGCACATCCGGCGCGGCGATTATCTGGCCAACCTGTTCCAGTTGTTTGCGGAGGCGCTGCTGTTTTTCAATCCGGCGGTCTGGTGGATCAGCCGGCAGATGCGGATTGAGCGCGAGGCCTGTTGCGACCGGCTGGCGGTGGAATTGAGCGGCGCGCCGGCGGATTACGCGCGGACGCTTTTGTGCGTCGCGGAAAATGTGTTGAGCGCCGCGCCCGCGGCGGCGCCGGCGTTCGGCGACAAGCGTGAGCCGTCGTCGCTGGCGGATCGTGTGAAACGGATGCTGCTGCCCGGTTATCGTCCGGCGCTGCGGCTGACGTGGCGCGCGATGTGTCTGGCGCTGCTGGCGGGCGGCGCGTTGCTGTTCCTTTCCGCGCTCGGCACCCGGCTCACAGTCGCGGCCATTTTGTCGCCGCAGCAGCGGATTGAGCGCATTGAAAAGAACATGGCGCAGTTCGGCGAAAATCCAGAAACGAAGAATGTCACGGGCAAGGTGAAAATCTCCGGCCATCTCCTCATGGCGGATGGAGTATCTGCGCCGAGGCGGGTTTATCTCATGGCCGATTCGTTCACGCAAAATTCGTCCACCGCCTTCACGGTTGTCGCCAGAAACGGATTTTTCACCAACACCGTTGCCGCGGGAAAAATTTATCTCGGTGTAGACGCGACCAATTTTGCGCCGGCGTTCATTGGACCGCTGGATGGCTTGAGCACCAGCGATTTTGAGAATTTGGAAGTTCCTTATTCGAGCGGCTTCGACGTGCCGCTGCAATTGCTGGATGCAGACACCGGCCAGCCGGTGTCCGGGGGAAAAGTGGCGACGATGTATTGGCTCGGCAACGCACACGTGAGTATTGGTCTTTCGGGACATAGTTGGAATGTCGGAACAAACGGTTCCGTCACCCTGACCCATTGCGCTGACACGCCGCTGGGCGTAACGGTCAATGCTCCGGGCTATGAAATTACGCAGACACGGTTCGAGCATCTCCACGCCAATGAATCGCTGGTGGTGAAACTTCAACGCGGGACAACGGCGTCCGGCGTGGTTTTGGACAAGGCGACTGGACAGCCGATTGCCGGCGCGGAATTGCGTCTGCTCTACCAGTCGGGCGCGGTGGATGAGGAGCGGTTCGAATGGGATGATGCGATGCATTCTCTGGGAACGAGCGATGCCAGCGGCGATTTCACGCTCAACCAGTTCCGGCGCGGCGCGAATTATTACGTCGGTGTTTCCGCGCCCGGCCACGAATCGCTCATCCTGACAAATGTTTTTGCGGGGGAAAATGATTTGACGGCCAGCTTGGGGCCGGAATTGGTGGTGCGCGGCCGCGTTCTCGGCGATTTAAGTTCGCTGCAACAAGACGACGGGCAGCCTGCGTTGTATCATTCCTTTTACGAGAAGTATGGAAATAATTCCTACGGGAATGGCGAATGGGTTCCGGTGCGCATCGAATCGGGCATCGCCCGTTTTGAATTTACCAATCGTCTGGCCGGAATGGTGAACCTCTACGCCGGTGACCGCGAGTTCAAACGCGCCGTGGACGCGCCGGTGGACGATTGGGTGATTGATTTGACCCGGAGTGCCGCCACGAATCCACCGGTTCAGAAGCGGGAAGTTATTTTTCGATTCACTTCCAAGTCCGGCGTGCCGCCGCGCGGGACGGTGGAAGTCACCATCCCGGATAATTTGGACAAGAACCATCTCACCGCGCACACGCAGGAAATGGAAATTACCAACGGCGAGGTTCGCGCAGACATTCCCATCGGCGGGCGGACGGAAATCGAACCGAAACGCACGGTCGGCTACTGGTTCAGCCAGTGGTCGGTCGGAAGCATGGGATCCGTTGAAGTGACGAACGGTCCCGGCCCGATGGTGGTGGATATTCCGGTCATTCCGGCGGGCGCGATTTACGCGAGCGCCAAAAACGCGGACGGCACGCCGGCGGGCGGATTGTTTTTTGGCGTGGATGAATTGAAACGCTCGCCGTTGCGCGACGAGAGTGTTCCGCTTTCGGACAACTCGGACAGCCTTTCCGATGACGCCCCGCGCAAATGGGTTTCCGGGCCGCTGCCGCTCGGCGGGACTTATCAAATCTACGGCTGGCGCGGGAATTCGTTCTGCGTGAGCAAATCCATCACCCTCACGGAATCAGAACCGGATGCGGAAGTGGAGCTGCAATTCCCGCCCGGCCAGAGTTTCACGGGCGAAGTGCGCGACGCCGACGGCCAGTTGCTTCGCAACACCTCCATCGGCTTGGAATTCGTGCTGCCCGGCAACCACAGCTTCTCCTTGAAATCGGTCTTCACCGACGACAACGGCCAGTTTCGCGTGGACGATACAACGCCGGACGCCGGAAAATATGCGGTGAACCTTTCCGCTCCGGGTTGCCAGTCGGAGAACGTTGACGTGGATTTTTCCCGTCTGCCGATGAAGTTGCAGTTGAAGCGCGGCCTGAAAATTTCCGGTCAGGTCGTTGAAGCCGGCACCGGCAATGTGATTCCCGACGCGGAAGTTCGTGCCTGGACCATGGACAGCCAACTGCCGGCGCAAACCACGCTGACGGATGCCGACGGGCGCTTCGAGTTTAACACGCTGGGCAACGCGACATATCATCTCTTCGTGAGCGGCGCGAATTTTCAGCCGGATACCTCGGACGAGTTCGCCGCCGGCCGGACCAACCTGCTGCTCAAGGTGACGCCGTATCCCGGCAGCCGGCTCCAGCCGAAAGCGCCGCCGGATAAAACAATTTCAGAAAGTAGCGATGCGGCGACCAATCTTTCCAGCCAAACCAATTCTTTTGAGGAAAAACTGGAAACTGACAGGTTGTTTCAAGACGGCAAGCTGCTTTACGAAATGGGCAAGTTGGAAGAATCCCAGAACAAACTGAATCAGGCTTTGAAACAGGATCCAGACAATGAAGGCGCGCGTTATTATTTAAACTTGGTCACACAGGCGCTCATGCACGCGGCAAATACAAATCAACCGCCTGCTTCTAGTTCTGGACGGCAGGCCATTATCAGCAAACTCGAACACATCCACTTTGACTACGTCTCCTGGCCCGATGGCCTGCCGTTGCCCGATGTCCTCCGCTATTTGGCGCAACAGACCAAGTTGCGCGACCCGGACAAGAAGGGCATCAATTTTTTATGGTATCCAGGCGGAAGCAATACCAACGACGGCGGTGAAGCCGCGCTGGATCCCGATAAAATCAATATCAAGCTGGAGATGAAGGACGTGAGTCTGGGCAACCTGCTCGATGCGATTATGCTGGTGGCCGACCATCCCATCAAATATTCCATTGAGGATTATGGCATCGTTTTTTCTCTGAAAGGAGCGGGAACGAATTCGCTTTATACCCGCACGTTCCGGGTTGATCCCAAAATCTTCTTTGCCAATTTGCGCCGGCAAACTCAATTCACCGGCACAAACGTTCAGGACGAAGTGGCGGCGTTGAGAAAAGTATTTTTCGACGCGGGAGTGGATTTGCAACCGACGAACAAGGCCTTCTTTTACAATGTCCGGCTGGGATTGATTTTTGTGCGGGCTACGCAGCAGGATTTGAACACCATCGAAACTGTCATTGAAGCATTGAATCAGGCCGCCCCGCAAATCCACCTCAAGGCGCGGTTTGTGGAAGTGCCGACAAATGCCTTAGCTGATCTGACCATGCTGACAAACAGAATTCTAACCAGCGGACAAGCCCAAAGCGTGTTGCAAAAACTAAAAGGAGAGCCAGGCTTTAAAACATTGGCCGCGCCGGAAATGACCATTGTTAGTGGACGACAAGCCGAAATGCGAGCTATGCCGGAAGCCGAATATATCAGTACCCTCAATCCAAAGAATCAAAGCAACGCTGTTCCCACTCTGGACATCCTCCCAATACTGTTTGCCGACGACTACACCATCAATCTAACATTGGTTTCCACGTTAAACAGTTCTTCCAGCCACGAGCCGCTGAAAATTTGCGATGAGAACGGATCGAACGTCGTGATTCTGCCCGCTCTTCTCCCCAAGCTCACACAGCGGCAATTCATCAACACGGTAAATCTTTGGGATGGCCAGACCGTCATGCTTGGCGGTGGAATCAACTCAACGGTGCAGACCACGAAGGACAAAGTGCCGTTGCTTGGAGATCTGCCGTTCTTTGGCCGTTTGTTCCAATCTCAATCCAAATCCTCCATCAAGAACAACCTGCTGATTTTCGTAACTGTCACCATCGTTGACCCGGCGGGCAATCCCGTTCATTCCGACGACGAAATGCGGTTTGCGCAAAACGGAATTCCGCAGCAACCGGAGCAAAAGTAGCTTGCCACGAGTCAAGGTATACACTGAATCAAATGAATCAAACTGCCGCTCAAAACGAGCGCGAGACAAACGAGGAGTTTGGGTTTCGGCTCACCGGACAGTCATTGCACGGGCTGGCCATTGTAGGTCCAGTTGATGTCCGGATTTCCCGGATCGGCGGCCTTGGTCACGGCATTGGAACAGATGTAGGTGTATTTGAAATAAGCGACGTGGCCGTCGGCAAAGTTCAAATTCGCCCCGGCGTCGTGGCGCGAGGAGATTTGCGCGGCCCAACAATGCGAGCAGCCGACTTCATTGGCCGGGTTCGAGCCGTAAAAGGGCGTCTCGCTGGCATGGGCGCGCACGTCGGATAGAAAAACAAACGCGGACGGATGTGAAACCATCGTGGCGCTGAAATTGGTGCCATAACCGACGCCGGTCAAGCCGGTGTTGCCCTTGTAATTCATCCCGTAATTGAAAACGATGCGGTCGGGGTTGGAGGCGAAATCTGAAGGCAGCGCGGCGGCGGTCGGACAATCAAAAATCTTCCGGGCGTTCACAAAATTCGTCGAGCCGTTCGCCAGCGCGATTTGCCAAAGCGGCTGGCCGCCAACATAGGACGGCAGCACGTTATACCAGACACTGTTGCCTTGCCCGGCGGCATGAAACGCAATCAACGCGCTCCAGGCGGGATCGTCTTCATTGTAGCCAGCGGGCGCGCCCGGCGTGCCGTTGGGAATTTTGGCGAGTGGAAAAACTTCCCGGTTGTCGTCCAGATACATCGTCAACGCCAATCCCCATTGCCGCAAATTGCTCGTGCAGGCGGCGGCATAGGCCTTTTGCTTGGCGGCGGCCAGCGCGGGCAAAAGCATCGCCGCCAGAATGGCGATGATGGCAATGACCACCAGCAGTTCAATCAAGGTAAATCCGCGCGCGCTCCTTTTCATGCGCGCAATCCTCGCAGAAATAACTTTTTCCCGCTTCCCGCGGATTGCTAATTTTTGGCGGTGGATTGCGCCCGAATCCCATAGCCACTCGCTTCGAGCAGTTCAACAACGATCCCGCTCATGAAAGTTGATCTCGTGGAAATTGAAGAAGGTTGCAAGCCGCGCTGTTCATGCTTAACTGAATTGGAATTTGATGCGCAAGCCAGTCAAATCACAATGGGACTTTGGCGAGTTGTTTCCGGCGGAAGCGACGCGGAAAGTTTTTTCCGTCGGCGAATTGACCGGGCAAATCCGCGCATTGCTCGAAAAACAAGTCGGCTCCGTCTGGGTCGGCGGCGAAGTTTCGAATTTCCGCGCGCAAGCTTCCGGCCACATTTATTTCACGCTCAAGGACGCCGGCGCGCAAATCGCCTGCGTGCTGTTCCTCGGCGAAAGCATTCCCCATCGCGAACTGCTCGCGGACGGCCAGAAAATTTTGTTGCAAGGCGATGTGACGGTTTATGAAGCGCGCGGGCAGTATCAAATCATCGTCCGCGCGGTGGAATTGCAGGGCGTGGGCGCGCGGCAAATCGCGTTCGAGAAGCTCAAGCAGAAGCTCGCGGCGGAAGGCTTGTTCGCACCGGAGCGGAAACGTCCGCTGCCGGAATATCCGCAGCGCATCGGCTTGGTCACGTCACCGACGGGCGCGGCGATTCGCGACGTGCTGCACGTCGTCCAGCGGCGGAATCCGGATCTGAAAATCATTCTCGCACCCTGCCGCGTGCAAGGCGAAGGAGCGGCGGCGGAAATTGCGGCGGCCATCCGGTTGCTGAATGAATTTTCTGTAGCGGCGGGCCATGACCGTCGAAGCGAATCGCGAGTTGAAGAACAACGGTCGACAGCCGCTACAAACAAATTGGATTTAATCCTCGTCACCCGCGGCGGCGGCTCGCTGGAGGACCTGTGGGCGTTCAACGAGGAAATCGTCGCGCGGGCGATTTTTGAATCGGCGGTGCCGGTCGTTTCCGCCGTCGGGCATGAAATTGATTTCACCATCGCGGATTTCGTCGCGGACGTGCGCGCGGCGACGCCGAGCGCGGCGGCGGAAATCATCACCGAAGGCGTTTTCGCCAGCCGCGAATTTGTCGGCGAAGCGCCGGAATTGCTGCGGGGCGCGATGCGGCGCGGTTTGGATTCTGCGGCCGAGAATTTCGATTCGCTGGCCGGAAGATTGTTGCGGCTGCATCCGCGCCGGCGGCTGGACGAATCGTTGCAGCGGCTGGACGATTTGCAGTCGGGCTTGCTCCGCAATTTGAAATCGGCGGCGCGCGCGCGGAATCTGGTTTTTGGAAACCTCGCGGGCAGATTTTTGCGGGCGAAACCGTCGCAGTTTTTGAAATTACGGCACGAGGCGCTGCGGCAAATCGAACGGCGGTTGAACGCGCTCGGGCCGGAGCAGGTGTTGTCGCGCGGTTATTCCATCACGACGGACGCCGCCAGCGGACGGGTCTTGCGCGACGCGGGCAAAATCAAACCCGGCCAGAAATTAAAGACGCGACTGAAAGCCGGCGAAGTTTTCAGTCGGGCAGAACGGTGATTGCGACCGCCGTTTTGTTCGCGCCTGGCAAAAAAACCCTTTGCACGTTCTTCCGGCTTTTTGCTAAAATGCGGTCAATGCACCGTCGGAATCCAGAAGTTCATGGAGTCCTTTCCGATATCGCAGAGCGCGAGCAAACTTGTTTTCGAACCATCTAACCTTCAACCCAAAGCGAGAAAAATATGCGCCGATCAAAAAATTCACCGTCCTGCTGGCTTGTGCCGTTCATTTCGGCAATGGCCGCTGTTCTGTTTGCCGGCTGCCAGTCGCCCAAAACTTCGCCCGTCACCACACCCGTGCCCACGACAACTCCGCCGCCGGTCGTCACCACACCCGCCGCGCCGTCCGGAACCGTGACGGTGACTCCGCCGGTCTACATTGATGCCGGCGCCTCCGAATCTTATACCGATTCTGTCGGCAACGTCTGGCTGGCCGACGAGGGATTTGACGGCGGCGACACCACCGAACGGGCATCTGATTTGCAAATCACCAACACCACCGACCCGGCCATTTTCCGCACCGAACATTTCGGCATGAATACGTTTTCCTGCAAATTGCCCAACGGCAAATACACGGTGAAACTGCTTTTCGCCGAGACTTACGATGACATCACCGGGCCGGGCCAGCGCGTTTTTTCCATGAACGTCGGCGGCCAGGAAATTGATGACTTCGACGTTTTCGCAAAGGCGGGCGGCGGCGACACTGCCTACGTTGAAACCGTTGATGTGGACGTGACGGACGGCACGCTGGTCATCACCTTCACCGCCAAGACTCAGAATCCCGCAATCAATGGAATCGAAATTCTCCCGGCATCCTGACGGGTTTCGTGTTTGATGCAGGTTCTTTGTGGAAGCGCGCCCATAAAGGACGCGCTCCAAGCTGGACGCGAGCGGCGGCTTCGGTTAGCATATTTCCATGTCAAAACCAGCCAGGGTGGACGCGGCCAAGGGCGGATTGCCATTCGAGGAAGCCTTGAAAAAGCTCGAAGGCGTCGTCGAGGCAATGGAGTCCGATGATTTGCCGCTGGAAACGCTGCTGGCCAAATATGAGGAAGGCGCCAAGCTCGTCAAAATTTGCCAGGACAAACTGGCCGAGGCGGAATTGAAAATCCAGCAATTGGAAAAAAACGCGGCGGGGGAAATGAAGTTGAAGCCGGTTGAACAAATGACCAATGACTAAATCCGAACGGCAAACTGCATGGTCAGGTTATTCGTCATTTGAGCCTGGTTTTTTTTCGTCATTATGATTTAGTCATTCGTCATTTCAAATTTATGACTCGATATCTCGACATGGTGGATTCGCCGGAGCACGTCAAGAAATTGACGCTCCCGCAACTTCAGGAACTCGCCGGCGAAATCCGCGAGGAACTCATCGCCGGGCTCGCCAAGGCCGGCGGGCATCTCGGTCCGAATCTCGGCGTGGTGGAATTGACCATCGCGCTGCACCGCGTTTTCAATTCGCCGCGGGACAAATTTGTCTGGGACGTGAGCCATCAGGCTTATGTCCATAAAATCCTGACCGGCCGCAAAAACCGTTTTCGCACGATCCGCCAGACGGACGGTTTGAACGGCTTCGCCCTGCGCACGGAAAGTGAACATGATTGCTACGGCGCGGGTCACGCAGGCACGGCGCTGTCCGCCGCGCTCGGCATGGCGACCGCACGCGACAAAAAGGGCACGAACGAAAACATCGTCTGCATTTTCGGCGACGCGGCGCTGACGAATGGCATTTCTTTCGAGGCACTGAACAATCTCGGCCAGACGACGAAAAAATTCATCGGCGTTCTCAACGACAACGAGTGGAGCATCGCCAAAAACGTCGGCGCGATTTCCGGTTATCTTAACAAGCTCATCACCAATCCGAGTTACAACAAGCTGTCGCGCGAATTTGAATCTTTTGTCCGGCGTTTGCCGAAAGGCGAACTGGCGGCGGTGCTCGCGCACAAAGCCTTCGAAGGCGTCAAAGGCGCGTTGACCGTGGGCATGAAACAAAAACAGGAAGTGGCGTTCGGCTCCTCGGACGGGCGCGGCGGCTTTGGCAACCCGGTTTTGTTCGAGGAAATGGGACTGCGTTATCTTGGCCCGATTGACGGACACAATCTGCCGTTGCTCATCAGCACGCTGGAATTTGCCAAAACCTGCGACCATCCGATTGTCATCCACATTTTGACGCAAAAAGGAAAAGGTTTTGAAGCGGCGTTGAGATCACCGGAAAAATTCCACGGCCTCGGACCTTACGACGCAAAGACCGGCGAAACACCCGCCGCCAAGCCGAACACGCCGCCGAATTACCAGGACGTGATGGGCCAGACGCTTGTGAAACTTTGCCAGCGCGACAACCGGCTCGTCGGCATCACCGCCGCGATGCCCAGCGGCACGGGCTTGAAGCATCTGGAAAAAGCGATGCCCGACCGTTATTTCGACGTGGGCATCGCCGAGGAACATGCCGTCATTTTTGCCGCGGGCATGGCGACAATGGGCTTGCACCCGGTCGTCGCGATTTACTCCACGTTTCTCCAACGCGCCTACGATTGCCTGCATCACGACATTTGTTTGCAGGATTTGCCGGTGATTTTTTGCATGGACCGCGCCGGGCTTTCCGCGAATGACGGCCCGACGCATCACGGACTGTTCGACATTGCGTATTTGCGCTGCCTGCCAAACGTCATTGCCATGGCGCCGGCGAACGAGGACGAACTTGCCGACATGATGTTCACCGCGACGCATCAAAATCATCCGACGTTCATCCGTTACCCGCGCGGCACGGCGGAAGGTGTGCCGGTCAAGGACCAGCCGCAATTGCTCGAAATCGGCAAGGCGCAAGTGGTGCAGAATTTTTCCAGCAACGGAAAAAAGAAAATCGCCCTGTTCGGCCTTGGCCCGATGAACACCATTGCGCGCAACGCCGCGGCGCAACTCGCGACGGAGGGATTTGACTGTGCGGTCATCAATCCGCGCTTCACCAAGCCGCTCGATGCCGGCACGCATGAATTTTTCGGCAACGCCGCCGATTTGATTTTGACGCTGGAAGACCACGTGCTGATGGGCGGTTACGGTTCATCGGTTTTGGAATTGTTCAGCGAGAAAAACGTGGCGACGCCCGTCGTGCGCATCGGCTGGCCGGACCAATTCATCGAGCACGCCTCGTCGCAGGACGAACTGCGCCGGAAATACGGCCTGACGGCCGAGAACATCGTGGTCAGGGTTAAGACACAATTCGGCGAAGCTCCGGCAAAAGAAACGAGATTTATTGAGCTGGCGTAGCAATCATCGATGAAGCGAACAGCCATTTTATTTCTCTGCGTGCTTCTGGGCGCGGGATTGGCTGCGTGCAGCAAAAAATCCACCACACAAAAATGGCCGCCGTATTTCAAGGATTTGGGAGGCTTTACGATAGACAGCGAAGTGCCCGGTTCTGAAGTGTTTTTCGGCGGACAAAAGCTCGGAACGGTTCCGGTCACACTTTCATCAAACGATTTGATGCGGCTTGGAATTCCCAATCCGCGAGTGGATACCAATTTGTATCTTACTTCCGACCCCAAAGGCGTAGCGGTTTCCGGGATAAACGCGCAAGGAAAACCGGAACGTATTGAATTCATGTATCTCGTTCCCGAAAAAGTGCGATCCGACTATGTTTCCTTTGATACTCAATGGGGAACAAGAACCAAGCCTTGGGGATGGAGCGCTGATCATTCCTTCAGAAAATACGTCAGCGCCAGATTCAGATCCGTCTTTGGTGAACTGGTAGAGAATAGCTTGAGTTTGAAAATGGAAGTTATTGATATGTCCGCTACGAACGGCCCGTGGAAATTGAAGGCGGTGCTGACCAATCACAGCACCCAAGTCATCACCGGATTCAAACCTGCAATTCAAGTTTCTCAGAGCAGGAAAATCGGAAAGAACGGATGGGAAAGCGGGACGCCGGATGTGGTTGAACTTCCCAAAGAATGGGCTTCAATCAATCCTGGACAGTCATTGGAAACAAATCTTCAATTCAGTCCAGACGGTATTCCGGGTGATTACGATTTGAGCATGAGCTTTTTTCTCTTCAAAGATAAAACCTGCAATACTCTGTCCGGTTGGGGCTACGTTTTAGCCCCAGAACGAAAATCTTTCACCGTCAAATAATTTGCCAACGTGGTATTTTGCGGCGTCCACGTTGAATCGCCGATGTCGCCATGTCTTTTCTTACTTTCCTTCGTTTCGAAAACCGACGGCTGAAAAGCGGACACTCTTTTGTTGTGGACAAATCCGGGGAATTCCTTTAATTGAGCTTTGACATGGCAAAGTCAGATATGAGGCATCACAATACCTGCTGCGGTTTTCTCCGCGCGCAGGTTTCGCCCATTTATTGCTCGACAATTTCCGCCGTTTAGTAGAAAATAACCGCATCAGATACACAACCACAAATCAGCAAAAATTATGACTCTTACCAAACGCGACCTCGTCATCCGCATCAGCAACGAAACCGGTCTGGCCCAACAGCAGGTTTTCGATGCCGTCCAAAAGACGCTCGATTACATTTCCGAAGCGCTGGCCAAGGGCGACAAAGTGGAGTTGCGCAACTTTGGCGTCTTTGAAGTCAAAGTCCGCAAGGCGCGCGTTGGACGCAATCCCAACAGGCCCGAAACCGACGTGCCGATCCCCGCCCGCTCCACCGTGAAATTCAAGGCTGGCAAGGAAATGCGCGCCGAGGTTTTAAAATTGCCGGCGAAAGGCTGAATCGCCGGGCGGAAAGGAATTTCAGCCCGCCGGTTTGGATTTTTCCGCGATGGCCTCGGAAAAAATCGCAAGCACTTCCGCACGCGACACGGAGCCGACAAGCCGGTTTTCCTTCGCGTTGTTGACGACAGGCACGTTGCGCAATTCACTTTGAAGCACAAGCGGCAGCGCGTCGAGCAGGCGCTGACCCGGCGTCAAGCATTGGGGCGGCGGGCGCATCAAGTCATAGGCGATGACGCCGCTTACGTCCTGGTTGGAATTCAAAAACTCCTTCAAATCTTGTAACGCGACGATACCGATGAGCCGGCTCCCGCCGTCCACAATCGGCACAAAATTGTTCGAGCTGGACAGAAAGCGGTCGGCGATTTGCCGGAGCGCGGCGGTTTCGGGCATGGGCGGAATGGGCGCGCGCATCAAGTCGCCGACGCATTTGTCCATCGCCGCGCCGGTTTGTTCGCTTTCCCGCCGGAACGAAATGCCCTTGAGCTTCATGTGCTCGGAGTAAATGGAATCCGCGTGCAACTGCCGCGCGATGACCACGGACACAACGCACGCCAGCATCGGCGCGGGCATGAACGAATAATCCAACGAGATTTCAAAAACCATGATGATCGCCAGCAGCAACGATTTGGTCGTGCCCGCCAGCGTCGCGCCCATGCCCGCGAGCGCAAACGCGCCGACGGGCAAATCCGTCGCGCTGCCAAATCCGTGCGCCGCCACGCCGAGCAGTGCGCCGGTGGTCGCGCCGAGAAATAACGTCGGCGTCATTACGCCGCCAACCGTCCCCGCGCCAACGACGACGACGGTGGCCAGCAGTTTGAAGAAAAATAATTCGCCCAAGTCCGCCGGTGCGTCTGGATTTGTCTCGTAGCCGCCCTGCAGGATGCTGTTGGTGACGTAATAGCCGTTGCCGCAAATGCCCGGCAGTCGCATCGCAATGATGCCGACGACCAGTCCGGCCAATGTCAATTTGAGGTAAAGCGGCAGCTTGATTTTTTCAAACTGCGCGCTGCTGCCGCGCAGCAATTTCAAAAAGAGCGCCGCCACGCCGCCGCAAAGCAAACCCATCAGCAAAAACCACGGCAATTGCCCGGCCGTGGGGGCGGGAAATTTGGGAGCCGAATACCACGGCTGGATCCCGAAAAACGTGCGCGATGTCACCACCGACAAGACCGCCGCGCACACCAGCGGCGCGAACAGGCTCATGGAAAAATTGCCGAGCACGATCAGCGACGCGAATACGGCCCCGGTAATCGGCGCGTTGTAGGCCGAAGCAATGCCCGCCGCCGCGCCGCAACCGACGAGCAGCCGCAGCCGATACGGTTGCCATTTGGCCAGTTGACCGAGCTTCGAGGCGAGTGTCGCGGACAATTGCACGATGCCGCCTTCGCGCCCGACGGACGCGCCGGTGGCGATGCTCATCAGCGCCGACGCTGTCTTGACCAGTTGCGTGCGGAACGGCAGCCGTCCCTCGCCCGCAACGACGGCTTCCAACATGTCGCTCGTGCCCTGCCTCCCGACGAGGCGCAGGCCCCAATGCAAAATCAGTCCCGCCGCCAGACCGCCAAGCGTGGGGACAATCAGCCGCTGCCACGGCGTGAACAATTCGGCTTCCCGGACCGGGTCGCCGGGTTGCGCCAGAAAAACCCGCTGCACCATTTCGCCGGCGTAGTAGAAAAACACGTTGACCATGCCGCCGAGCACGCCGACGATTCCCGCGAGCAACAGATGAAGAACCTCCTCCGGCGGGACAATTTTTTCGCGCCAGCGCAACGCGCGCTGCCGGTGACGGCGGAGAAACGCGCCCGCTCCCGCGAGCGCCGGGATTTTCATCCACGATTTCACGCGAATAATTTAGCGTGCCGCATGGACTTTGACGAGTCGCGTTTGCAAAAAGTGGTTTTCTTTTCTTGATTTCCGGTGCATTCCGTCCTTTCCTTACCATTGAATTTGAAAATCTTAACTCAAGCATCCTAACATGGCCTACAAAGACGTCACTCCGCCCGCCGGCGGAAAAATTTCCGTTCAGGCCGGCAAACTCAACGTGCCGGAAAATCCCATCCTGCCCTTCATCCGCGGCGACGGCACCGGCCCGGACATCTGGGCCGCCAGCGTGCGCGTGTTTGACGCGGCGGTGCAAAAGGCCTACGGCGGCAAACGCAAAGTCTCGTGGTTTGAAGTTTTCGCCGGCGAAGAATCGTTCAAAAAGTTCAACAACTGGCTGCCCGACGACACCATCGCCGCGTTCAAGGAATTTCTCGTCGGCATCAAAGGCCCGCTCACCACGCCCGTCGGCGGCGGCATCCGTTCGCTCAACGTCGCGCTGCGCCAGATGCTCGACCTCTATGTCTGCCTGCGCCCGGTGCAGTATTTTTCCGGCGTTCCGTCGCCCGTGAAGCATCCCGAAAAGGTGGACATGATCATTTTCCGCGAAAACACCGAGGACATTTACGCGGGCATCGAATATGCCGCCGGCACACCCGAAGCGAAGAAAGTTTTGGACCTCATTCAGGAAAACTTTGCGAAACAATTCGACAAAATCCGTTTCGGCACAAAAGCGAAGGCCGAAGAATTCTGGAAGGCCGTTGGCGCGGCGAATTTTCCGACCGACGTGCAAGTCGGCGTCGGCATCAAACCCGTGAGTTACAGCGGCAGCGTGCGGTTGATTCACAGCGCGATTTCCTACGCCATCAAATTCAAGCGCAAATCCGTCACCCTCGTCCACAAGGGCAACATCATGAAATACACCGAGGGCGCGTTCCGTGATTGGGGCTACAAAACCGCGAAGGAATTTTTTGGCGCGGTGGAACTGGACGGCGGCCCGTGGTGCAAAATTCCCGAAGGCAAACCCGGCGCGGGACTTGTCATCAAGGACGCCATTGCCGACATCACGCTCCAACAAGTCCTCACGCGACCGGAAGATTTCGACGTCATCGCCACGCTGAATTTGAACGGCGATTATTTGAGCGACGCGCTCGCCGCGCAAGTCGGCGGTATCGGCATCGCGCCCGGCGGCAACATCAATTATATTTCCGGCCACGCCATCTTCGAGGCCACGCACGGCACCGCGCCGAAATATGCGAACAAGGATCAGGTCAATCCCGGCAGCGTCGTGCTCTCCGGCGAAATGATGTTTCGCTACCTGGGCTGGACGGAAGTGGCTGACTTGATTTTGAAAGGTCTCAACGGCGCGATTACGTCAAAGAAAGTGACTTACGATTTCGCCCGCCTCATGCAAGGCGCGACGCAAATCAAATGCTCCGAGTTCGGCGACAACATCATCGCCCACATGTAAATTCCCCTGATGGCACGATTTGACGGCGCAAGCCAGGTCATACCGTCGTCAAAAATTCCACTTGCTTCCCGCTGGTCAGACGCGCATCTTTGCGCCATCAGATAGGTTCACCGGTATTATCCGGTGGTTTCCTAAAAATTATGCGCATACTCCACACGGAATGTTCGCCGAACTATGGCGGAAGGGAACTGCACATCGTTGAGGAAATGGAATGGTTCCGGCGGCGCGGCCACGACGTACGGCTCGCGGCGGCGGAAGGTTCGGAAATCCAAATCACCGCCGCCGGCCGCGGCCTGGACGTTATCCCGACAAGATTTCGCGGTTCCTTTAACCCTGGCGTCATCCGGCGACTCTTTGCCGCCTGCCGGAATCACCGCACGCAATTGATTGTCACGCACGATTCGCGCGACACGTCGAACGCCTGGCTGGTGGCAAAAGTTCTCGGCCTGCCGCTGATCCGCTACCAGCAGATTTGCCAGCCGTTAAAAGACGGGTTCGTTCATAAAATGATGTGGCGTCACGCGGCGGATGGAATTGTGGTTGTTTCCGAAAGCATTCGGCGGCGGCTCTTAAATCAGCGGCTGGTGGCAGCGGACAAAATCCGCGTGATGGGCGGATACGTTGACACCGACGTGTTTCATCCGGGCGTTTCCCCCGGCGACATCCGTGCGCGGCACGGCATTCCCGAAAACGCCACGTTGATTGTTCACGTCGGCATGATTCGCCCGGACAAGGGCCAGCAAGTGCTCGTAAAAGCCGTGGACAAAATTTTGCAAACACGTTCCGACTGCTGGTTCATGTTTGTGGGCGGCGCGACCAAGCCCCAGTTTCTTGACGAACTGCAAAACTGTGTTCGTGGCATCCGTCACCCGGAACGCATCGTTTTAGCCGGCTTTCAAAAAAATGTTGCTCCTTACATGGCTGCCGGCGACATCGTGTGCTTGACCTCGTTGATCGAGGCGCAGCCGAGAATCATCCCGGAGGCGTTCGCCATGCGCAAAGTGGTGGTCGCTCCCGACGTCGGCGGCATTCCCGAATTGATCCGCCACGGCGAAAACGGCCTGCTCTACGAGTGCGGGAAATCGGGCGCGCTGGCGGCGGCCATGAGCCGGGCGTTGAATGGCGGCGCGGAAACGCTGGCCGCGCGCGGATATGAGCTTGCGCAAACCATGGACATCCACAGGATTATGCGGCAGACAGAAGCATTTTACGAATCATGGATTTATGATGCCGCGCTCCATTCCGGTCGGGATGTATCATCACGTCAACCACAACGCGGGCGACTTCATCACGGTCAGCGTGGAGAATTTCCGGCGCCAGATGGAGTGGCTGCGCCGCGAAAATTATGAAACGCTCGACGCGGAAACTTTTTTGCGCGCGTTGCGTGGCGATTATCGTCCGCCGGCGCGCTGCTTCGTAATCACATTTGACGACGCGTGGCTGGATGTTTATGCCCACGCGTTTCCCATCCTGAAGGAATTCGGCCACAAATTCATTGTCTTCGTCGTCAGCGACTGGACCAAGCAAGCTTCACAGCAGGCAATTTTCCCGGATGCGGGCACCGTGTTTCCAACGCACCGCGCGGCGGAACAATCGGTGAAGGAAAATCGCGCCGGTGAAGTCATCTGCGCGTGGCGGCATTTGCTCGAAATGCAGGACAGCGGCCTCGCCTCCGTCGAAAACCACAGCGCCACGCATCGCAATGCGATTCAATTGGCGACCGGCGATTTGCGCGACGATTTGCTTCGCTGCAAAACCGCCATCCGCGAAAATCTCGGCCGCGACAGCCGCCATTTGTGCTGGCCTTACGGACGGTGCCATCCCGCCGCGTTGAAGCTCGCGCGCGCGCTTGATTTTGACGTGACCTATCTCACGCGGCGCGGCGCGAATCTCGCCGGGGGCCGGATGTTTGCCGTGAAGCGTTTCACGGTCGAAGACCGCGACGAAAGCTGGCTGAAAAAGCAGCTCGCCATTTTCTCCAATCCCGTTGCCGGATTTCTTTACGCGCGCCTCAAACCGGATCGTCTCCGTGCGAAATTCTTCAATCCTTAACGCTAAACCGCCGGGCCATCCCATCTTTGCAAAGGCAATTGTCGTTTTTGAAGGCCCATGAAACTTGTTTTTGATTTGAGCAATCCCGGATCCGCCGGAGTCAAATCTTTGGGGTTTCTTGTTATGAGCAGGCTTACAAAAATCATGCTTGAACTGACGATCATCAATTGCGTCACGTCGGCGCTGTTCCTGACCGGCATTGTCAATGTTAGCGACGCACCCGGTTTCTATGTGACATTCCCGCTGGCGGCGATTCTTTACGGAATGTTTTTGATTTGCCGGATGCTGCAAAAAGATGTCGTCGAATTCGATGCGGAGCATCATTGATCAACCATTTAACAATATCGCCAGCAATTTTTTTATGGGTTTCATCCGCACGCTCAATTCCAACTGGAGAAAGACTGGTATTCCACCAACAAAAAACCATTCGCTCCACCAGAATATTTTCTGTTGAAATCTTGGGCGGTTCGACCAGCGAGGCTGACATGCTTTTTAGTATTAATTTTCCTCGCAAACTACAACTTCAAATCCTTATCCGTCACGGCACCGAATGAGGCGCTGGTGACGTGCGCGGCGTATTTGGCCAGCACACCGCGCGTGTAATGGGGCGCGGGCTTTTTCCATGCCTTGCGACGGGCGGCCATTTCCTTGGCGGGAATGTCGAGGGTTATCTCCTGTTTCCCGGCGTCAATGGTGATGGTGTCGCCGTTCTTCACGAGGCCGATGGCCCCGCCGGAGTAGGCTTCGGGCGTGATGTGGCCGACCACAAAGCCATGGCTGCCGCCGGAGAACCGACCGTCGGTGATGAGCGCCACGTCCTTGCCGAGTCCCTTGCCCATGATGGCGGAGGTGGGCGAGAGCATTTCCCGCATCCCGGGTCCACCGCGCGGTCCCTCATAGCGGATGACAATGACGTCGCCTTTCACGATGGAGCCGTCGAGGATTTTCTCCAGCGCGGCTTCCTCGGAATTGAACACGCGGGCCTTGCCGGAGAATTTCAATCCTTCCTTGCCGGAGATTTTCGCCACGGCGCCTTCGCTGGCGAGATTGCCGCGCAGGATGACGAGGTGGCTGTCCTTTTTGATGGGTTTGTCGAACGGCTGGATGATGGTCTGTCCGGCGGGATAGGGTTTCACGCCGGCGAGGGTCTGCGCCATGGTCTCGCCGGTGACGGTGAGGGCGTCGCCGTGGAGCAGTCCCTGGTCGAGCAGGGTCTTCATGAGCGGCCGGATGCCGCCGATGGCAACGAGTTCGGACATCAAATGTTTTCCGCTGGGCTTGAGGTCGGCCAGCACCGGCACGTGTTTGCCGACGCGTGTGAAGTCGTCGAGCGACAATTTCACCTTGGCCGCGTGGGCGATGGCGAGCAGGTGCAGCACGGCGTTGGTAGAGCCGCCGAGCGCGATGACGACGGTGATGGCGTTCTCGAAGGCTTTCTTCGTCAAAATGTCGAGCGGGCGGATATTCTTTTTCAACATTTCCACCACGCAGGCGCCGGCGCGGCGGCAATCGTCCATCTTGGCGGGCGAGACGGCGTTTTGGGCGGAGCTGTTGGACAGGCTCATGCCAAGCGCTTCGATGGCGCTAGCCATGGTGTTGGCGGTATACATGCCACCGCAGGAGCCGGGCCCGGGAATGGCGCATTGCTCGACGGCCAGAAATTCGGCGTCGGAAATCTTTTTGTTCGCGTGCGCGCCGATGGCTTCGAACACGGACACGATGTCGAGTTTTTTCCACGGATCGCTGGTGATGCAACCGGGGAGAATTGTTCCGCCATAGACGAAGACGGAGGGGCGGTTCAGGCGCGCCATGGCGATGATTGAGCCGGGCATGTTTTTGTCGCAGCCGCCGATGGCCACAAAGCCGTCCATGCCGGCGCAGCCCACGACGGTTTCGATGGAGTCGGCGATAACTTCGCGGGAGACGAGGGAATATTTCATGCCTTCGCTGCCCATCGAGATGCCGTCGGACACGGTGATGGTGTTGAAAACGATGGCCTTGCCGCCGGCCTCGTTCGCGCCGCGTTCGGATTCGAGCGCGAGCTTGTCGATGTGCATGTTACAGGGCGTGACGTTGCCCCAGGTGGAGGCGACGCCGATAAGCGGCTTCTTGAAATCTTCCGGCTTGAAGCCGACGGGATAAAGCATGGCGCGGGCGGCGGCGCGTTCAGGGCCGTCGAGCAGAATGCTGGAATGTGGACGGAGCGGATCGGCAGATTTGGTCTTTTTCATCGCGGCAATTTGCCAAGAATCGGCTTCCCGAAAAAGAAGTTTCTCATTGTGGCGATGCGGCGATTCAAATATAAGCCGGTGATGAAGTCCATCGTTTGCATCATCATTGTGGCGGCAGCCATCTTGATGGTTTTGCTGTGGGCGAGAAGTTCCAAACTTTCAAAAGCAAGTGTTCAGGCCGTCCTGGATTCCGTGGACAAGGCATTGCTGGAAAAGGATGCCGCCGCAGTCATTGCGAATTTTGCCAGCAACGCCTTCATCACCGCCACCATCGTTGATCATGGAACGCCCAGCACGACGCATTACGAGAACAGCAAAGATTACGGGAACGTTCTGAAGGACAGCTTTGGCGCATTCAGCGACTACACCATCATGCGCACCAATGTGGCGATTAACATTTCTCTCGGCGGCAAAACCGCCGAGGCGACTTCCACGATTATTGAGACGTTCACGTTCGGCGGGAACGCGGAAAAATCCGTCACCCATGAATCAACAACCCTCGAAGTGATTGACAGCAAAGTTGCCATCACGAAAGAGCACGACGATGTAAAGGTGGATTAACAAATGAACAAGGAACGCCGACAAGATGCCCGCGCGCATCACCGTTTAAAATTGAAACCTTGGACGCAAAATTTCCGTCTCAATTTCATGCCCCAGACTTTGAAACCACAAATTATCCTTATGCTTGCGCTCACATTTTGCGGCGCCTGCACGAGCACAAATCCAAAAACCGGCCCGGCAGCAACAAGCGCATGGGTTTATCCCGGGCCGGACGGCAAGCTGATTTACAAAACGACGCCGGCCGGCGACCGCATCACTGATTTTTCCTACGCCGGTTACATGGGCGGAGGCGTAGCGCTGCCAGATGTGCCGGTCAAGGTGACAGTAAAGCCTTCCGGCGGCGCGGATGACACGGCCACAATCCAGGCGGCGATTGAGGAAGTTTCAAAAATGCCGCTTGTGAACGGTTTTCGCGGCGCGGTGCTGCTGGCGCCGGGAAATTTTTCCTGCTCGAAGACAATCAGCATCACGACGAGCGGCGTCGTGCTGCGCGGCAGCGGCAGCGGTGACGGCGGAACAACCATCCACATGACCGGCGGCAAGCACGAGGCGATCACCATCGGCGGCGGGCGCGCGGCGGCAGCGATGACAAATGTAGACGAGGTGGGAGTTGACATGGCGCCGTCGGCAGCAGAAACCACTGACGCGAAGACGAGCATCACCGATGATTACGTGCCGGAAGGCGCGACGACGTTTACCGTGGCGGACGCGACGGGATTTGCCGTGGGCGACACGATTTCCATCCGCCGGCCAACCACGTCAGCCTGGATTCATTTCATGGGCATGGACACTTTGGCGCGCGGCGGACGCGAAGCCTGGCTGCGGGTCGGGCGCGACGAATATCAGCAAAGAACCATCACGGCCATTTCCGGAAACAAAATCACCGTGGACATTCCCTTGACCGATTCGTTCGACGCAAAGTATTTGAATCCGCCGGGAACCACCGTCACCAAAATCCGCCCGGTGGAACGGCTCACGCAAGTCGGCGTCGAGCATTTGCATATCCAATGCCCGCCGCTGGAAACCGCCTATGGAAACGCGCCATATTCGGGCGTCCGCATCAACGGCGACGATTGTTGGGTGAGAGACGTTTATTTTCAAGAAACGATGAACACTACAACTCTTCTTGGCCGGCGCATCACGATGGAAGGCGTGCGAATTACGCACACGTTTCCAAATTTAGGCGCGTCCAAGCCGACGGATTTCAGCATCGAAGGCACCGGCGCGCAGGACTTGATTGACCGCTGCGAAGTCACCGGCGACAACGAATATTTTGTCTGGACGGCGGGGCTTTGTCCCGGCCCGAACGTGATTCTCAACAGCGTGTTCCGCGGCCACGGCAGCCGCATCCAGCCGCACATGCGCTGGTCCACCGCATTGCTCGTGGATAATTGCACCGTGCCCGACGGCGGCATTGATTTTGCGAACCGCGGCGAGGCCGGCTCCGGCCACGGCTGGACGATGGCGTGGGCGGTGGCGTGGAATTGCATCGCGAAAACTTACGTCATCCAGCAACCGCCCGGCGCGGCGAACTGGGCTATCGGCTGCATCGGCGAACGCGTGCGAACGCCGCGGTATTTTGACACCGCGCCGATTTTGCCGGAGGGATATCTTGATTCCTACGGCAAACCGGTTGCGCCACAGAGTTTGTATCTGGCGCAATTGAGCGAACGACAGGGAACGCAGGCCGTCAAAAATATTGGTTATGAATCCAACACGGAAAATATGTTTCCCGGCAAATCCACGCCGCTGCTGCCGCCGTTGAGCGTGGTGGTGGACCCGGTGCTCGGACCGGATTTGGCGCTGCACCGGCCAATCAACACCAGCAAAGTCAGCAATCCTTCACGCCAGTTCGAAGGTGAAAAAGCTGTGGACGGGGACACGAACACTTATTGGGCAGCCAATGCCGGCGCGACGTTGGAAGTGGACACGGAAGGGCCGCTTGAAATCAACGCGCTCTCGCTTGAAGAACCCGCGGGCATGGCGGGCCGCGTGCTGTCATACAGGGTCGATGGATTCGCGGACAGCAAATATAAATTGCTTGCTCAAGGCACGACGATTGACGGACGTGTAGTGGACCATTTTCCGTCAACAACCGTCTGGAAAGTGCGTCTGACGATTTCCAAATCGCTGGACAACCCGGCCATCAGCGAGTTCGGGATTTATTACGATACAAATTCCGCGCCTGAAAACGCCGGATCGGACCAATAACCAACGGGAGTTTTTGAATTGAAAACCCGGCGCTCTTTGCCGAGAATGAAGTTTTGGTGGAGAGGTGGCAGAGTGGTTTAACGCGCACGCCTGGAAAGCGTGAATACCCAAAAGGTATCGGGGGTTCGAATCCCCCTCTCTCCGCCATTTCAAAATTTTCGAGGCTTGGGACAAGTTCGGTCAAAACCGTTCTCCCATCGTCAGTTAAGACACAATCCGCAATTTTTTTTTGCGAACCGCTTTGGTCAGAAATGCCCCCTTCAACCCCCTTTTTTTCACAATTTAGTGAAGCTATCAGTGAAGGCAGCGAGGGGGTTATTTTGTCCAGTTCGCCAAACAGCGGCAGGCTCATGGCGTCGGTGTAAGTTTTTGCCGTGAGCCGCATATCGCTGTGCCGCATCAATTCCATCGCCACTCGCGGCGATACGCCCGCTCGCGCCAGCATCGTTGCGAACGTGTGCCGTAACGCATGGAAATCCAAATGTCGGCCATGCTCGTCCACGCCTCTGATGCCGCAAGCCGCCAAATCTTTTAGCAGTGTCACTGCTTTGGGCACGCCGTAACGGAAAACTTTTCCAGAAATGTTTTGCTGCTTTGCCCGAAATTCCTTTAGCGCAGTGACCAGTGGCAGCACCAACGGCAGCACGGCGGTTTTTTTATTCTTCGTCGTGGACGCCCGCGCCAAAATGTAAGGACGCGCTTCGTCCAAATGTAAATCTTCCCACGTCAGCTTTTGAATCTCGCCCCGCCGCAAGCCGGTGTAAGCCGCCAGCATATAGGGCAACGCACGTTTCCCGCTGGTTTCAATCAGTGTCGCCAGTTCGGTATCCGCCAATGCACGGCGCACATAACGCTCTTTGCCCCGCGTCTCTGATTTACCCACGATCTTGAGCGGGTTACGCTCCAATCGCTCGTTCCGTTCCATCCAATTAAATAGGGCGTTGGCATGGCCAAGATATTCATTGGCCGTCTTGGGTGAAAATGTCTGCCGTGCCCGCCATTTGTTGAAACTGTCCGGTGAAATATCCTTTAGGAAAATCCAATTGCATTCCACAAATAATCGTTTCAACCGGCTTTTCGTGTGCGAGAGGTGGTTTTTGCAACGTCCGCGTGCGGTGATGTCCGCAATGAAATCCGTCAGATGTTCCAACAGCGGAATTTTTGTGGCGTCACGCAATCCTCTCGGTTTGATCAAGCCAAGCTTTTCCTCTTCCAATTCCTTCACCAACTGGCGCAATTCAGCTTCCGCAACGTGCCGTTTGTCCGTGTTCAACGGCACGTCAAAAATCCGGGGATTGCTGCCAATCCGATAACGCCCGCGAAATACGCGGCTGCCTTTGGGTTTGAAAACGAATTGCAGCATATATTAAATTGAAGGTTGCAGAATTTTTTGAATATCGCTCCAGCGAACCAGCCGCAATCCGCGAATTTTCACGGACGCCAATTGGCCAGCGTCAATCATGCGGCGCACAGTTTTGTCAGACATGCGTAAAAACGCAGCCGCTTCTTTAATTCGCAGCAAGCACTCGCCGTCTGGCATGGGAGTTAATGGATTCATTTCTTTGAAGCGGTTTGAAAAATTAAAACCAAAGCCGCAATGACGCCCGCGACGATGAGCACATTTTTTAATTCGTCACTGGCAATTTTATTTTTAGCGGCAAGCTGGAATTGACTTAAAAAAGCTGCCTGATAGTCCGTGGGCGCAGCAATGTCTCTTTCCCACTTGCTGACTGTGACGGGATGCACGCCCAAAAGCTGGGCGAACTGGAGTTGGCTAAGCCCCATCGCTTCACGAATTGATGTTATTTCTGACGGTTTCACAGTTTAGTTGCGACTTGCACTGTAATAACAGCTTTAGCTTATTTGTCAAGTGGAAAATTCGCTGGGCTGTCCCGCAGAAAATCCTCGTGCTTGTCGTCAATGTAGGCTTGCTGATAACGTTGCGTCATGCCCAAGCGCAAGAAATCATCCGCTGCCAAATTGCGACAGTCTTCAGGAATTAAAGACAGTGAGGCGGCGGCTTTTGATAATGGGTTGCGCCTGCTGGCCAAGTTGATCGCCCGCGCGATTCGCGCAAAAGCTGATTCCAATAACCGTGGCGGAATTATGCGCGGGCGACCGCAATCCGCAAAACGTCGAATCCGATCTGCGAAATTGGGGCGTGCAAATTTTGGACGTGCCAGCGGCGGCGGCGGTCGTTTGCGGCAAGGCATATCGCCGTTATGCCCTAGCGCGCCGCACTTCCGGCGGCGGTGACGCTCCCAAAATGCCGTTACCGGACTTTTTTATCGGCGCACGCGCTGAAATCATGGACTGGAAACTGGCCACGCGGGATTCTGACCGAATTTCCAAGTATTTTCCCTCGGCAGGTTTGTTGACTCCGTAAGGCGGAAATTATTCGGGAAAATA
>Ga0335074_10000186_pt1 | contig 99034 bp, 93 predicted proteins | sample Lox_Sample_23_FD_206715 | JGI IMG/M metagenome (GOLD analysis project Ga0335074, IMG submission 206715) | Soil microbial communities from Loxahatchee National Wildlife Refuge, Florida, United States - Lox_Sample_2.3 | ecosystem: Environmental > Terrestrial > Soil > Wetlands | place: USA... | reverse complement strand
CCGGGAACGCCAGTTCGGGCGTTCCGTAGCGAATAAAACCGAGCGAACGCTCACTCGCAACTCACGAATAACCCAATGGCGGAAAGGAACTGCCACCCAAACTCAATTTTTCAGCGGCCTGCTAGGATCCTTCACAGGAACGCAGCGGTGCGGACAGAGGTAACCATAATGATGGAGCACCCTCGCGAGCTCAAGCGTGGTGGTGCTATGACGGTGGCCCACCCGCTCGATGACCTCTTCTACGGGTCGCCCCGTTATCACGGCGACCGCCACCTGACCGGAGGTGCGTGTTGTCAGGTCTTGTCTACACCACTGGCGCATACCTGCTTCTCACGAGCCTCGCGCGGACTATGCCGCTGGCGCTTTGAACTGCAATCGATGGTATTACTCAGAAACTCCACTCTAGGACCTCCCGGCCCGGCCAACGGATTTCTCCGATTGGCAAGCTCTCCTCTTACGAGCATTTGGCTGGCGGCCCGCGACCAGGCGCCACACCATGAAAACCTGTGTTGCGAGTGCGGTCAAGGCAGGCACATAGCCGCATTCTTTCGAGCCTTCCTTCTCACACCGATCGCGACGCGAGCGTTCTCCTTGCTACACGCCCTGGTACCACGAACCTTTCAACATTCGCGGCAAGCGAGATTCAAGTGCCGCTGCTCGAATACTCTTGCAGATACCTTTCCAATGCGGATCGAATGACTGGGTGCGCCGCACGTGACGGAAGGATTTCCTCGACTTCGACTGCCTTGTGTTCGAGCTGTTTGTAGTCTTGGAAGAATCGTCGAAGCATCAGCAAGTAGTGGGGAGGTATTTCCGCTGCTTCCTTGTATCGGTTGAATTCTGGGTCCTCGCTGGCGACGGCAATGATTTTGTAATCGAGCGTGCCGGAATCGATCATCGTCATCAAACCCACCGCGCGGGCGGAAATTAGGGCAAGCGGCACGACGGATTCCCTACAAAGTACCAGAACGTCGAGTGGGTCTCCATCTTCCGCGAGCGTTTGGGGAATGAACCCATAGTTCGCTGGATAATAGACAGCTGAATAAAGCACCCGATCAACTTTGATCAGCCCACTCGGTTTGTCGAGTTCGTACTTCACGTTGGATCCGAGCGGAATTTCGATGACGGCCCAGAACTCGTCGGGGACCTTACGTGCCTCCGCCGTTGCCGCCGGACCCACCCCTGTTACTCCAGCGGCTCTTGCCGCTGCTGGAGCAGGCCAACCAAGCACTCGGTCGCCTTGATGGGCTCGCATCCATTCTGCCCGATCCCTCGCTTTTCATTTACCTCTACATCCGAAAAGAAGCTGTACTCTCCTCGCAGATTGAGGGCACGCAATCGTCGTTTTCAGACCTGATGCTGTTTGAAAGCGCCGAGGCTCCCGGTGTCCTGTTGGAGGACGTCCAGGAAGTTTCAAATTACGTGGCGGCGATGAATCACGGGCTCCGCCGACTCCGCGAGGATTTTCCGCTGTCTTTGCGGCTAATGCGGGAGATTCACAAAATTCTTTTGTCTAAAGGGCGCGGCAGCCAGAAACGTCCGGGCGGATTCCGCGAGAGTCAAAACTGGATTGGGGGCACGCGACCGGGGAATGCGGCGTTTGTTCCGCCGCCACCCGAGAAAATGATGGAATGCTTGGATGCGCTGGAAAAGTTCCTTCATCGCGAACACGAAGACCTGCCGATCTTGGTAAAGACAGCCCTCGTTCACGTACAGTTCGAAACGATTCACCCGTTCCTGGACGGAAACGGAAGACTTGGCCGCTTGCTGATTACATTCGTGCTATGCGTTGCTGGCGCGATTCGTGAGCCGATTCTGTACCTCAGCCTGTATTTCAAGATGAACCGGCAAAAATATTACGAACTGCTTGACCGCGTTCGCACGCACGGAGATTGGGAAACTTGGCTTGAATTCTTTCTCACAGGTGTCAAGGAAACCGCACAACAGGGGGCGAATACCTCGCGGGAGATACTGGCGCTCATTGAAAAGGATCGCCACGAGATCGAAAAGCTTGGCCGCCCCGCTGCATCCATTTTGCGCGTTCACCAGCACCTTCAACGCAAACCCATCATCACGATTCCCGCGACAGCCGAACAACTCTCGCTCTCTGCTCCTACTGTGGCGAAGGCTTTGCAGCACATGGTAAAGCTCGGCATGGTCCGCGAGACCACCGGCAAACAACGCCATCGCCTTTTCACATATCACCGCTACTTGGACATCCTCAACCAGGGAACGGAACTGCCGAAAGCGAGGCGTTGAGGACGGGTGGATAGACTTGTGTACCTCCACAGGGAATGGCCCATCCTCGATACAAGGTGATGGGACCTCGATTTTTTGATCCAAAATGAGAGTTAGTTTTCGGCAGAATCTAGACCTGAAGAGGGAGGGTTTTGCCGTGAAGAAGAAGAGATTCGCCGTCGAACAGATTGTGGCCATTCTGAAGCAGGCGGAGCTGGGTATACCGGTTGCCGAACTGATCCGCCAGGTCGGGATTTCAGAACAGACGCTCTACCGGTGGAAGAAGAAGTACAGCGGCTTAGAAGTCGATCAGGTTCGGCAGCTGAAGCAGATGGCGGAAGAGAACTCGCGGTTGAAGCGCATCGTGGCCGATCTGACGCTGGATAAAGCCATGCTGCAGGACGTGCTGAGAAAAAAATTCTAAGGCCCTCGCGGTATCGTCCCGTGGTGGAGTATTTGAGCGTGAGCTACCGGATCAGCGAGCGGAGGGCCTGCCGGGTGACACAATTGCATCGCGGGACGTATCGCTACAGCAGTCATAAGAATCCGTGGACGGCGCTGCGCATGAGGATTTACGGCATTCCGGGGCTCCAGGAATACGCGCTCACCATGAAGACGCTCGGCGACGCCAACGCCCGCAATAAAGGTGTCCAGCCACTTCAATGCAAGTACGACTGTTGGTACAGCGACCGCTGCCGTTGTGATTTATGATCCCCGGAAACCGTAGCGAGATGATCGGTTCGCTCTTCGACGCAATCGCGACTGTTCGGCGTGACTTCGCGGAAATCGACGACCAGTCCGTCCAGCTCCGATCTTGCCGGCGGCGGGTCATTTTCCTGGCAGTGCTTCGCGTCTATAACCGGGTTAACCGGTTCTTTACATAAGAACCATAACTCTGTATAATATATGAGATAGGGATCATAACTATGATTACGGTGAAGGATTCGCCCGCTCCAAATCGTCCAGGCAGCTCGCTGCCTTTGCCGGTGCTCCGCGCTTTGCGCAAGCTCGGTCATGACATCCGAGACGCCCGGCGGCGGCGGCGGATTCCGGTCGCCATCGCTGCACAGCGCGCGTCGATCAGCAAGACAACTTGGCTGAAAGTCGAGAAGGGCAATCCCGGAGTTCTGGCGGGGACTTATGTGACAGCACTCTTCGTCCTGGGGCTCGTGGACAGGGTCGGACAGCTTGCCGATCCCGGAACAGACTCGGTCGGCCTCCGTCTTGAAGAGGAGCAGTTGCCGAAGCGCATCCGCAATAAGCGCGCGCGGCCTGCGGGCGAGAGCTAATGGAAAGGATCGCCCTCGTTTACGTTGACCTTGATGGCATCGCTCATCCAGCGGGACGGCTGTGGGCTCGCGCGCGCGGCGGCAAAGAGAGCGCCTCGTTCGAATACGACAAATCCTGGCTAGAAAATCCTCTCCAGTTTTCCCTAGAGCCTGCACTGCAGCTCGGGCCTGGGCCGTACCACACGGCCAATGACGTGCCGATGTTCGGCGCTATCGGGGATTCGGCCCCGGACCGTTGGGGCCGGGCACTGATGCGGCGAATGGAGCGCCGCCGGGCCGGCCGTGAAGAGCGAACGCCCGGCACTCTTTTCGAGATGGACTATCTGCTTCTGGTTGACGACCACACACGCGCGGGCGCGTTACGTTTCAAGCTGCAAGAGACCGGGCTGTTTCTGCGCGAGTCCGCGGCCGACCGAGTGCCGCTGCTAGTCGAACTCCCGAAACTGCTGGCGGCGTCTGAGCGCGTGATCGACGAAGACGAAACGGACGAGGACTTGCGGCTGTTGATTGCGCCAGGTTCGTCGCTCGGCGGCGCGCGTCCAAAAGCCTCCGTGCGAGAAAAAGACGGACGGCTTGCCATTGCGAAGTTTCCGCGCAAGGATGACGAGATCAGCACGGTACTTTGGGAATCTGTCGCTCTACATGTCGCGGGAAAAGCGGGCATTGACGTTGCGGCGGGCCGCGTCGAGCAGATCGCGAGAAAGCCGGTTTTGATCGTGGATCGCTTTGACCGGGCGGGCTCACGGCGGATTCCTTTCCTATCCGCGATGAGCATGCTCGCGGCGAAGGATAACGAGACGCGGAGCTATCTGGAACTGGCCGACGCTCTGCGCCGTTACGGAGCAGCGCCGAAAGACGACCTCGAAGCCCTATGGCGGCGGATTGTGTTGAACATTCTGATTTCAAATACGGACGACCATCTGCGCAATCACGGTTTCCTTTACGCGGGCGCGAATGGCTGGCGTCTCTCGCCCGCCTACGATTTGAACCCCGTTCCGACAGACGTGAAACCGCGCGTCCTAACAACGGCAATCAACGAGGCGGATGGCACGGCATCACTGGAACTAGCGCTGACTGTTGCGGGATATTTCGATGTCGAAGGCGGCAGGGCGCGACAAATTGCGAAAGAAGTGGCACAGGCCGTTAAGGGCTGGCGCAGCGCGGCCGCAAAAGCTGGGATCAAGGACGCTGAGGTAGATCGCGTGGCGTCGGCTTTCGAGCACGATGACCTGGAGCGCGCGCTCAAGGGATAGTTCATAGTTCGGTACGCGTGCCAATGGACGAAATTCGAGAGAATGTTACCGAACGCGAACATAAATCGAGTTTGGCAAGGGAAAGCTTATTCCCTTTCCAAACGCTCAAGCGTCAGTTTATGCGGGACTTGCTCATGCTGGACGAGATACCACAATGCAGCCAGGAAACTCGTTTTCCCGGTTGAGGATAGGCCGATCAGAACGAATTGGCTCGACGGGTTGGCCATGTCTCCCGCACCTTGTTGAGATGCTGTGTCAGAAACTTCTCACTTTCGCGCGATCCAGTCGTATCTTCGGGGATCAAATTCATCGCGCGGTCGCGCGGAGAGTCGTTCGACCATTCCTTGAGCAATTCTGGGATGTCGTAGCCAAATTCTAAACTGTCTACGCCCATTTGCCTCGCCGCGACTTTTGTAAACGTCAGCCTGCCAACGCGCGCCTCAAATTTCTTCCTAAACTCATCACTGATCTTTTGAAAGAACGTATCGTGCGTGCCGCCTCCTACAGCTCCGACCAAATCGTATTTTGTCCAGAGCACATTCACGAAGCAGTTGTCGCCGAGCATTCCACTATCCAGGCAGGACTGAAGCAATACCATCGAATCATTAGCTGCGTCCCAACGCTTCACATGTTCGATCAGCTTTTCACAATCCATCAGCAGTAAAAAGTGATCCGCCATCTTCAAAAAGGCGAGTTGGTGGCACTCTGAAATCGAATCGCGGGCTCGTTCAAATGACTCGCCGGATACATCAGTGAAAAGCAGTTCCAGCGGATTATGACGAAGATCTTCGGCTCCTACGCGGAGATGCAGGTAGCGAACTTCGCCGTATGGTGTTCGCTCCGCATCCGGCACCGAACGCTCAGATGCCGTCCGAGATATGTGACACCTCCGCTCGAAAGCAGGCAGCGTGCCCGACCCGGCAAATGCAATCTTGTCGACCGGCTTTTTCTGAAATAATTCGTACAAACTCGTCACCAGTGTAGTCTTGCCCGAGCCTGGTGGACCAGCAACAACGATCAGACGAACCAATCGTGCTGCCTGTAGTTTCGCCGCCCCGGCGTCATCCAACTCTTTTCCAGCGGGTAGATCGATTACCTTCGGCGCTGTCGTCGGTGCCGGTGCGGGCGTAGCCGCTGGTAGCTGACGTGAAAACCCGTGAACGAAATTCTCTTTGATACGTGGGTAGGTGGGAAGATGTGAGCACCAATGAATATCGGAGTTGCGTTATTTGGCCAAAATGTCTAAAATGGCTATATCTTAGGAGCTGACGATGAATGCTGCCAGCAAAGCTCGCGTACTCCTCGTCGAGCAGGACTCATCCGTTCTTCACTCCTATCGTGCTCGGCTTACCAAAGCGGGGTTCCACGTCGCGGAGACCTCGCGTGCCGAGGATGCCCTGCGCCGAGCAGAAAACCAGGAGTTCGATATTGTCGTCACCGATTTTGTATTGCCCAAGATGAATGGGCTGGAATTGGTTCGTCGGCTTCGCCAGATAGCCGGGAACCTTCAGTCGGTCCTGCTCTTGGATACCGCCGACAATCAACTCTCGTTGGAGGCTGTACAGTCAGGGGTTTTTCAGTGTTTGGTCAAACCGATTCCGCCTCAAATCCTTTACGAGACTGTGGATCTGGCTGTGCGTTCGCAGCAGGCGCTGGTCGAGACCGTGCCACACCATGGTTGGAAAACTCGTATGCCGATCTCGTTCCAAGCGAGTGACGCTAAGAATAACTTTGCCAGGGTGCTCGAAAAGGCCATTCAGGGAGAGATTGTACTTATCACCAAGCACGACGCTCCCAAGGCGGTCCTGATTTCGGTCGAGGAATTTGAAGCGTTGTCGCGGGCCTCGGAAAGAAGGATTGACAGCTTAAGCGCCGAGTTCGATGCTCTTTTCTCCCGCATGCAAGGACCTGCCGCTCGCAAGGCAATGGATGATGCCTTCCGTGCATCGCCCGCGGAACTCGGGAAAGTTGCGGTAGCGGCCGCACGGAAGCGTGGCTGAGGATACGGGCTCAATCTACGTCCTCGCGGGCACCAATGGCGCGGGGAAAAGCAGCATCGCCGGTGAGATGTTGCTTGCTCGCCGCACCGTTTTTTTCAATCCTGATGATGCTGCACGCCTAATCCTCGAAAGAAATCCTGGCATTTCCCAAACTGAAGCCAATAGCGCCGCTTGGCAGGAAGGCAAGAGACTCCTTGAACGCGCCATTCGCGAAAGGAGCAACTACGCCTTTGAAACGACTCTCGGCGGCAAAACGATCACTCGGCTATTGCAGACGGCGCTGTCGGAAGGAATCGAGGTACGCATGTGGTATGTGGGTCTCGATGGAGTTGACCTCCACCTTGCCAGGGTAAGCTCCCGGGTCAAACAAGGTGGACACGATATTCCTGAGGAACGAATCCGCCAACGCTATATCGAGAGTCGCCTTCATCTGATCGATCTCGTTCCGCAATTGACCGAGCTCTTCGTTTACGACAACAGCAAAGAGGCCGATCCCGCGGCAGGAGTGGCTCCGGAACCTGAACTGGTCCTTCATATGGTCCGCGGAAAGATCATCGAATCGTGTGCCGTGGATCGGGTTCCTCAGTGGGCAAAGCCGATTTTCGTTGCAGCGCTGAAGACCACCACGGGCCATTAATTGCCCGAACTTGAGATTGTTGGCTGAAAGGCCCCTTCTAAGCGGTGCGTATAAGTTCAACTGGGAATGCGATCAGAAATAAATTCGGTACGTTGCAGGCCCCCGCAACTTAAACTTCTTCTGCATAAAGAACTTCCGGTAATCTCGCAACCATCCGAATTTCAGTCCCAACTTGTCAGAAGCCACGAAGCTAGCCTCTTTAAGATGAGCCTTTCGTTTCCATCAGCCGGCATCGTGCCGTGGGTGTTTTGATGAGCGATTCTATGATTCACATCGGCTTGGACAAAGGACTAGGATTGCCCGGGTAATCGGAGATGAATGCATCCGCTCCGGCGTTCAGTGCGATGTTGCCAACCAGGTTGCGGAACGCCAGGGCTGTTCCCCAGTTGAACCAACCACCATGCAGATGGAGGATCGCGGAGCCCATCCGAGCCCGGTCCGGTTTGACCCACCAGCCGGATCTGTCTCCGACCGTTCCAGCCTCAAACGCGACGCCCTCGGAGCAGTGACGTGCCGCATGATGCCGTCAAATGGACCACGCGCAGAGACTTCTGCGAGCTTGCCTTTCACCGCTGCTACCGCAGACCTGATGGTAGTCATTGCTGCAGAATCTTCGGGGCCGAGAGGGTGGATTTCCTCCGCCGCGTGCCTGCCGAGAAGACTGCGAGTTTAGTCCAAGAGCTTGGCGCGGCTCATCGTGTATTGTTCGCTTTCGGGCAACTGCAATGTGTAACCGAAGCAGCGCGGAGAAGGCGACGCTCAAACCGCTAGGGTGAGCCGAGAGAGGTTGTGCATCAGCGCGCCGGCCAGCTGCCAAAAACAGCGACAGTACTGAGCATCTATCGAACTATCACCGAACAGCACTGCGGTGTGACGCTGCTCACAGAGTATCGACTGGCGATGGCCGAAACTAGCCCCGAAAGCTTTGGGACGGTTTTCGGAGTTTAAGGGATGTGGACCTTTTTACGGGCTCTCCTCAGAATCCAAGAAACTGCACCCAGCAAACTTGACCCCATTCAATTGGTGTCTCTGCTTTGGTGCGCATCTGAGAAGTTGATGATCTTCGATCTTCGCGCGCTTGCCGAGGTCGAGGAGTATCCGCGCACGATTCCGGGGGCGCTACTAACCACGCACGTAGATATGCACATGCTGATCCCCTGGGTTCCGGCAGAAACGATCGTGATCCTTTACGCGACGGAGGACGTTCCCCGCCACTTCGCACAACTTTTGGTGTCCTCCGACGGGCCGAAAGTCCAGTTGCTGGATGGCGGATTACGATCGTGGTGGCAAGCCGGGTTGCCGATGGAGACCGTGAACGTTTCCGAACGTCAGTCACACGGCAAGGTATGAGCATCGATCGGTTTGCCTCAAGCATTTTCGGCAGACGCAACAAGATCTCCTTCTGGGCTCAGGCTGCGGTTGGGTCGCGGCCAGCACGGCGTCCAGTGACCGATTCTTTAGCGCAGTCTTGTGCATTGTAAAATTCCGCTCGCGGGAGCCTTGCAGTGAGTGATGCCGAACAACACGACAGGGGATCTCAAGCTCCCGCAGTTTCTGAGTTGGCGAGATTGCCGCTGGAGTCTCTGGAGAGAAAGCTAGCCACTTCCGTGGGGGGATTGAAGAGCTCTGAGGCCCAGGAGCGGCTGACCAAGTATGGCTACAACGAGCTGCCTGAAGAGAAAATCAATGCCCTGCTGAAGTTTTTCTCGTACTTCTGGGGACCAATCCCTTGGATGATCGAAGTGGCTGCGATTTTGTCGGGCGTGGTGCGGCACTGGGAAGACTTCGGCATCATTTTGGTGCTCTTGCTGGTGAACGCAGGTGTCGGATTTTGGGAGGAATATCAAGCGGGCAACGCGGTGGCGGCGCTGAAAGCAGAATTGGCGTTGCGGGCACGGGTAAAGCGAGACGGATCGTGGACCACGATTCCGGCGCGAGAACTCGTGCCGGGTGATCGGCTGCGCGTGCAGATTGGAGAGATCGTTCCCGCCGACGCACGGCTGCTTGAGGGTGATCCGATTGAGGTGGACCAATCAGCGTTGACCGGGGAATCGCTGCCTGTCGGACGCAAGACGGGCGACGCAATCTACTCTGGTTCGATCGTAAAGCAGGGCGAGGCCGATGCTCTCGTTTATGGCACGGGAGCGAACACGTATTTCGGAAAGACCGCGCGGCTGGTGGAGACGGCGCACACCGTCAGCCACTTCCAGCGCGCGGTGCTGCGGATCGGTGACTTTCTGATCGTGATCGCGCTGGCGCTGGTGATTTTGATCCTCGCCGTAGCGCTGTTTCGCGGGGATCCGATGCTGACGACGCTCCAGTTCGCGCTGGTGCTCACGGTCGCGGCGGTGCCGGTGGCGATGCCCGCCGTGCTTTCGGTGACCATGGCCGTGGGCGCGCGCAAGCTGGCGGAAAAACAGGCCATCGTCACGCATCTGGCTGCCATGGAGGAACTCGCCGGCATCGACGTGCTGTGCTCGGATAAGACGGGCACTCTGACGCAGAACAAGCTCACGCTCGGCGAACCCTACTGTGCGAGCGGCGTTTCGCACGACGAATTGATTCTGGCGGCGGCGCTCGCGTCTCGCGCCGGCAGCCGAGACGCAATCGATTCGGCGGTCGTTGGTGGGCTGAAAGATTCACACCAGTTCGACGCCTACCAGATCGCGCATTTTCAGCCTTTCGACTCGGTTCACAAGCGTACCGAAGCGCTCGTAACGGGCCCGGACAAGTTGCAGTTCCGGGTGAGCAAGGGCGCCGTTCAAGTGATTTTAGAGCTGGCTGCAGATGCCGATCAGGTCCGCAGCGGGGTCGACGAAGCCGTGAAGCAATTTGCGGCGCGCGGATTCCGTTCGCTCGGAGTGGCGCGCACGCGAACGGATGGCGCATGGCATTTTCTGGGCGTGCTGCCACTGTTCGATCCTCCGCGCGAGGATTCCAAAGCCACCATCGCCACGGCGGGGCAGATGGGAATCAAAGTGAAGATGGTGACCGGCGACCAGATGGCGATCGCCAAAGAAATGGCGCATCAGCTCGGACTGGGACCGAACATCGTCGACGCTGCGGTGCTCACACAGTCCGAAAACCTGCAAACCAGCGAAGTGGCTAAGCAGATCGAGCAGGCCGACGGGTTCGCGCAGGTTTTCCCGGAGCACAAATTCCGCATCGTCCGTGCGCTGCAAAATGAAGAGCATATCGTCGGCATGACCGGCGACGGCGTCAATGACGCGCCTGCTTTGAAGCAGGCCGATGCCGGAATCGCCGTCTCCGGCGCCACGGACGCTGCCAGGGCGGCCGCCGATATCGCGCTGCTGAATCCCGGACTTTCGGTGATCATCGACGCGATCAAGGAAAGCCGGAAAATGTTTCAGCGCATGAATAGCTACGCGATTTACCGCATCGCCGAAACCATCCGCGTACTGCTATTCATGACGCTTTCAATTCTGATTTTTAACTTTTATCCAGTCACCGCGGTGATGATTGTGTTGTTGGCCGTATTGAACGATGGCCCGATTCTGGCGATTGCGTATGACCGAGTGCGCTACCGAAACGAGCCCGAGGCGTGGGATATGCCAGTCGTGCTCGGAGTTTCGAGCATTTTGGGGCTGGCTGGGGTGATCTCGTCATTTCTACTCTTTTACATCGCGGAACGAATTTTTCACCTGAACCGAGAGGTGATTCAAACCTTCATGTTTTTGAAGCTCACCGTTGCTGGGCATTTGACGATCTTCATCACTCGTACGCGGCGGCCATTCTGGTCAATTCGCCCCGCGCCGATACTCCTTTGGAGCGCCGTTGGGACCAAGGTGCTGGCAACCCTCGCCGCAGTGTACGGCATGCTGATGACGCCCATTAGTTGGCATTGGGCGTTGCTCATCTGGGGCTACGCCCTGGCCTGGTTCGTGGTGAACGACTGGATAAAGTTGGGTGCGTATAGAATTTTCGATGCGCGAAAGGGAGGCGTGATCACGCATTTCTGGCGCGAGCGATCGCTAGCACACGAGCGATAGCGACCCTGAATCCTTCTCACCAGGATCTTTCGTGTGTAGCCGTAAGCTCGGGGACCGTGATGCCGATCAACGAGTCGAACACGACCGCGAACGCTGCGATTCCCGAAGTGATCGTCAGCGCCGAGCCCGCCGAATTGATTCAGTTGCAAGGTGAGCCACAATACTCTCCCATCATCGGAACGAAATTGCTTTACGTCACGAACACCGACGACGATCTTTTCCTGACCGTCCCAGAGCAGCGCTATTACGTGCTTCTGTCCGGGAGATGGTTCAGCACCAAGACACTCGATGGTCCGTGGGAATTCGTCCCGGGCGCCGATCTGCCGAAGGATTTTTCGATCATTCCTGAAGATCACCCGAAGGCCGACGTGCTCGCCAGTGTGCCGGGGACTCCCGAAGCACGCGACGCGATCATCGCCGCGCAAGTACCACAGACAGCGACCGTCGATCGCAAGACAGCCAGTTTCACAGCCACGTACGATGGTGATCCGCAGTTCAAGCCGATCGAAGGCACGGACATGTCGTACGCGATCAATTCCTCGGACGACATCATTTCGCTAGGCGGGCAATATTACGCCGTCAGCGACGGTGTTTGGTTTGTGGCCGACGATCCGAATGGCCCGTGGGCCGTTTGCGATAATGTTCCGTCCGATATTTACTCGATTCCCCCGACCGCGCCGGTCTATCCGGTGACGTATGTCTATGTCTACGACTCGACGCCGGACTTCGTCTACGTTGGCTACACGCCCGGCTACTTTGGAGCATATGTGTGGGACGGTGTCGTCGTCTACGGCACGGGATATTGGTATCCATGTTGGGCAGTGAACTGGTGGTGCGGCTGGCCGTGGACCTGGGGATTCGGTTGGCACTACACTTATTGGGGCGGCGGATTCTTCTGGCGTCCGTGGTATCACAACCGTTGGAATTGGCACCAGTGGAACGGAAACAGGCCAGGCTTCGCCGAATGGAACCGGCGCGTGCTTTACAACCGCACGATTGGCAGGACTGGCGCGCGAGCAACCGTCGCGAACAGGAGCGTCTATGATCGATGGCAGGGCTCCGCGGCAGTCAGCCGTCATCCTGTCTCATTGCGTCCGGCTGGGGAGCGCGGCGCGCCCGACGGACAGTTTCGTCCAACTGCGAAAGGAGCGCCCGATTTGTACGGTGGCCGGAATGGACAGGTATACCGGCACGACCAAGATGGCTGGTATCGGTTCGATGGCCAGAAGTGGCAGCCATACGGCCCTCGGGAAACGCCGTCCAAGCCAGCGGCGCAGCCAAATCAACAGCCGAGGCCGACGTCACCGGCCGAAAACACGAACCTTCAAGAACTGAATCGCGAGCGCCAGGCGCGCACCGAAGGTGCGAACCGCTCCAATCAGTACCATGCGCCAAGCGCTCCGCCGCGGTCTGCTCCGATCGGTCGACCATCGGGAGGCGGAGGGTCGGGCAGCGGCCGCCGCTGACGTTCGTTGACGTGAGCCTTGACCAGAACCTGCCGACGGAGCGCGCGCGCCGGCAGCTTGGGCGTTCCATTGGTTGGAGCACCGCGTGTCGACGACCCTCTTTCCTGGCGGGGAACCAAACCCAGATGGAACCCGCTCCGCGGAGTCTCTGAGCATCACGACGAGCACTTCTGCCTCACAGTGGCACAGACGTACGGGCTTGAGGTGCCTCCCTATCGCCTCGCTGGAGATGGCATGGCGTTCACTTTCAACGGAACGACCAAGTAGCCGAGCGGTAAAGGAACTTCGCAAGCTCGGTGACACATGGTTGGCAGGCGCTCCTTCCAACGTCAAACAGATTTTGCGGCGCATCGGCGATGCGATGTCACAAGTTACGCCCGAAATCCGCCCCTTTCGCTGCGACTTGATTGATACCCACAAACGGAGATCGAGCGGCGAACACGTCGTAGAAATCAAGGCGGCAATCAGGACGCCGGGTACGCCGCAGGTGGCGCAATGCCTTGTGGGAGAGGAATCGTCACCCGATTCAGGGTGCCCATGGATTAACTACCGGAACCGAGAGATCCTCAAAGTGCGATATGTTTCGCGTCGCAAGCGTTGCATGACAAGCCAGGACGATTCCGCCAATCATCGTGTCCCGCAGTTCACCCGGCCGTCCTTTCTTACGCCGCAACGCCATCAAATCACCGGCATATTGCGCCGCGGCTGTATCAAAGGGAGCAACTCGTCTCTCGATTTTGTCGATAAGGACTTTTTCGAAAGCTTGAATCAGTACAGAGCGTCGCTTGCCGAGGGGCAGAATCTGCAATCCGAAGCGAATCTCGAGAATGGTGACGGAACTCGTCCAGATCGACGACCGAGGTTGCTCATCGAGCCAATCGACTACCTTCTTGTCCGCTGATTGACGCATGAGCGCCGAGAGCACGTTCGTATCGAGAACGATCATCGATCGAAGGACGCGGGCTCGATCTCATAACCACGCAATTCGGGGATCTCTTCGTCCAGCCCAACTTTTGTGAACAATGACGCGATTTCGGTACCTAAGCCTCCAACGGCGACGTCTTGCTCGTTCACTGCATTTCGCAGGATGTCCCGCACTTCTTCCTCCATGCTCCGACCATGCCGCGAAGCACGCCGCTGAAGCCGCAGCTTGACTTCCTTTTCGATATTTCGAACGACAAATTGAGCCACATGCTCCTCCCCGTCAATCGATATCATGATATCATCTCTAGTGGGATTTTGCAGGACTCTCTCCCCCGCAAACCCCATGGCAGCGACGCAAATCAACGTGGCGTTGCCCACAGCCTACCAAGACGCAGAACAAAATCAGACGGGCCAACAACATAGATTTTTTGTAACTGCGTTGAGTGCGCGAGCCGGATCACGACAGACGCTTAATTCCCGGGAAGCCGTCAAATCCAGAATCGAAGCTTAAGATGCGCTCAATTCCGTACTGCTCCATGACGGACAAATGGACTGCGTCGCGAGCTGAGAGGTGCCGATGTCCCAAGACGATTTCTTTCGCTGGATCCACCGTGGCACGGTCAATCGGCAGTACCTGATCGGCGATGCCAACCATAGCGTAAAAGGCAGGTTGGATGGCGTCGGGCGGTTTATAGCGATGTACCGGTGCAGGATCTTCTGGAGAACCTCGGCATCCGTGACCAAGCGTTCGCGCGCACTGACAAGATTTTCAAGCAGTCGCTGCGCATCCGCCTTATGAGGATGAGCCGCTCCGACGAGGTACATGGGGATTTTGAAATCAATCAAAATGAAGCGTGGTTACCCGCGCTGTATCCGCTCTCGATTTCTGAGAGCATGCTGTCGATGTCGCCAGTAGGATAGTCGTGCCGCACTGCCGCGCGAATTACCTCCAGTTTTTTCCCAACGCCACCAGCAGGTTCGCCTCGGCGTGCCGCTTCCAGAGCCCGCCGCACCCATTCCGCGAGGGACATGTGGCGGGAGCGTGCCATCCGTTGAATCTCTCGGTATTCGGGATCTTTCAGAATTACCTGTAACCACTTGGCCATGCATTGAGTTTCCTTGGCTCATGTAGATGAGTCAATAAGCGAGCCACGAAGAGGGCTGAAAGCGATAATCGAACGCGAACGCTACGGAGTTATTCCCCCGCCCGTCGACGCCCGGCGCCGAGTTTGTTCCACTCGCTACGGGCGGCGGTACTGGTGATCACGGATGTTTTGAAAACGAGCATGAGCGCGCGGGAGGTACACAACAGCTACGTGAGCCTGCAAACAGTGGAGCGCGATTTTCGCGCGATCAAGACGGGCTTATTGGAAGTGCGGCCGGTGTTTGTGCGCAAGTAGAGTCGCACGCGCGGCCACTTCTTCTGCTGTTTGCTGCCGCTGAAACTGAGCCGGGAGATGGAACGGCGGCTGCGAGAGAAGTGCGGGACCACGGGCGTCAATCCGCCGGCGATGACGCTGTCGGACGCCTTTCAGGCGCTGACCAGTCTGTGCTTGCTCGAGCACAAGATCGACGAGAAAACGAGGGTGACGAAACTCCCTCAGCCCACGGCCAATCAGCAGCAGATCCTGGCAGCGTTGGGTGTGTCGCTTCCCGCCAGCAGGTAGGCAGGAGCTCTCCGCCCCGCGGCTAACAACAAAAGCCTACGCCTGGCGTCTTTGTTGCTGACTTGGGTAAGATCGGAATCGAGCGGGACGATGGAGCGTCCGATCGCGCGTTTTCCAATCGATTCCCTCTTAGCCGCAGGCATCAATTGACCAGCTAACACGCGATCTACCTCGACCTAGCCAATCGGCGCAACCTGCCGAGCGACGCTTGACGACGATTTACGCAAGGCCGCAAAGGAACTGGGCGTCCGTCTCTTGGGCTAGGAGGATCGAACCGTAGCATTTCTGGTGACAGTCAGAAGCCGCACCCGAAAATGGTGCAACTGCCACTTGCAAGCTACCACCTTCGGCCTGTCGGCCACCAAGAGCCTATATCGCAATGTATCCCGATAAGTGGCCGATAGCAGCCAAAGGCGAGCCAACATTTACTGGTTTCGGGCCTCTCGGCGAGTGATTCATCCAGAGAGAATAGGCGGGAGTTATAAGAGCCCCCGGAGATGAAGCTTCGTATTTCGGAATAGAGTCGGCGGACAGTCTAAGCGAATTCAGCGTGCTCGACGCAGCGGTGACTTCGGCGCCCGAATCAATCTTTGCCGGGAGGTGTTTACGGATGGATCGTCCGGGAAATGTTCGGCGACATTCAGCGATCTCTTTGGGAGGGTTGGAATAGATGAACCGCTTTAGGTCGGCGCCTGGCGGACATATCAAATCTGCCCGGCGGGCCATCAAAGTTGGCTAAGATTTCCTCGTGTTCGCAGAATGACGTTCGTTGACGTGAGCCTTGACCAGAACCTGCCGACGGAGAGAGCGTGCGCCGATAGCCCGGGCGTTCCACTGGCTGGAGCACCGCGCGTCGTCGACCCTCTTTCCTGGCGGGGAGGCAAACCCAGCCGGATCCCGCTCCACGGAGTCTCTGAGCATCACGACGATCGCGCACTCGACCCTGCTGCGCGGTTCTGTGCGGGCAATCTAACACTCGCTTTTTCGGGAAACGGACGGGGGAGGGAAGCCCTGAAGCGAATTGCGCCCGGAGTGGGGATGAGTTTGTCCTCGCCCCGGGGTCAGGTGCCTTGCCACGATTGCCAGACAGCGTCACGGGGATGCGCCGGTCAATCTGCGGTATCGGGTTAGGGAAGGATTTTGGAATCTTTCCCAGACCCGGCAGTTTAGGAATGGGCGACTTCGATCCGGCACGAATCTAGCACTGTGTTTACCTCGACATCGAGGGTAGCGTAAGACCCCACAGTGTAGCCAGCGGCTTCCACTTGGCGAACGTTTTCAAATGACTCTGGCGACAGCCGAATCAGATAGGTGGCCTTCTTGCGACGCGAGCGACCAGCGAGGCGGTTTCTGCGCTTCCTTCGACGATCTCGCACGATAAATCCTTTGAGGAACAAATCGAAGAAGTCGAACGGGTTTTCTTCCCGTCGTATAAAAGCAATGATCGTATTCATATGTTAACTCTCAAAAGCAGGTTGCCCGTCGATTCGCGGGGACTTTGCTTTTCCAAACGCCTAATACTGACAATCGACGAAAAGGCTCGAAAGTTTTTGGGACCGCCCACCAGCAACCGGCGCTGAGTCTTGCGGTCCACTGATCATTGAAGAAGCCCCGATGGCCAGGACGGATTTCAAACCTTGCTGTTTCAGCAGCATATAGAACGTTGCCACCAGTGTTTCGCCGATCGCGCCACTGTGATCGTGCCCGCCAGGGACAGCGGCCGCTGGCGGTGTTCGGGTCCGTGAGGACTTACAGCCCGTGCGACTTCCGCCATACCCGACGGAACGATCCCTCGGAGCCGCCGAGGCGGCACATGGATCTGGCGTGAAGCCTCGTTTTCGTCGGTCCTAACCGAAGCAAGCTGGAATTGCGACATCCCAAGCAGCCCGCCAGAGTCACCCGGCGATAATCGGAGCGGAAGCGCTTCGGGGGTGGCGTGGGGGCCTCTAAATCGGAAGCGAGGGCGCACGCAGTCCAGAGGAACGGTCGGAAGGGCGGACGCCCCGCAGGCGGTGCAACATTCCCCGCTGGCTTTCCGGCGAAGAACCGCACGGCGCTCCGGCGCGCACGGCGAAGCGGGGGAACGGAGCGTTCGACGAGTGGCAGCGTTTCGGCTCGGGTAGCTTCGCGCGCTGATCCAGTATTCCGCGGCGTGGGCTACGTGGCTGTCAGACGGGAGCACGGCCATGAGCGCGTCGCCGTGTTCGTGTCCGACGTACATCGCGTTTGGGCCGATTGCAGCGGCAGTGTTGCATATGAAGGACCGACCAATACCTGATTCGCTGGGTCTGTCTACGAGCCGTTGAAATTGTTGCTGGCCGTACGTGACGGCCCACAAATTGCATGCGGATGCAGGCACACTGCGTAATACGGCCACGAGTAGACAGGCCGCCTCAGATGGGCAAAGAGTCGCAGCTCAAGCGGCGATTCATGCTTGCACAGCCGCATGATTTCGGACTTGTCCTCACCCGCCGCGGCCAGTTCGCGCACCAAATCATTCCTGCGGTCGGAATACAATTGCGCAAACGCGACATCTGCGATTCAGGCATGATTTCGAGCTCACCAAGCCCGGCGAGAATCAGCAACACCTGAGCCGGACCGCATGCCGCATGTTCTCGCGCATAAGCAAACCCAGCCGTGACCGGCGAGAATGACAAATATGTTTAGCTACCCGCGGGACGATTCCAGGGCAATGCGCTTTCCGAATTCCCGCTTCGTGGTAGCTCGCCGAGTTCTCCACGGCCGCCAAAACCAATCCCGCTTTCCGACCTTCTAAATGATGGCAGCACGTTTTCGCATAACTGCGCGCGGCCTGTGAAAACAACCGGATAAGCACAACGTGGCTAGCTTCGAGGCGCCGAGCGAAACCGTGCAGCATGTCCTTCGTGCCCCAGGTTGAAGTACGTTATGCACGGAAACGCGAAAGCCTGGATCTTAGCCTCCGGGTGTTTTGGACCCCGCGCCTGTTAATAGCCAATCGATGCTGACGTGGAAGCGTTCCTTCATATAGAAAAGTACGTCCGCAGAAGGCGTTGCTGTTCCCCTTTCGTACTTCGACAACTGGCTCTGACTGATGCCAAGATCCTCAGCAAGCTCCTCTTGCGTCACATCAAACCCACGAAGCTCGCGTAGACGCCTCCCCAACGCTCTAAGGTCGGGATTTCGCTTCGCAGTGTGAGTCTTCCCCATTGACAAGTAAAGTCCACTAGAACTAAAATAGTTATATACAACTTAGCCCCAACAGGAGCGTTTATGCCTGTCAACTCGAAAACCAGATTGGCACTTGCTGGACGAAATGTTGAGCATGCGAGGCTACTCTGGCCAGCGTACGCTTCAAAACCAATGGTCAAAACGCTTCGCGAGCTTACCACAACCTTCGGCTTTTCTATCGCACTCGGCGAACTGAGCATGATCGATAGTCACTGGTATGTGAATCACACCGGACTGGTTCGGCTTGCGAATCGACGTCGGTGCACAAGCATCCGAGTGGAACCGGTTGCGCAGTTTTCAGATCCCAGTTCGAATCGTTGGGTGTTCAAGGCGATTGTCTACAAAACGTCGCGAGGCAGAGGCTTCATCGGCTATGGTGACGCCGATCCATCGAACGTTTCTCCGCTCGTCCGAGGGGCCGAAATGCGTGTCGCCGAAACGCGCGCTGTCAACCGCGCTCTGCGGAAAGCCTACGGAATCGGTCTCTGCTCGGTCGAAGAATTGGGTTGGCTCTCGCGCTCGTCAAAGTCTTCTCCCGCGCCAGTCGGATCGAATGGCTCTCACCAATCGAACGGCTCCGGTTCCCATACCAGCCAGCCCCGACTGCGTGATCAGCTCTGCCTGCTCATCCGCCAGCACAACCTCGATCCCGGTCTGGTAAAAGCCTATGCCGCCGATTTCTGTGGCACCGCCGAGCTGCGCGACGCCGGCCGCGATTTGGTCGAGTCTTTTATCTCTCGTCTTGCCAACGAAGCGAAACAGGATCGCGGTGCCCTGGCCTGCAAACTCAATTCCTATGTCCGCCCTACGGAGGTGAAATCATGAAGCGCCATATCCCCGGTTTGCATTCTCGTCCTGCTGAGGAGCGCCCACTAGAAGGCCTATTCCTTGTCCGTGTTGAAGGAGCTTCCTACCACTGGCATCCACAGAAGCCGTACTTTTCCATACGGTTCGTAGTGATCGAACCCGAACCCGTCGCCAGTCGATCCTTCTCCGCGCGCCTCTACTGCATCGAAAAGGCGCTGTGGAGGCTGCACTGGTTTCTGCGGGACTTCGGCTATGACCAGGAACTCCTCAGCGAAGACCAGGTCGATGAAAAAGCGCTCGTCAACCTGCGTGGCGTCTTGCGCACCACGCATGTGATTCGCAGCGGCAAAACGTTTCAGAACCTCGAAGCCTTTGCTCCGGAAGCGGCCTGGGAAGAGCTCTCCTGTGCGGCGGCCCGGGCGGGGAGAAGCTCCGATGGTCTATAGCTACACCCAGATCAGCCAATACCTGCGCTGTCCGCGAAGTTATCGCCACCGCTACCTTGACGGCTGGCGGGAACGGGACACCCGCGCAGCAATGATCTTCGGTCGCTGCTTTGAACAAGCTCTTGCCGCCTATTTCTCCGGCGAAGACAGCGAAGCCGCCCTATTTCGTGACTGGGGCGCCTACCGCGATATCCCTCTCGAATATGGCAAGGGAGAATCGTGGGACAAACTGATTCACCAGGGGATTCACCTGCTGCACCTTTTCGTTCAGGAAGATCGCGTTCGCATCCGAAATCCAAAGAAGGAACTGCAGCTGAAGATTCTTCGCGCTCTTCCGAATGGCAGCGAGTTCGTGTCCTACATCGACGCCTTGGGAGAACTCGATGGCGAGCGCCGCATCATCGACTGGAAAACCGCCACTAGCCGCTATCCCGATGGACCTGCCGGCCTCTTTGCTCTGGATCCGCAACTGATCTGTTATTCTTGGATCAGCGGCATTCGTGACGTTGCTCTCGTGGTGTTCGTGCGCAAACGGCTGCCGGAAATTCAATACCTCAAAGCCACCATCAGCGAAGCGCAGCAAAGAGAATTCGGAGACCTGATCACCTCGACTGCTTCCCAGATCGAAGCCGGCCAGTTCCCTCCCCACAGCGGCATTCGCTTCCCGATGAACGGATGCACCAACTGTGCGCACTTGGGGCTGTGCCTCGGGAATGAAACTCTCATCGACCAGCAGCTTACGCGCCAGCCGGGAGCAAGCGACCTTGATTGGCTTGAACATTTTGACGACTAGGCAAATTGCCATGCCTCCTGAGCTCAATCATCGCCGGGCATTGTTTGTGCTGGGGAAGATCGACGACATCTTGGCCTGGGAGCAACGCACGCAGAGCGAACGCGACACCAAATTCGTGGAGCTTGGGCGATATCTGTGCGAAGTCCGCTCGGGGCAGTACTGGCGGCTTGATAACCTGGCCTCTTTTGACCAGTTCCTGGAGAGGAAATTCCCGGAATCGCGAAGGAAGGCTTATTACCTGATGTCGATTCACGAGCAGCTGCATCGCGTTCCAAAGCACGCTCTGAAAGAGGTGGGTTGGTCGAAGGCGACAGATCTCGCGAAAGTCGCGCGGCGGGAGGGACAGCGGTTTGAAAGTGCAACCTGGTTGCACAAGGCACGATCACTCCCGAAGCAAGAGTTCAAGCGCGAGGTCGAGCGGCACCTGACCGGGAAAGATACGGAGCCGTGGGAACTGTTGTACTTCAAAGTTTACAAGAGCCAGTTGAAGGTTATCGAGCAGGCTCTAGAAACCGCCGCGCTCATGCTCGGCAGCGACAAAGCGCGCGGATATTGCCTGGAAATGATCTGCGCGGATTTTCTAGCGGGCGCTCATTTGTCAGATGATGGAGACGCCGACACTCTGTACACGGCGTTGCAAAGGCTCTTCGAATTCCTGCCAGCTCCGAAAAAAGCGGCGCTACTGGACCAATTCCAGAGTGTCCGATGAGTTCGCCTCACTCAAAGCGTCCTAGACTAGCGCTGGATTCGAAATCGTATGAACGGCTACGGAAGCGAGTTCTCGAGCGGGATGGGTGGAAATGTCAGAACTGCGGGTGCTCAATAAATCTTCAAATCCATCACGTAAAGGCGCGGAGTCTGCTCGGTGATGATCGGGAAGAAAACCTGATAACTCTTTGCGCTCCGTGCCATGAGGCAGTTCATCGTCGCGTTTAGCTCGACAACTAAGCCCGATTAACTCTACCAGATGCTCAAAACAATTCGGCGGCAGCTCGCTTGCCGTGCTTCGGCAGGTGCCGGCCGCAATGGATTGGAGCCTCGTGAAGGCTCCCCGTCGGAGAAAAAACAACCTGGGGAAAGGCGGCTATCAACGCCACTGAAGAACGCGTCATCGAAACCGTAGCGGTACGCCGGGCGAACGGCATGCCTCGCGCGTTGACCCTGATAGTGCGACTCGACAAAGGTTGTAGCCCGGACAAGCGAGATTCTGAAGCACCAAAACTGATGGGGCGAATGTGCTTGAGGCGAGCGGCAGTAACACGTGACGACCGTTTGCAACGCTTGGTGCGCCACATGATGCCCAAGCCGAAGCCCGTCGGGTTGGAACATTCGGTCGAGGCGTATCGAGATAAAGAACAGAGTCAGTCCCGCGCTTTCACTGCGTGTTCTCGACACCGGAGCCTAGCCAGGCTCCTTTCGGCTCGTCAGTGCTTGCGCGTAATGCGTTTCCATTTGCGCCGCGAGATAGTCCCAACTGAGTTGATTGGCCACTTCGCGGCAGCCTTGCTGGAAGCGGGCGCAGAGAGCTTTGTCGCCGAGCAGCATTTGAAGCGCCGCGGCGATGGCTTCCGTTTGCGGCGGAATTACCAGGCCGGCTTTACCGTCCACGAGCGACGAAATTCCGCAAGCATCGCTCACGACGACGGGAACGCCGCAAACCATGGCTTCGGCGGCGACGTTGGCGAAGTTTTCGTAGCGCGAAGGCAGGACGAAAAGGTCGGAATCGGCAAGCGCGGCGGCTTTGTCGTTGTCATAGAGCGGGCCGGTGAAGATTACGCGATCATCCGCGGCGGAGTTTTTCGCGCGCGTTTCAAGAGAGGCGCGGTATCCGGGCTCGCCATCCGGGCCGGCAATTACCAGGCGCCCATCGGTGGGGCAGGCGCGCAGGAAAGCGTCGATCAGAATGTCAGCGCCTTTTCGCGGGATTAGACGGCTGAGAAACAAGATCAGCGGTTCGCCCGCCGGAATCGCCCATTTTTCGCGAAACTGGCCACGCACCGCTTTGGCTGCGTCCGCCAGATCGGAATCGACGCCGTTGTAACGCACTACGATTTTGTCGTTCGGGATACCTTCTTCGCTCAGCGTTTGGCGCTCCAGTTCGGCGGTGGCGATAAACAATTTCGATCCGCCGCAAAACGCGTTGCCGACGCTGCGATGCCAGAGAGATTTGCGGCGAAAGCCGCGGTCGATCGGGCGATACATGCCCATGGGCTCGATCACGTAGGGAAGCGATTCGCGCCGGCAATAGTAACTGACTGCCGGCCCGAGCAGATCGTAGAGGCCGTAGAAGTGGACCACGTCAAACCCCTTGAGGGACGACCTGCAAAATCGTATCACACGCGAATTGACGGTGAGAGCGCGATAGCGGGCGAGCGAGGAGAGATAGACGGTCTCGACGCCATCTTCCTCCGTGCGCCAACCCCAGTCGCAGCGTTCGGGTGTCAAGCCATGACCATTTCGAGAGCTGAGGCCCCAGTCGGCAGTCAGGACCGTCACGGAATGTCCACGCTTGGCGAGCTTTCGCGCGAGTGCGCGGACTTTCACGACCGGCCCACCCTTTTCCAGAAAGGGGTAGTAGAACTGCACGACTTTCAAGATGCGCAACATCGGCTCACTGTTGGACGACAAACGAAAGCTCGAAAAGCACGCAATATCTCGGTAATGTTTGACCTCTAGCGCGCTGCCTTTTCGCCGACGCATTCATCGAGAATCGCTCGCAGGCGCTCGCGGAAAACCGCGAAGCAATACTTGCCGCGGACGGCTTCTGCGCCCGCACGGCCCAGGCGCTCGCGCAGCGAAACGTCAGCGAGGAGACCGGAGAGCGCGTTGGCGAGCTTCGGCGCGCCATTCGGCGGAACAAGGCTGCCGTTGATGCCGTCTTCAATGACATCCAGAGTGCCACCGAAAGCCACTCCCACAACAGGTTTCGCGAAAGCCATTGCCTCGAGGAACACGATGCCGAAACCCTCTCCGGTGCTGGGCAGTGCAAAAACGTCGGCACGCGAATAGCATGCGGCGATTTGTTCGCGAGAAAGCCCTGACAAGAAGTGTACGCGATCGGAAACGTTGAGCGATTTGGCGAGCTGCGCGAGGCGCGGCACATCGTTGCCGTCGCCCACGAGTACCACTTGCACATCAGGGATGGTGGCCTGCAGGTTGGCTGCAACGCGAATTAGCTCGTCGGCGCCTTTGTACCGTTCGGAGGAGTCCCAACGGCCGACGGTAAGAACGATCCGCCCGTTCGGAAATGACGGTGGAAGAGGCAGCGAGGGGGGATCGTCAGCCAATCGCAGGAAATTTGGGCTGAGCGGCCACGGGAGGAGTCGAATTTTCTCCGGCGAGATGCCTTGGATGTCGATCAGCTTTTGAGCTGTGAAGCGGCTTGGCGCGAGGACGAGGTTGGCGCGAAGCAGCGCGCGACGGCGCACCGGAGATAGAGCGGTCCACACTTCAATTCCGTGAGCCACAACGATTATTTTCAGACCTGACGCGAATCGCTGCATCACGGCGGCGGGCACGGCAAGATGAGGGTGGGCGGCTAAGATGATGCCGCCGCGCTGCTTGCCCAGCCTCCTTGCTTGCGCGATCGCAGCCGAGGCGAAGCGAAGCTTGGCGCGTCCGAATCCGCGCGGAGAGATGCTGCAGCCGTTGATATTCGCCGCTCGCGTCCCGGGCGGGTCATTGAGGCCGAAGAACTTCGCTTCGCCGTCACATTCGCGAACGATTTCGGACAGCGCTGCAGCTATCATGCGGCCGGCTTCCTGAACACCGCCAACACCGAGGAGGTCTGAAAACAGGCCAATGATTCGGGTCGCTTGCACCTGGGCATCGCGCGCCGGCCTTGTGCCGATGGCAGCGCTCTGATTCATGATTCCTGCGTCAGCGTTTGTGCTTGCAGTCCCGATTTGCGGCGGATGATTTCTTCGAAAATCGCGGCCAGGTCGCGGGCATTCTGTTCCCAACTGAATTGCTGGGCGGTCTCAACTGCTTTCGCGCCGATGCGTTCGCGCAAGTCTCGGTCGTCATAGAGCTTGCGAATCATGGATGCGAGGGTGGCGGCATCGGTGGGATCATCGAGAATCAAGCCGTCAGTTCCATCAGTCATAATTTCGTATGCGCCGTTCTCTCGCGACACGATAACCGACATTCCGCACGACATCGCTTCCACCGGCGGAAGCGCGAAAGTGTCTTCGAGCGAAGGCCCGACGTAGACGTCTGCCGCCGCGTAGTAGAACTCGACATCCTTTCGCGGCGGCAGAAACTGCACTCGGTCGCTCAGCCCTTTCGCTGCGGCCATGGCGCGAAATGGAGCGGGATCTTCGCTTCCGACTAGCATCAAATCAATGGGCAGATCGCGCAAAAGGGAAAGGCTTTCGAGCAATACGCGAACACCTTTCTTGTGCCAATCGTTTCCGACCATCAGCAGCTGAAAGCGTCCGTCTGGGATGGCGAGGGTTGTTCGGCTTGCCTCACGTAGCGCAGCGCGGCGCGCGGGATGATAGGTCGCGTGGTCGAAACCAAGATACAAAATGACCAAGCCGTCGCGACGATGGTAGAGCCGGTCGAGGTCAGCGGCTGTCTTTTTTGCTATGAGGATCAGAACATTATCGCTATCGGCGTAAACGCGGCTTTCGAGGAAGATGATCAGGCGATAGTATAGCCAGCGATGTAAGAGTCTTGGCCAGAATCGAGGTGGATTGCCGCGAAAACGGAGTTCCGACCGAACGCGTCGAAAAAATTCTCCGAACACGATGTGAACGGAAATGACGTCGGCATCGAGGCAGTTCACGCCGGGGCTGAATATCACATCGAAGTTGATCCCTCGAGCCCGCCCGTCCCAAGTGCGCCACAAGCGACTCGCAATGAACCACCACAGGTAATTGAACAAATGGGGTCCGCGGAGCTTGGGAATCCGATGCCAAACCACGGTTGAAAGATCGAGATCCTCAACCTGCTGGCTATAGATGTGGAATTCAAACTCGGCCGATAAACGAGTGATCCATTCGATTGCGATGCGCTCGGTGCCGTGGCTCTTATCGAGAAATGGCGAAACCACTGCAACGCGCGGTTTGTGCGTTGGGGCGCTCACCGCGCGGCCTCCGCGTATCGGCATTGTATCGCTAAGGTGCGGTCGAGTTTAGGGCACATGGCTCGTTCCATGGAATGCAGCGAATCTCGCAGGGCGACGGGTCGGGGCCGTAGCGGGCAACGGGTTGGCAGCGACCTCCGGTAGGCGGTAGAGGACGCCAATCAAGAGCCATAGATAAATATTGCAAACGAAGTCCTGGTAAGTGGAAATAGCACCGTAGGTCATCGGAAATAGCAGCACGAACGCGTACCAAAGGATACCGATCCCGAGCGGGAAGAAACGAGTGCCGCGCAGCCGCCGCGCCACTTTCCACGAATAGTAGAGAAGCGCCCCGGCCCACAGAAGCCAAAGCAGGGGCGCCAAAACTCCCATCTCGACGATCATGTCTCCGAAGCCCTCTTCGACCCATATATTCGGCGTAGGCTGGCCCAGGACTTTCGCGACATACTGAGCGCCGAGCGAAGCGGTTCCTGTGCCGCTTCCGACCACCCAATGTTCGTCAAATGCATACATAAAGTTCTTAACAGGGTAATCCCAGGCGCGATTGGTAAGAGCGTATGCGGAACTGCTGGGCAGCAGAGTTTCGGAATAAAACGCCACTCTCGAACCGACGGACTTGGGAAAGGTCAAAGTGACGGCCGCCAAACCCAGTGCCCCCATGATAGCGGCGCGGCGAAGGGCTTGGAGCAGGCGGTGAGTCTGGCCGCGTTTCGATTGGGCCCCCCAGAGAAATGCGGCGCTCAAGGCCAATGACGAGGCGATTACGTACACCACGGCAGTCCGGGCGCCGCACAGAAGAGTCGCTGCACCGATCGTCCCGATGGTTATGAACGCGAGCGCGCGATGCCGGAGCGTGTGCAGCAGCAGGTATCCTGCCATGGCCATGGCGAGAATGAACGCCACAATCAAGTACATTGCGAAACGCCCGGTACTCACAAACACCGAGTCCGGAAGGTTGAACACTTCGCCGGATATCGGCGAGACCTTTTCGAGGTCCCCTAACTCCGCCAGCGACGAAGCCAGATGAGCCGGATTCAGGAAGCTGTTGCCATGGATCGCCTGAACGATTCCGACACCAGCGATCAGGATGGCGGCAATCGCGTTAACGCGAAGAAATGTTTGGACGTCGTCATCCGTCCGTATCAATGCATAGCCGACGTAGATCAGCGGCACGTAATAAAAGTAAAGTTTCAGCCCCAAGAGGCCGTATAAAATACTCGGCGAGTATGGATTGAACACTTCCAGCACCGAAAGCCAGAAGAAAAGGCTCAAAAATAGCAAGAACGGCGGGCGAAACAACTTTTCCTTGCCGCGCCGAATTTCGAGGTAAAGAGCAACGTAGACAAGCGCAAGCAGGATGTCCTTGCCGAAGAAAAGGGCGGTCCCATTGCCCATGTATTTTCGGACGAGGTCCTCAACCAGCATCCAGCTGAAAAAGCAGTAGAATCCAATGCGCCAGTTTCGCAGGATTACGATTGCGACGCCGCACGCGCCAAGGCCCAAAGCCGCAAACTCGAGTGTGCGGGAGTCTCCCGCGATAATCTTCTGACCGGATTCCCAAGCCAGCCAAATTGCGGCGGCGAAGACGATCAGGCCGATCAGGGCCTGGTTCCTCAGCAAGGAAGTGCGTGTGGTCAGCAATGGCCTGTCGTCCGAATCCTGATTCGGGTGCTCTCCCAGCAATAGCAACTCGAGCTCGCCTATTCTATCCTAGGCGCGGGGCAAAAGGCGCAAGCGGGGAGCGCGGCGGTCAGGCTGGCGCGCTAGTTTTCTTTAGCACAAAAACGTGCGAATCTCCGGTCAGCGCGGGTCCCCGCAGTAAAGGGATCAATGACCAGAAAAGCGGAAGGAAATACCGGCGTCCGGTGAGAGGGAATTCGCCTCTGGGATAAACAAAGTGTTCGACCAGCCGGAGGCCCGTACGTGGCACGATTTGTCTTTCGAACAGATCCAAGTGGATCGGTGTTATATGCCCTGGGGAATTGCTCTCCATCGGACGCAGCTTTCCGCTGAAAAAAAACTTAAGTCGCCCCGCAACGTTTTCGACGTTTGGCGTGGTCACGATAGCGACTCCATTTCCGCTGAGAAGCCGCGCGATGCCGCGCAGGAACGCGAAGGGGTTCTCGAGGTGTTCGATCACCTCCACGGAGGTGATCACGTCGAACGGCGGAAAGATGCGGCGATCAAAATCGGGCTCATCAAAATCGAGGAGGATGAACTCCGAATTCAATTCGAAATAGTTGACAGCATCCGCCGCCGTCACGCGGAAGCCAGCAGTTTGGAGCCGTTCGGCAAGGTCGCCTGTGCCAGCGCCTAGATCGAGGGCGCGGCCTCCGGATGGAAAATGACGCAGCGCTGTGGCCACGACCAATTTGTGCGTACCCGGCAATGCATATTCAGCCTTTGGGGCGCGTTTGCTGGAGTCTTTATTCACGTTTTCCCCGTTCACTTTGCTTTTGTGGCCTCCGCCACCGGTGCGGGTCGTGGGTTTAAAATCTCTCGGTACAGAGCGACGTGCGGTTCGATCATGCCATTCAGGCGAAACATTTTCATTGCGCGCGCGCGGGCTGATAATCCGAGGGACGCAATCAAGGAAGGATCGTCCATCACTCGACGCATCAACGCGGCCAAGCCCTGCGAATCTCCAAGCGCAAATTTCAAACCCGCATCGCCGACGATTTCACCAAGCCCGCCGACATCCGCCGCGATCACCATGCGCCCTCGCATCATTTGCTCGATGGCCGCGAGTCCCGCACTCTCCTCCCAGATCGACGGCATAATGAGTACTGAAATGCGGCTCGCGGCACTCTGGAGCGCCGCGCCGCGCAAGTCTCCGGTGAATGAGACGCAACGCTGCAGGCCCAGCTTTACCACGAGGGCTTCCAGTTGCGCGCGTTTGGGGCCGTCGCCGATAAACGTGAGCCGCAAAGGCTTTCCGCCGTCCGCGAGCTGCTTCGCTGCCTCGATGAGAAGCGGCAGGCCCTTCTCAGCGACCAGCCTGCCGACGTAGCCAAATTCCATCGGCTCGGCACCGCTCACGATCCGCGCGGGCATTGGTTCGACCTCGTCAATGCCGTAGTAAATCGTCTGGCTGCGTGGCAGCTCTAGCCGCGCACCCACATGATTCGTGATCATGACATTCGATGCCGCGCGGTTGCAGAGCCAGCGGCGAGGAAATTCAAGCAACAGCAAACGCATTCCGGCTATCTGTCCTTTTGGATGCGAGCAACAGCGAACGCACTCCTCGTATTGCCTCTTCATGAAGTGCCCAGGGCAGACTGTTTGCGAAGGCTGTTTGAAAAGCAACCCGTTAGGACATGCAGCCTGGTAAACGTGATGCAGTACCACGAATGGCTTGCTGGTCACCCAGCTGAGCAGCATTGGTAGAAAACACGGACCGGCGAGGTGAACGATGTCTGCGTCTCGGATTAGGCGTTTCAACTGAACGAAGGTTGGGCGTCGCACGACGGTGTATGGAAGCTTCGAGTCGTCCATGCCTTCGCGGGGCGAGTTTGTGGCCACGGTGACCCGGATCGAATCGTTATCGCCAGAGTTGCGCTCGTCACGAAATTCGGCGAACCCGCGCGCCAGGAGTTCCATCGCGGTTTGCACGCCGCCAATTGACGGGAGAAACCATTCGCCATAGATGAGAATTTTCATCTATTGGGACGGGTGGGGCACTGGTCGCCCGCTCGGCTTGTTAGGGTGCTGTTCTGTCGCGGCGGATTTGAGATTGAGCGCGTCGATGTACTTTTGCGCAACCGAGTCCCAGGAAAATTCCCGCTGCTGCGCGTCGCGGCTCTTGCGGCGGAGTTCCGATCGCAGAGAGTCGTCGTTCAGCACGCGTACGAGCGCAGCAGCAAGCGCTTCGCGATCGCGATATGGAACCAGCTCAACGCCCGCATCGCAAATCGGCTCCTGTACCGCGCCTGCATATCCGACGATGGGCAACCCGCACGCGACGCCTGCCAGGGCGCTTCCGCGAGTCTGCGAAACGTGACCGTAGACGTAGAGCAGCACGTCTGCGCCGGCGAGCGTGTCGGCAATTTGCTCTGCGGGGATGCGGCCCAACACATTCACTTCCACGCTTTTCCCCGCCAGCGCGCGCTCAATTTCCGGTCGCGCTTCCTCCGAACCCTTTCCCAAGATGATGAATCGAGCTGCGCCGACGGAATCGCGCACGCGCTCCGCCACGCGCGCCAAATCGGCGATCTCAAGCATGAGATTGGAGTTCTGACTCAGACAGAACACCGCCACCGTCTTTCGCGTTTGCGCTTGCGTGACGCCGGACTCGCAAGCGCCAAGCCGCTCGGGAATATTTGCGCCGATTGGGATGTAAAACGCTTTCGAGCTGTTGCGAGGCGCCCAGGCGATGTTTTGTACCGGAACCGTGAAAATGGCCATGTCTACTCTTCTAAACGCGCGGCGGATCACCCAATCCTGGCATGCGCCTCGAATATTGTCGCGCATCCGAGGGCCGCCGGGCTGTCTCGCAGCTTCGTGAAACACCACCGCACAGCGCGCGCCACCGCGGCGAAGATTTGCCAGCACCAGCAGCAGACCGGCCGGAAATCCGCGCCGCGACCAGGCCATTGCGGTGTAGTGCACGACCACCCACGAATCGCGCCATCCGGCGCGCCCACGCCGCAACTTTCCCAGCGCCCCGATCCAACCGCGCTGGTCCCATTCGACATGGGAGGTTTCCATATTGATATCGCGCCGCGCTAATACTTCGGCCAAAAGACCGCAGTAGTCGGCGACGCCATCGGTGGGCCGCTCCCTGCGGCCCAGCAGCGCTATCAGTGTCTCCACCATTGTTTCGTTCGAAAAGTAGGCCCGTCAAACGGCCGCAAGAATGTGACTGGCATCGACGAACTCGAATTTATATCCGAATTTGCCGAGTGAGTCTTGCCAAGCGCGGGCATTTGCATCCGAGTGCATTTCGCCGAGGATCCAAGGGTGGGACTTTTGGATCAGCTTTTCGGCGCCGCGTAGCACTTCTAGCTCCGCACCTTCTACGTCGCATTTGATTGCATCCGGCGCTGGTTGATTCGCAACGAACTTGTCGAGAGCCACGCATCGGAGCGGCGCCGATTCGCCATTGCTCGCAGTGACAAATCGGCCCGTGCCCCGATCCGGGGATCCGGCATCTGCGGCCACGAAGTTCATTTCACCGCTCGACGACCACACCCCCATTTCACTTATGGTTACATTCGAGAAACCGTTTCGGGAGACATTGCGCCGCAAGCGCGCGGCAACGTTGGGATCCGGTTCGAAGCTGAATACGCGCCCTTTGGGTCCGACCGCCCGGGCGGCGAGCAAAGTAAACAGCCCGATATTCGCCCCCAAGTCGTAGAAGACCATCCCTGGCCGGAGCCGCCGGGCCACCGCTTCCTGCACCGACAGTTCTGCTTCTCCCCGAAGATACCGCTCCCCGGTGCGGGGGTTCAGCTCGAACCACAGTCCTTTTGCGGGGCCTGACTGAATCTGCGCCCAGTGCCGCTGATCCGCGGGCAGTACGGCGTGGCTCACCCGATGCACCCAATTGCCGATTAGCGGCAAACGGTGCAGCGAGCGGAGAGGCGCCGGGGCACGCAGAAAAAGCCCGCTGATCCATTGTCGTACACCGGACATTTATTTCTCCACCAGGAAACTGCCGATCGCCAGCGCGTCCATTCCGGAGCTGAAGAAGGTGCGAATCGCGTCCGTGGGAGTGCAAACGATCGGCTCTCCGCGCAGATTAAATGACGTATTCATCACCACCGGAACGCTGGTCAGCGAGCCGAACTCGCAGATCAGCTTCCAGTACAGCGGGTTCACGTCACGCTCCACCGATTGCGGGCGTGCGCTGCCGTCCACGTGCGTCACCGCCGGGATGACGCTGCGCTTATCCGCCTTCACCTGCGCCGTTAAAATCATGAATGGCGAATCCGTGGCCGACTCCAAATAATCGGCCGCCGATTCCGCGAGCATCGATGGAGCAAAGGGTCTCCACCATTCGCGGAATTTGACGGCGCTGTTCACTTTCACGGTCATTTCCGGATCGCGCGGATCGGCCAATATCGAGCGGTTTCCCAAAGCGCGCGGCCCGAATTCCATGCGCCCCTGAAACCACCCGATCATTTTGCCTTTCGCGAGCAATTCCGCAGCAGCTTTGGCCGGATCGCCGACTCGAGTGTGCTGAATCTTGTAAGTGCCGAGCGCCTTTTCGATTTCTGCGTCGGAACTTGCCGGACCCAAATACGCGTGCCGCATTTTCCGCAGGGGAAGCTTCCCGCCGGAATCGAGGTGCGGAGCGAGCACCGCGCCGAGGCAGACGCCGTCATCTCCCGCAGCCGGTTGCACGAAAAGTTGGTCCACCAATCCGGACATGAGGATTTTACCGTTGGCTTTCGAGTTCAGCGCCACGCCGCCAGCCAGACAAAGATTCCTGCAGCGGGTTTTGGCGACGGCGCTGGCCGCGAGTTTCAGCATCGCTCGTTCGCAAGCGTCCTGCACGGCGAAAGCTACATCTTTATGCCGGTCGCTAATTTCCGATTCCGGAGCGCGTTTGAGGCCAAGCCGAGCCTCGATCGCCGCTGTCGGCGCCAAATCCTTTCCAAGTAAGGGGCGCGTTGCCACCCGGTAGGGATCACAGTCCGGCGAAATAAAGTCGCCTAGATCAACGCCAGGCTTGCCGTAGGGCGCCAGGCCCATTACTTTCCATTCGTCACTGTACGGCTCGAAGCCGAGATATTGCGTGAATTGCGCGTAGAAGAGTCCCAGAGAATTCGGCCACGGAGTGGTCTGCACGCGATCGAGCCGCCCATCGCGGCCGCGCCAAATCGATGTCGCTTCCCACGCGCCGCGTCCGTCAATGACCAGGATCGCAGCGTCCTCGAAGCCCGAGAACGCATACGCACTGATCGCGTGCGCCATATGATGGTCGGTGAGCCGAAATTGCGTGCGAGGTGAGGGTCCGAAAACTTGCCGAAAGCGATTTTCTCCGCTGCGCTGGTGCCACATACTGACGAAATGCCGTGTGGAATTTAGAAGCGCGCGCGAATCCACCGTTTGCTTTCCGGTGGCGAAGCAACTTAGATCGTGCAGATAGGCCGCTCGCGGGCGCGGCCAACCCTGGCACACGAAATCCACTTCGTCGGCGGGAACTCCCGCGAAATCGAGGCAGGCACGAATGGCCTGCACCGGAAAGCGCGCGTCGTGCTTGACGCGGCTCAGTCGCTCTTCCGCCACCGCGAACAACACCTCGCCATCGCGTGCGATGCACGCAGACGAATCGTGCATCTGCGAATAGTTAATCCCGATCGTGATCATTGGCTTGTGCTTCGTCCATCCGCCGCGCTTGAAATTATGTGAACGAAATGGCCAGTCTGGCCTATTCTCGCCCAATTGTCATTGGACCCATTCGGCGGACCCTGGTCTGTAACGACGGCTTTCGCGCCGACGGCCGCGAAGTCCCCGAGAATTTCCGATTTTATTCGAGGGGAACACGACCAGTATTCGCTGGCCGCACCCATCGGAATTTCAGCCACGATGCGCACGCCAGCCAGATGAGCCCAATAGGCGTTGAGCGAATAGCCCATCGACGCGATTTTATCTCCAGGTTCGACACCCCTGCGTTCTAGCCCCTCAGCCACTTGCCAATCGGTGAAAGGCTCGGGCGACACTGCACGGAAAACGCTCCGAGCGCCCAGCCAACCGATTCCCGCGCAGAGCACCGCGGCCAACGCGACCGACATAGCTCGCTGAATCATCCGGGTAGCATCGGTATCAGGAAACCGCAGGCTCGCGAATAGCGCCACGCACGCGAGGAGAAGAAATGGAGCCACGAGTCGGGATTCCACGTACACCAGCGCGTAAACGCCCAAACCCGCCAGTGCAGGAATCCAAAGCTGCCACTCGTTCAGCAAATTACGCCGAACCGGTTCCCCAGGACCCCCCAAAAAACTCAAGCATAGAAACGCAGCTAGCACCGGACCGAAGTACGGAAGCACGCCAGCATACTCTTCAATTGTGTAGCGAATCGCGCGGAGCTGGTTGCCGAGCCTGAAAGCCGGCACGATCCCAGCATACCAATACGATGGATCGTACCACGGGGGATATGTTCCCCCGATTGGTTTTGCGAACTCGAAAACGGGAGGGGTAGTCAGCAGTTGGGGCGTAGGATGAACGGGATGACCCACTCCATCAGGCCCGCCCCGCCAATGAATGTACCGCGTGGCCCCATCGACGAACTCTGCATATGCGATTTTTCCAGTATCTCCGAATGTGAACCGGTGCTTTTCACGCGAAAGCGGCCAGATAAGAAAGCTTGCCACAGCGACGAAACAGCCCACCGCGACAATTGTCCGCAATGCTGATTTCGTCAAAGGTTTGACGGAGAAAAAACAGCAACCCAGGAAGATAAACGAAATCGGAAACATCACCCCCTTGTCCAGGTAGGAGATGCCCAAGGCCGCGCCATACAGCGCATATCCGCCCCACCTTGCGTCGCTGCTCCGAATTCTTACCAGCAGGCCGGCGGCAAGAAAAATCAAACCCTCCAGACACAGGTCGGGGTGCACCTCCGAAACACTGTTGAACAGAAGCGCGTAGCATACGAACAGGCAGTCGCCGACCAGCCACATCCAAGGTTCGGCGAGCGGAAATCGCGCTTCCTCTCGCTTGCGATTCGCCCGCAGGATCATTGCGAGCAAAAACTCAAAGCAAGCAAAGGCGAAAACGAAAATAGCGACGTTGGCGAAATGCGCGACGGTCGATTCCCAGTACGCCGATGGTTTCACAATCCGAAAAACCGCGCTGAGGAACAAAGGGTACAAGGGACTCCAATAGCCGTTCACCAGGCTGTGCCAGTTGCCACGCGCGCAGCGTTGCGCGATGTCCAGATAAGAGATTGCGTCCGGTGATATGACGTGACGGAAGGCCCAGGCTTGGAGCAGCGCGACAAGAAGGCCCAAGTACCAGAGCGCAGCGCGAATTTTCATCGAGTTTGTATCCCGTTCGCGGGGAGTGATGTTTGGCCGCTCGTGTGTCTCTGTGGCCCCGACACCAATTCTCGTCATGTTCGCGTCTCGATCACTTGTATCTATATCGCGGGAGTCGTCAACCTTTAGAGTGAGTGAGCTCGTTAGAGTTTTTCGACCGCAACGAGAGAGTGGACTTCCTGAACGATTCTCCATCCAGGAATTCGGCTCTCCCGGAATAGGTCGTCGACTACTCGTACTGGACCGTACCCCGCATCCGTCCAGCCATTTTCGAATAGGCGCGCGTCGTGGAACAGTACCGCTCCGCCAGGAAGCACGAAGCGGCTCCATTCTTCCCAGTCTCGCCGCGCCGCCGGTTCAGAATGATCTCCATCGATTAAAAGAAAATCGATCTCGCGGTTCCAGTCGCGCGCTGCATCCGTGCTGAACTTCTGAATCCAGATCACTTCCGCACGTTGGGAGCTTCTCACCGCGCGACGCGCTGCCCGTTTCGTGAAGTTCAAGCTAGGTATGCGGCTCGTATGAAACGGGTCAATTAGGTACAGCTTTCCGTTCGGGGCCAGAACTTCTCGTGCCGCCAACGCTGAAACGCCCTCCGCCACTCCTATCTCTACCAGGCTCGACCGACCGGCCGCCCATCGCCTGATCGCCTCGTGTTCGGCAGCGGTGTGTTGAGCGAGAACGGGGCGGAATCCAAGCCACCCGTAGAGAGGATGGCGCAAGGCTCGCGCGGCCGGGCTGTGGTAGGTCCGCTCGTCGCGCACATGCGGAGGAGTGAGCACGTCGTACTTCAATTTGTTCGCCCGTGTTGCACGGCCAGCATAAGAATCTGTTCCAATTGCTCGACAATGCGCGGCCAGGTATATCGCCGCATGGTGTTTTGCGCTTCATGTCCCAAGCGGCAGCGAAGTTCCGCACTGCTGCAAAGCTTTCGGATTGCGGCCACCAGTTCGCTCGAATTGGCGGGCGGCACAAGCAGCCCGTTAAAATCGTTCTCCACCACGTCCTGCATTCCACTCGACGCAGTTGTTACAATCGCCATGCCGGAGGCCATCGCCTCCAGCAGGGTCAATGGCATGCCCTCCACCAATGACGGAAATACGAAAATGTCGTGATCGGCGTAAACAGCTGGCATCTCGCTACGCCCGACGAATGGAACAACCGACACGCAGTTGCGAACTTCAGGCCGGAACGAAGACTTCACTTCGGCTTCCGGGTTTCCGCAGCCAGCCACCGTCAGCGAAACGGAAGCGTTTTCCCGCGCGAGCAACCCAAACGATTCTGCAAGATAGAAGATGCCTTTGCGGTCCAGCCAGGTTCCCACGTATAACAAGCGGAGCGGCGAACGCGGCGCATAGTTCCGATCTGCAAAGAATTCCTCTCCAACGCCATTCGGAACATAGCGAATTCGTCCGGGCTCACGATTAGATTTGAGTTCCGCCATCGCCCACGCCTCACGATTCGCTACAGCTCCGAAATCCGCCGTGTGAATCGACCAGTCGTACATCGATTGGTGATATATGCGATGCCACAGGCGATTCTTCCGCGCAAAATTTGAGGCACGCCCTTTGCGGTGTTCGCAACTCATTGCGCGTGAATAACGTTCTTCGCTCCCTTGCATTGTCAATACGTACGGCGGCGCCCCGGCTGGCCGGAATGCGCGGCGCCACGATCCATAGACGCATCCCCACGGAGCGTGCAGGTTCACCACATCATAAGCGCCTCGATTTTTCAGGATTCGCTGTGCAGCTCGATACGCGAAAACAAGCGCCTCAAGGCGCTTGGTCTTCGCGGGTCTGGACAGGACGTCCTCCAAAAACCAGCAATCCACCTGATGGCCGCGCTTTTCAAGCTCTCGCGCATGATTCAGCGCCACTCCCGCTGCCCCGGCCTCCGCCTGCCGGGGCACCCCGATAGCAATCAAGATCCTCAAGCCTCCTCCTGGACCTTTCGCGCCATCAGGAAATAATGCAATGCGGCTGCACTGAACAGTCGTCGTATTGTTCGATTGGATTCAAGAGCCGATACGGCGACCGGATTGTGTCCTGGCCAAACGGGGAACTGGTGCACGGTCCCGTCTTTTCGGACGATTCGCCATCCGGCTCGGCGGACCATCTTTCGGATTTGCGGGAACAAGAAAACGCGGTCGAAGGGCTGATCGCCGCCAGGTGTCGCCTTCTGCTTCCGGCCACGCGCATAAAGGTAGTAAAGGCCCATCGCGTTGGCGTAATTTGGGGCCGTCAGGTAAAGCAAACCTCCGCGCCGGCAAACGCGCGCCATTTCCGCTAGAGCCGCCTGCGGATCCGGCAGGTGTTCAATCGTTTCGCACGAAATGACCACATCGAATGAGCCAGTGGCGAATGGCAGCCGCTGCGCATCAGCCTGCGTGAAATTTAGATGAGTGGCCGGCGAACCGTTCTGGGCCGCATGGTGCGATGCGACCCGAAGAGCGCCGCCGGAAAAATCCGCTCCGGATATAACCGCCCCACGTTCCGCCAACAATCTGCAGAATCCTCCTCGTCCGCATGCGATTTCGAGAACCCGTTTATCTTTTATCTCGCCAAGATATTCCAGAACCAGACGGTACCACGGAGCAGCGCCGTCCGCGTGCTCCGGGTCGGATTCAAACGCGCCTTGATGCCAGCGATCGTATTCTGTCGTGAGAGTCATCATCCCATCCGGGATGTTCGGCTCACGTGCGCAGCCTTGGGAAATGGCAACCATCGTTGCCGCAGACGATGGTAAACACTACTTTGCCCTAGCTGCTGGCGTAGCCGGTAATACGCTCGCGGAGGCATGAATAGGCCTGGAATCAGTCCGAGAATCTTTAGGAGCCAGCGAGGCGCGCTCGCTTCCTCAAAAACTACTTCATAGATATCGATCTCAGCTTTGACCATCTCCCATGGCCATCCGCCTTCCGCCAACAATCGGATCTGCGTTGCTTCGGCCGCAACGATCTCGGAAATCGCCAGGGCGGCGTTGGGGGCGATGCCTCTGGCCTTCAGCTGATCTGATAAATGCTTCGCCAGCGCCGCTAGCGAATGTTGCTTGTTGCGAAGAGCAGGCAGGTGGCCGGCCGATAGCTGAAACGAATTTGCGTCGTGCATGCGATAAAAGGTCAACGCATCAGGCAGGATCTCGGCGTTGGCCAGCACCGCCGCGAGCGTGAACAGGTATTCGTCGGCTTGGACGCGAATCTGTTCCGGAACGCCGCCAATTTGCCGAAGGATGCCGAGTTGGATGGTCATTCGGCTGGTGCCGAGCAGACTTTTGCGGCGGCGAAAGAGCTTTGCGCCTGCGATAGTGTTCGCGCGGAACCTGAAGCCCTCGCGGAGAATCTCAGTCTGGCGGCTGCCGTCGCGCTGTACTGTGATGATCCCGTGGCCCACGATTCCGACGGACGGGTCGGCGGCCATGGTTTCCGCCACGCGGGTCACTTTATTGCGCGCCCACCAATCGTCTCCATCCAGAAAAGCGACGACTTCGCCGCGCGCTTCAGGAATGCCGAAATTGAAGGCCGACGCTTGCCCGCCATTCGGCTTGCGAAGCAATCGGACCCTTGGCGCGAATTTGCGCACGATATCGGGCGTGCCGTCGGTCGATCCGTCGTCCACTACCAGAATTTCCATCTCGGACGCGGGAAAATCCTGCTCCATCACGCTGACGAGCGCTTCCTCGATGAAGCGTTCGTGGTTGTAGGTATCCACCAGCACGGTGATGGCTGGGTGCGGCATTTCAGATAGCTCCGGCGGGCAATAGCGGCGAGACGATCTGTGCACGCCTCTCGTGCGTGGGGCGGAAGTTCTTGTCCTCGAGGATCATGGCGTACTTACGCTAGCACAGTGCCACAGCGAAGCAAACTACTGTGAAGGCAAGGTGTCTTGGTCCAATAATTATGTCACCTAGTAATGGCCCAGTGAAAATGTCACCCTATGAATCGGGAGATATTTGGTTTGAGCCGGAAAGAGTTGTAACGAGTGTCTGTAATTTCATCCTGCGGCTAGAAAACTCTGACGTGCGGCAGGGCCGCTGCGCCGCCTTGCGGGCAGCGCGCTGTGCGACGTTTGATAAGCCGAGGCGTTAGAGCGAGCAGCTCCACGGCCCTGCCGCACGTCAGCCGCGATCGTCCCAGCCCGCGGCGTCTCCCCGATCTCTGCGCACCCCCATTCTCCGCCTGCCCCCCTCGCGCGCTACGCGGGCTTCTACGATCACCATCTCGGCGAAAAGCTCTGTGAGCTCGAAAGCCTCTCTCTTGGCCGCCCCAAGCTCTCCGTCGTCTTCTCCGCAGTGCCGGGATCGGGCACCCCACAAATGACGCGCTCCCACTCATCGTCAGCGCCGTCTGCCCGCGCCCGCGAAGGCGAAATGCCTCTGCTCGATGCCAGCCTGCGCCGCTGGCTGGAAGATCGCGGCCCCAACTCACTCTGCTCTCCTTCCTGGACGACGCCACCCGCAAACTCCTGGTCGCCCGGCCCTTCGCAAATAAGCCGTATCGTTGCTTGGGAAAAGAAAGAAAACGATGCAAATTGTCTCCGGGGGTGACGCGCTGTCGGACGGCAATGCTAGCGAGTTGAGTGAGGCACGAAATGTTTTCCTGCAATAGCAGGTTCGTGCGGCGAATTCGCGTGATGTTACCTATCGACTTGCTTTCGCTGAGGGGTGTTCGGAAGCGGCGCTCGGGCGGCGTGATACTTGCACGCACAAATCGCGGCAATGCCTGAGAAGTTTTCTGTACGCGGTTAATACGGCGGGACGGAAAACCCTACGCACCGGGTGCGGGTCGAGAGATTTAACAGACGCGAGGATTTCGCGCCGCATGGCGGCTGGAGTGCGAAAGCTGAGCACCGCCGGCACCCACCCCTGGGCCCGTGCCGCCCAAATCGGTTTGAGGTCGGCGACTGGCAGGGCCACTCGATCGAGGACCCATCGCGTGACGCGCAGGTATTCCAGCACATCGGTTCCCGCTTGCGCCGTGCGGCTGCGCGCGTTGTTGGAGTGGTAGCGGAAATAGTTCATGGGCCCGCTGGAGTACGCTACTTTCCCCGCCAGAGACATGCCTGCCCAGACTTTCCAGTCCCCGCATAAACGCAGCGATTCGTCCGCGCAGCCGACCTGCTCAAATAGCTCTTTGCGAAAGACGACCGCGCTGGCGTTGGGAATGGGAGTAATCAAAGCGAAGTAGCGCCGGAACAGCTCTTTGCCGTCGACGCAGAAGTCTCGCGTCCAGCGGTCGGGATCGGGCAAATTGTAATCGGCGACCCCGGAGACGCCCGCTTCGGTAAATCGCCAAGAGCGACAATACGCGAAGCCGATCGCAGGATCAGCTTCGAGCAAGGGCACCAGGCGCTCGAGGAATTGCGGGGCGGCGTAATCGTCCGATTCAGCGATCCAGATGTATTTGCCGCGGGCGAGGCGCACGCCTTTGTTCCACTGCTTAAAGGGGCTGCCGGAGTTGGCATCGTTGAATGCGAGGCGCACGCGAGGGTCCGCAGCGTATTCGGTGAGGATCGCGCGGCTATCGTCACTTGAACAGTCGTCGAGGAGGATCAGCTCGAAATCCTGATACGTTTGCGCCAAAATCGTGTCGACGCGCTGGCGCAGGAAGCGCGCATGATTGTAATTCGGGACGATGACGCTGACGGTGGGCATCACACTTACCGCGGTGGAGCGGCGAAACAAAGGTGCAACTAGTGATGCGCCGGGACCTTCCGGGTAAGCGGGGTCTCGGTCGTTTGTTTTCTGCAGCTTACGTGTGTTTCTACTCAATGGGCCGTTCCGGGTAGAAGGCTACTTTCCCCAGCGATTATCCCACGGCGCAAAAGAAAGCGGCGAGCAAAGGGCGAGACTGCAGCCGTAGGCGCCGAACGAAAATGCGCGCGAATCCGCCGCCCGAAGGAGGGCGTTCGATGGTCCGATTTCGATTCGCGATCATCATACCAACTAACGCTAGCACAGTGCCGACCGCGGGGGCTACTGGCCCGAAGTACAGCTCTGAAGCAGCTGCTTGCCGGCGATGCGCCACTCATCCAACCGGGTGTAGCGGCGATAACCGAACAACAACGCCCCCGCCGCATTTAGCGAGTTCACCGCTTGATTTTTCGTCGTCAGACAGGGGCTCATAATCGCCATGGCCCTCACCAAGTGCCAAAAGAATTGCGGCCGCGAGGGCGACTGGATGCGAAATGTTTCCGTTTCGCAGAGAAGCCTCCAACGGCGCCGAAACGCGAGTATCTCCGACTGCCTGAGATTCTGGCCGTTCTTCAGCAGCCAGCGGTCAATCTCTTCAGTTACGGTTTTCATCATAGCAAGGCGCCTAGCCTGCCGCTTGGGATCGGCGACCGCGGACGACTCGGAAAAAAGATTCGCGCCGTGGATCCTGTACACTCCGAGCGGCTCCGCAATCGCGACGACCGGCGCGACGAAAATGATCAGCGCTGTCAAAACGGCGTCCGCTTCGATAATCAGCGACTCATTTATCGGAAGCAGCTGACGGACACACTGTTTGCGGAAAGTTAAGCCAGTGGTCGGCGCCGCCGTGTATTGCAGGATCTTTTTTTTGTCGTGCGCCACTTCGCCAGAAACTTCGTTGAAGCTGAAATCGCGCACCTCACCGGTGCTGCTGCGCAGCTCCCGGACTGCGTGATAAACCAAGCCGGCGTTAGGATGCAGCTTGAACGCCTGAAGTACGCGGCGGAGTTTTCCCGGCAGCCAGTAATCGTCGGCATCGAGGAAAGCGACAATGTCCCCCCGGGCATTCGCTAGTCCGAAGTTAAAAGCCGAGGCCTGGCCTCCGTTTGGCTTGTAGAGATATTTCACGCGGCCGGCATATTTTTCAACGCGAGCACGCGTATCGTCCGTCGATCCGTCATCGACGACCAGGATCTCGAGCTGATCCGTGGGGAAATCCTGCGCGAAAACGCTTTCAATCGCTTCCTCGACAAAATGCCCGTAGTTATAGGTGTCGATCAGAGCGGTAACAGGGGGAGTGGGCATTTCAGTTCCTGCGTTCACTGCGCTGCGCCCGGAGCGTCGATTCACTCATAAGATTGCACGCCATCGAGCCAGCTGCAGCCGTTGCGCAGAAAAGCCAGTTCGCAGAGCCAAGCGATTCCGTGCTTCGGGCTTCGATTCACGTCGGTAATCTCCGCGGTGTGGTATCCCGCTGCGGTCATTGTGCACACGACTTCCGCGAGCGAATTCTCGGCGCGCGGAAAAACGGCGGCTTCCACCAGAAACACGTCCGTTTTGCCCAACAGTTTGGAGGCGCCCGCGAGCACCTTCAGATCCACACCTTCGGCATCGATTTTGACGATATCTGCGCCTTCAGGACAGTACAGTCTGGCAATTTCGTTCAGCGTGGTGACTTCCACGTCCACTGTCGTTTGGCCGTCCGACGGAGGGGCGGACCAGCCATCAATAAAGCTGCAGCTATCGTCGCGGTGCGAAATGTGGAACGGCAAAACACCCTTCTGATCGGCAACGCCTGCGGTGATCCACTTCACTTGCCCGTTTGGCTGCAGGAGATCGCTGCTGTACGGTTTCAATTCCGCCTGCGGCTCGACCATGACAAATTTCGAGCGCGGGAAGAATTTCAGCGCGGATCGAGTCCAAATGCCGCGATTTGCGCCGACGTCAATGATGCACCGCGGCTCGAATCCGCCTTGCATTAGAGACAAGAACAGCGGGCGCATGCTGGCCTCTTGCGGCGGCTTCGGCGGCTCGATCTTGATCAGCCGATAGCCGAGGCGGTTCACCGTGCGATGGATTAGGCGCTTCATTCGGTTTCCGTTCTATTGAGTCTCCGCCGGTCCCAACGGCTGCCGAAAATGGCCTGCTATCCGCTTGGCTCTCGTGCGAATGCCTTCCATGTAGTGAGCGTGCTTACCGACAATCAAGGCTACGAGGGCGTAGATCCACTTGTACGCGAGTTCCGAACGCGTCATTATCGGCCCATACAGAAGGTTATGGCGGACATCGTGAAGAAACAGCCGTGACCTGGCTGGAGGATTCAACTCGAATAGCCAATCTTCATTAAGCAGCTGATATCTGCGGAGGATGGTTCGCGCCTGCGAGCGCGCGTCTGCCCCATTCGCTTGCGTCCAATCGCGCAGCACTTCGATCGCCGCACCCAGCCTAGCCGTGCGACGCCGGAGAATTTCCGGTTCGGCTCCGCTCCTGTCAGCGGCCCACCGATTGCGGCCGTGCACCCGATTTCTAGATAACAGCTCCGGGACGTAACCAATCGGCCCGAGAAACAAAACTGCCATGATTAGATAGGCGTCAAAATTGAACGGTCGGCCAAGCGGGATGTTCGAGAGCCGCTGTAATGCCTCCCGTCGAAAAACGAGGGAGGATGTTGGCGCGGCACTGTACGAAAGGAGCTTTCGCCTCTCTCTCAGGACGTCACCCGACACCTCGGTGAAATAACTTGGCTCCCACATCGAGTTGTCCCGGCAGTCCCAAAAAGCGTATTTATGGAACACCATCGCGGTACGTGGGTTCGTGGCGAATTGCTGGACCACGCGCGAGAGCTTGCGGGGCAGCCAGACGTCGTCGCCGTCGAGCAGCGCGATTTGTTCACCTGAGGAGTGGGAAAATCCGTACGTAACCGCTGAAGCCTGGTCGCCGTTTTCCTTGTACAGGTAGCGGATGCGGCCACCGTATTTTTTGACGCGATCGGCGGTGTCGTCAGTCGAGCCGTCGTCAACCACGAGGATTTCCATTTGATCGGCGGGGAAATCCTGGGCGAGAACGCTGTCGATGGCGTCTTCGATGAATCGTCCGTAGTTATAGGTGTTGACGATGACGGATATGATCGGATTCGACATTGGCCTTCTCGGAAAAATCTAGCTGATCCAGATTACGCCGCAATCATCCAGACGCGCCCACGCTAGCACATTTTTCGCCGGCAGGCCTACTGGACGAACCCGCAAGGCTCGGGATGCCACCGCCCCCTGAGGTCCCTGGCCAATAAAATCCGCCCGGTACCCGCGCGGAGCTCTGGTATGATTCCTCCGCGCTGCACCCAGCTCTCAGCAATCTTCTCATACCTTTTCTTGGGAGAAGGCAACAATGCCTTATTTGTTTCAGCGTTTTGCCCCTGTACTTGCGCTGCTACTTTTAGCCGCCGGCTGTTCGTCCTATCGCGTCGTTACCGTTGCGGTTTCACCCCAGACTTCCTACGTTGGCTCGGGCCAGACCACTCAATTCACGGCGACAGTGACAGGCAGCAATTCCGCGGTGACTTGGGCGGTGAACGGCGTCGTGGGCGGCACCGCGTCCACCGGAACAATTGACGCAAATGGCGACTACTCGGCGCCGAGTGTGACACAAAACGCAACGGCTACGGTGACGGCAACTATCGCCGGGAAATCGGCTCCCGCGTCGGTTTCCATTGTTGCGCCGGGCGTAGTGACGACGACCAACGAGCCGCAGGTCGCGCAGTACACGATCGATCCACCGGCCAGCGCCAACGTCTCGATCGAGTTTGGGACCGACACGGCCTACGGGAAAACCACGTGGACGCAGGCCGCGCCAGCGGGAGGTGGCCCGGTCAGCATCTATGTCGCCGGAATGCTGGCGAACACGCTGTATCACATGAGAGCGGTGATTGAGTTCACGGGAAGCAATACCGTGAATGACTCCGACCACATGTTTACTACCAGCGCTTTCCCCGCCGCAGAGCTGCCGACCGTTACCACGACCACCACGTCGGGAATGACGCCGCAGAGCGGCGTGGAGATGCTGGACTTCTTCGACGTCACCGCAACCAGCAAGTTGGCAGTGGCAATAACGGACTTGGCTGGAAACGTACTGTGGGCTTATGCGCCGAATCTTCCCGCATCAGATGGCGTCGACCCTGTGAAGCTGCTTCCGAACGGAGACCTTCTGATCAACTACTCGTACGCGACCACAGCGGACGGGGCCAATTCTCTGTTGCAAGAGGTTGATCTTGGTGGAAACGTGGTCTGGTCGATGACGGCCGCGCAATTGAATCAGGAACTCGCGGCTGCGACGTGCGCGGGATGCAATATAAGCGTGGTGGGCACCCATCATGACTTCGCGGTCCTTCCGAACGGCCATTTGATCGTCATTGCGGCGCAACAACAGGTGATCAGCGGCACGACGGTGACCGGCGACGTGCTGATCGACCTGGACCAAAATCACAAGCCGGTATGGGTGTGGAATGAATTCGATCATCTGGACGTAGATCGCCATCCCATGATGTGGCCCGACTGGACGCACACGAACTCGATTGTCTATTCGCCAGACGACGGCGATCTAATCGTCTCGCTGCGCCATCAGTATTGGGTAATCAAAGTTGACTACAATAACGGTACGGGCACGGGAGATATTCTTTGGAGGCTGGGTTGGCAGGGCGATTTCACGCTGATGAATGGCACCGATCCCGTCGATTGGCAATATGCGCAGCACGATGCTAACGTGATCAGCAGCAACAGCAGCGGAACGTTTCAGATGACGATGGTCGATAACGGGAATAACCGCGTGATGGATAACAGCGGCGATATATGCGGAACCTCAGGCCAGCCGGCATGCTACAGCCGCATACCGATCTTCCAAATCGACGAATCGGCGAAAACGGCTACGCTCGAATGGGTCGACAATCTTTCGCCCATCTATTCGTATTGGGGTGGAAATTCACGTTTGCTCGCAAATGGCGACATGGAGTTTGACGAATGCGGATTAACGAACGCCTCGGCCATTTACGAGGTGACCAAAACTACGCCGCCACAAAACGTATGGCAGATGCAAATTACTGGACAGACCGCCTATCGTGCTTATCGAATGCCGAGCCTTTATCCCGGAGTCCAGTGGTAGGTAAACCTCGGCGAGCTCGTTGCGGCTTTGCGGCAAACGTTGGCAGATCAATTTCCGGATTTGGCTCTCGATTCCGAGGCGCGGCCGCGGTAAAGCCCCAGTGCATGACGAGGGGCGTATGTGAGATCGAGGAGTCGGTAGTACAGCTTATTTGCTTCGGAACGGGCCAGCTTGCGGTAGGCATGCGGATCGACCGACCGCGCGTTTCGCAGGATGGCGGCACGCAACTCTGGTGGGGTTTGCGCGCTCCGCACGGCAGGAATCCAAAGATCAGCCATCTGGTCCCGGAACTTCGCAATCGCTGCAGGATCGGGCGTGATTTGCGAAAGAATCCAGGCGGTAACGTAGAGGGACTCGGACGCCAAGACGCCGTTGGCCGGATTGGCCAAATTCTTCTCGGTAACGCTGGCGTCATGGTTGCGGCGGTAGTTAAGAGGTTCGGCAACGTATGAGATCGCTCCGCCAGTCAGCGCCATCGATACCCAGGTCTTCCAGTCACCACACTGCCGAAGGCTGTCGTCAGCGCCGCCGACTCGCCAGTAAACATCTCTTCGAAAAACGATCGAGCTTGAGTTCTGAACGGAAAAGCAACGCAGGTGCTTCCGGCACTCTTCAATACCGCTGGCGCGAAAATCTTTCGTCCACTTGTCGGAGCCGATGTCGGGCAGTCGTTCGTCTTGGAATCCCATGGGCTTGCCATCAGCTGAGACCCGCCACGTGCGGCACTGTGCAAGAATGACGCTAGCGTCTGCGTCCAGCTGAGAAACGAGGACCTCCAGTAAGCGGGGGTCGGCATAGTCGTCCGATTCCGCGATCCAGACGTACTTTCCGCATGCCACGCGCGCGCCTTTGTTCCATTGCTTAAAAGTACTGCCCGAATTTGTTTCGTTAAATTCGACGTGAGTCACGCGAGGATCTGACGCGTACTCGCTTAGCACTCTTCGGCTCTCGTCTGTCGAGCAGTCGTCAAGCAGGATCAGCTCAAAATCCTGGTAGGTCTGCGCGAGGATCGTATCTAGTCGCTGGCGCAGGAAGCGAGCGTGATTGTAGTTCGGAACGATTACGCTTACGGAGGGCGTCTTCATCAAATCACGCGGATACGCTTCAGAATTGCCGAAATGTTCGCACGATCCAGGCGAAGCGGATGCCGGACGGCTCGAGTGGCTTTCAGCGCCGGATGCCAAAACGCATTGCGAAAGGCCCAAATCGCCTTATCCCAGACGATCGACCGCAGAACCCCCGGCGCAGTCCGCAGAAATCTTCCCAAGGGACGCGGATCGCATTGGCGTACGAGAGCAAGAATCTCTCGTTTCGATTGGAGCGAAATTTCCGGGCTCGCAATCAACGGTACCCAATGAAGGGCATGCGCCTGACGAGCTTTTTCCACTTCGGCCTCTCGGCCTTTCACCTGCTTCGCAACCCACAGTGCCACCTCGAGCCGCTCCTTAACGTAGACGACGGCGAGTGGACGGCGACCTCGCCAAATGGCGCTGCGAACAGTTCCCTCATGTGATCGATAGTAGTTCAAAGGCTCGCCCAGGTAGCCCACCTTCCCGGCTAGCGCCATTGCCGCCCAGAGCTTTCGGTCGCCCGAGGTGCGCAGGGTCTCATCGACACCACCCACCCCGTTGTATGGCGCCCTTCGAAACACAACGGCGCTCGCATTGGGAACCGGGGTGTCACCAAGAAAATACTCCTCGCACAGTTCGCGTCCGTTTACGCGAAAGTCTTGTTGCCACATGGGATCAGACTCGTGCGCGCCGAACACTGCAAAGCCACTGATGTTCCCGTCTTCGCCGACTACCCGCCATGACCGACAAAACGCAAAGGTTATTTGCGGATCGCTGTCAAGGATAGAGACCAGCCGCTCCAAGAGCCGCTGATCGGCATAATCATCGGATTCCGCCAGCCAAATGTATTTTCCGCGCGCAAGGCGTATGCCCTTGTTCCATTGCTTAAAGGTACTGCCGGAGTTGACGGTGTTAAATTCGACGTGCGTCACGCGAGGATGTGAGGAGTACTCACTCAGGATGCTTTGACTGTCGTCTGTCGAGCAATCGTCGAGCAGTATCAGTTCAAAGTCCTGGTATGTCTGCGCGAAGATGGTCTCGATGCGTTTCCGCAGAAACCGGGCGTGATTGTAATTCGGAACGATGATAGAAACGACCGGCGCAGTCATAGGTCCCCGCTATACCGCTGGTCTGAGGGGAACGGGCTCCGCCTCAGGAATGTTGCACCCGGGTGCATAAACCGCGAGTTATCGATATGGCCGGCCGCCTTCGCAGCAACTAAGACAATGTGAAGTGGCTCAAGTGCTACCGCGTGCTTCACGCGAAAGCCTGCACGGTCGACCAGCATAACTGCGGTCCTTGTGTCAAACACGTGATGATGCATTGCTCTGTTCGTGCGGTTCGCTAAGCACCGTTCCTTGAATTGGTCCGGCGAGCCTGCAGGCGGATCCTTTTCCAAATCGTGCAGCGCGAGTACCTCAGGAAGATGAGTTAGATCATCTTCGTTCGTGTTTCTCTCGTGATCGTGGATCATGTGCTCCAGTGGCGTCACGGGTCGCCGCCAATCGAATGTTCCGTCCTTGTGCGGCAATACCAGAAGCAACAATCCCTGCTCCACGAGCACACGCTTCCATTCCTGTAGGGCTCGAAGCGGATTTGCCACGTGTTCGAGGCAATGTGAGGCCAATACGGACTCGTATGTCGAGTCCGGAATCGCCGTTAAATCACTCGCCTCACAAATTAGCTGAGTGCCGGGGGCTTTCCTCGGATGAAATTCAAAGGCGGTGCCACCACTTTGAACCGCTCTGGTCCAGATCGTTCGCTCCGCAAACAAGCAGTTATCTGCGGTGGCCAAAACTTGATAGATCGGCAGCAGACCTCCATCCGCAAATATCTGGCTCGGCCCACCAACTTCGAGTGCCTTCTTCCCAAGAAACAGCCGTTGTATGCGTCTCGTGCCGGGCCATGTGCGCGGAATGCCGTCCGGGCGAAGTCCTGGGTGCAGGTTGCACTTGCGAAGCGCTTGGGCGATGGGGTGCTTTACGCGAAACCGCAGCTCCCGATACCGCGTCATCAGCTTCCGGGACTTCGGACTGGGTGTAGTGTTCGCCTCAGTGTGGCCTGTCGGCATGCCTTACCCTCTCGGCCGCGGCCCGACCGCGTGTGTCACGGCCGTGTCGATACAGCAACGAAATAAGTTGATTCTTCTCGATGCCAGCGGGCCTGCCGCCGCACCGCGTATGGATTAAGCACTTGAGTCCACTTGCTGCTCCCCGCGAGGATGACATCGACGATCGATATACGCTCGGCTTCGGTCGGATCGTAAACGGCCCGCGGAAATAGCCTGAACCGCGCCGAGCGGCGCAGGCGACCAAGTCCCCTGATCGGTGGAATGTCCTCTGCGGCAAGAATTCGAGGGCTCCAAGGTACAGCCGAGCGGGGGCGCTGCGTATACAGTTGAAGCGAGGAGAATCCGGATCGGAGGGCGGCGACGAACTCCTGTTCCGTCATTTCCGAGCAGTGATACGGGTTAGGCTTTGAGCGTGGCCCAGGATATACGTCCTTGTTCGGGGTGGAGATGATTAGGCGCCCGCGCGGCGCGAGAACGCGCGCGCACTCATCCAGGAAGCGACGTGGATTTGGAACGTGCTCGATTGTCTCGAAGGAGACCACTACGTCGACCGAGGCACTAGCTAAAGGGATTTGCTCTGCGCCGCCAATCCGGGCGTCTATTCCGTATTTCTCGCGGGCATGCGAGCATGCGCGGTCGGAAATATCAACGCCAATCACGCGAGCGGCACCAGCCTTTTGGAGCGCCGCTGAGCCGTATCCTTCGCCGCAGGCGATGTCCAGAATTCGCTTCCCAAAGGCGAATCTGCATGCGAAGGCGTATCGGTAGACATGCTCCCAGAAGGCGTCTTTGCCCGAGGTCTCCGGCACCATCCTCTCGCCGGTTTCCTCCATCGCAGGCAATCCGAAATGGCGCGTTGCTGCAGCCGCGTTCATCGTTCGACCTCAGAGGCGATTTCCGAAGTCACTTCTGCCGTACGATCACGGTCCTTCGCGGGTTCGAGGGTGGTTTCCCATCTCAACATGGGACGAATGACCCCAGGCAGGGTGCCGGCGTAGTCTCCACGCACAGAATCCCCGTCGATGGAGTCGACGACTTGAAAGGCGACAGCGCCTGACTCGTGGAAGTGCACTTTGAAAGGGATGAAGGTGGTGACGGCGACGTCGACGAGGAAAGACCCTTCGGCAAGGAGATTTCCAGGAATCCAAGCCGTGCTGCTGTAGCGACCAGCGGGTCGCGGTTTGCGCAGCCACGATTCGTCCTGATCGATCGTGACAAAAACGGTCACGCCCTCCTGATTGAAGATGTGCACGTTTGGAGCTAAGACAGTGCCTGATTTGAGCACATCGAAAACTACGTCGATGGCGATTGGATTCCGAATGTCGAAGGCTTCGGAGGGTTCGCCTTGCGAGGTGCGCGCACGCACGGCACGTAGTTTGACGATGTCGTCTCCAGGTGCTTCTTTCGCGTCCCATACGCGGTAAGCAGCCGTATCGAATTCAGAGCGAAGATACGCGTCCATTACAGCATGCGTTGTGCCGTCCTTCGCAATTTGGCCGCGATGCAACAGCATGCAGCGCCGACAGAGGCGAGTGACGGCAGCGATATTGTGAGAAACAAATATTACGGTGCGCCCCTGGCGGGTGATGTCGCCCATTTTGCCGAGGCATTTTTTCTGGAACTGCGCGTCGCCGACGGAGAGGACCTCGTCGACGAAGAGGACCTCGGTTTCGAGGTGGGCGGCGACGGCGAAGGCCAGGCGGACATACATGCCGGAGGAGTAGCGCTTGACGGGCGTGTCGATGAAGCGCTCGACTTCGGCGAAGGCCACGATTTCGTCGAACTTGCGGGCGATTTCGCGCTTGCTCATCCCCAGGATGGCGCCGTTGAGGAAGACGTTTTCGCGTCCGCTGAGCTCGGGATGGAAGCCGGTGCCGACTTCGAGAAGGCTGCCGACCCGTCCGTGAATTTCGGCGTGGCCGACGGTGGGAGAGGTGATGCGCGAAAGAACCTTGAGCAGCGTGGACTTGCCGGCGCCGTTGCGTCCGATCAGGCCGAGCACTTCACCTTCCTTCACTTCGAAGGAAACGTCGCGCAGCGCCCAGAACGTCTCGCGGGGCCTGCGGCGCAGCAGGCTGCCGGGATTGGTGAGCATCGTAGCGAGCTGGTCGCGAAGCAGGCCGCCGGCCTCGAGTTCGCCCACCCGGTAACGCTTGCCCAAATTTTCGACCTTAATAACGCTCACGGCAGGCCTTTAGCATAGGTTAAGAACGCCTAAAATGTGCCAATCTTGTTATGCACCATCATGACTTTATCGTGCCATTCTGTTCGTCTTTTCTTCGCTCCAAAAGCCCCTTTAATTTTCCGATCTTGATGTCATGGCTGAGGCCATGACCCACAAAGCTTCTCCGATTTTCACGCAGCCCCTGAAGCCGCGAAGCTATCAAGCGGCCCCTAGCCGTTCACTACCGATTGCTGCACGTCCTCATAGGAAACGCCGTTGATTACGGCGGGGACGGTGGCGCGCCCGCCTTGCACCATGTTACTTCCTTCGCGATTATCGCCCTTCTGAACGATCACCAGATTGTGATACAGGTGCATGCCCACAATGTGCCGGTCGAATTCCGAGGGCGAGTAGTCTTCGCGAAGGATCTCCTCGTAATTCAAGCAGTGCGCCAGGGAGCCGCAGTAGCCCATGATCGTGGACGTATCGCCCAAGTGGCGGCTCGATCCTCCAAACCCGGGCCAGTAGGATGTCTGGGCGTCCTCGATGGCGTAGATTCCCGGGTTTCGCAGCAGCGGAAACATGATCTCAAATGTCCGGATCACGTGGGAGTTTATGTGGCTGCCGTCGTCGATGACGATATCGAAGCCGCCGACTTCCTCGACCACCTTAAGAAGAAATCGCTCGTCGGTCTGGCTGCCCTGGAGAATGCGGATGCGATCTTGTTCCAGGCTGCGCTTGTCGTAGACGTCCATGCCATAGATTCTGGCGTTCGGGAAATACGCTTTCCACATGCGCAGGGAACTGCCGCCCTCAGCCGGATCGGAATATTCACCCACGCCGATCTCCAACAGATTCAGCGAACGCCTACGAAGCGCGCTGAAATGCGTCTGGTAATGCTGCAAGTACCAGTGGCTGCCCCATTTGTCGGTTCGGAAACACTCTCCCAGGCGAATTAAATCCGCGGAATATCGCCAGGCGACGGCGCGTTCGCGCAGTCTTTTGAGCGCCCGGCGACGGCCCGGCGGGAGCTTATGCACGAATGTGGATGCCAGCCCCATACTTTCTCCCATCAGACCAAATCCGCCATGGTACCTTCCATGCGGCGGAAGAACATAAGGCCGCCGGTCAGGACCACCGCGACCATCACGGCGCTAACCAGCAGCAGCGGTCCGGGCGCTTGGCCCCGTCCGGTGAGCGCCCAGCGGAAGCCATCGAGCACGCCAGCCATGGGATTCAACCCATAGAGCCACGCCCATTTTGGATAACGCTGGGAAACCAAGGTCGCGGGATACATCACCGGCGACGCGAACATCCAGAATTGCACCAGAAACGTGATGACGTAGCGAACGTCACGATACAGCGCATTCAGCGCCGAAAGCCACAGCCCCACAGCTAGCGCGGTGCAGATGGCCAGAAGCAACAGTACCGGCAGCCATAGGATCGAGACTCCCGGCACAATATGGTATCCCAATAGAATAAAAATCAAGAGTACGAAGCCGATCGCGAAATCGACAAGCCCTGAAAGCACGGCGGAGAAGGGCAGAATTAGGCGCGGGAAGTAGACCTTCGTCAACAGGAATTGATTGCTGACCACCGTGTTGGTGGCGGAGTTGAGAGAATACGCAAAGTAGGTCCAGGGAACCAGCCCCGAGAAATAGAACACGGGGTAGGGCAAGCCATCCGAAGGAAGCTTGGCGAGTTTGCCAAGAAAGAGCCAGAAAACCGCCATGGTGAGGATCGGTTGGATGACGGCCCAGGCCGCGCCGATGGCCGTCTGCTTATAGCGAACTTTGATATCGCGCCAGACGAAGAAATAGAGCAGTTCGCGGTAGGCCCACAGTTCGCCGAAAGGCAGCACCCACCAACGCGAGGGCGGCTCGATGCGCAAAACCGGAGGCTGCGCGGCAACTGGCGCGGTGGGCGTGGCTGAAGCGGCGGTGGCGGCACTCATTGCGCGCCTTGCTCCTGTGCGGATTGTAGGTCCTTCACGTCCGTGCGCTCGATGTGCTGCATCAGATTGTTCCTGCGCGTCAGATACATGCCGATCGCAGAAGCAGCGTCCGCGGGCACAACAGCCACTTGATTATAAGCTGCCTGGCGCCACGAAATCGGGCCGCGCGGGGGAATCAGATGCATGCCCCACTGGAAGATCATGCCTAAATTCCAGAGCACCAGCAAGGCCGTCGCGGCAGTCGCCAGAACTCCGGCGCGGCGCTGATGCCAGGCATTCGCGAACCACTCGAAAAAGGCGGCCAGCCCAATAATGAAAATCGGCGAGAGCGCCACGAAAAAGCGGCTGCCGAAGGAAGAGATTCCGTCCCAGTCCTCGTAGCACCCCATCATGTAGAGATAGGCGGCAAACGCGACGAGCGAATACGTGGCGAAGTTCCGATCCCTTGCGCGTAAGCAAATGAGACCAGCGACCGCGAGAAGCAGGATCGGAGTCCAGGTAAAAAGTCCGTGATCCGCGGAAAAACAAACCTTCAGCAGCGCCGGAGAATTCCGATACCAGTGCTCCGTATAGCCGAAAGAAAAATAGCCGCCGTAGATGATCTTTTTTGCGATCAGCGTGGGCGAAAATGCCGCGAACAAAGCCAGGATGAAGAGGCCATTTCCGGCAAGCAGGCGGATCGCTTGCGCGCGATTCCTTGTTATCAGCGCCGTCCAATATCCGGCCAGCGATTCGAGGGCGGAGAAGAGCAGCAGGGCCGCGGTCACGTAGTAGACGTCCATCATCAAGCCGCCCAGAGCGCCCAGAACGGCCCATTGCGCGGCGCTGCGTTCACTGCGCGTGCGCAGCCAAAACCAAATGAAAATGGCGACCATAAAGGCCGATTGCGCGTGCGACCACGAAGGATCGAAATACATGTACACAGGGAGCGAACTTCCGAACCATATTCCGATCGCCGCTAGAAACGCCCATCGTTCCGGGACGAATCGACGCGCCAAAACAAACGACATGAAAACCGCCAGAAAACCATACAAAGCAGTACCGAAAGACATGGCCAGCAAGTACGGCCGAGAAAATCCGTCCGCTGCTACATGAGCGCCAAAGTGATTGCTTAACAACACTCCGAAATGTGCGACAACCAAAAACGGCGCCCATAGAATCGCGGGTCCCACAGCGAAATGATTATTCAGGTGACCAGTCACGGTGTACTGATCGGGATCGATATGGCCGTCCGCATCGACGCGGCCCATGCGAAAACTGGTGTTTGCCGCCAGCCAGTCATTGTGGAAGTCAAGTTTGTGTTCGATGAGGACCGAACGCGCGAAAGCGTAATAACCCACGCCATCGCCGCGAACCCAGGGGTTCATGAGCGGCAGCGTCAACAGAAACAGAACGATTAATGCGGCTTCGTAGCGGGTCAGCTTACGACACGAAGCCAACAATCCTGAAATAAGGTGCATTTTCACAGTTCGTGCGCCCAATCCATTTGGCCCGCTGCGTTCGTCACGGTCTGGCCTGCGCGGCCGGCCCAGTCTGGACGCCGAAAGCTGCGGCGGCATCGTCCTTGCGCAAGACCGCGATGATCGAAAGCGGCGGTAATGGCAGCCAAGAATCCATCACTCGGAAAACCGGCGTAAGAATGTTGAGCATCCGGATCTGCGCAAGCCCAAACGTCTTGCGCCGAAGAACGCACGCGTTCAACCACCACGCCGGCACGCCGGGCTTGTTGAACTTCAAAACACTCTCGACTTGGAAGCCGGCTTCCGCACATACGGAAACCAATTCGTCGGGTGTGTAGCGCCGGAAATGGCCGAGCACCTCGTCAAGCGTGCCGAAAAGCCATGGACCGTGAGGAACCAAAATGATCGCGCGTCCGCGATCCGCCAGCACGCTACGAATGTTGCGAAGCGCCGCGATGTCGTCCTGAATGTGTTCAACTACATTCAGGCAAACCACCGTATCGAACGATTGCCCGGTGGGAAACGTATTTGGATCGGCAGCGTCCGTGAAAGCCACTCGCATATACGGACGGGTCGCGCGCAACTTCAGCAGGTAATCCAAGTAATGGCGGTTCACGTCCGTGGCCCAATACACGGAACGCGGCATGAGATGCATCGACAAATTCCCGGTGCCGGCGCCGATCTCAAGGACCCGATCTCCCACGTAGGGTCGAATGACGTCCGCCATCCATTGATTGAAACGGGGCGCGCGGTTCAGGCGATCAAGAATCTCTCCGCCGTGGGCATCGTCGGCGTAAATCTTGCCCGAAGCAGCGTAGTGAAGGATGGCCCACAGCGCGCGAAAACCGTCGCGCCAACCGATTTTTTTCCCTTCGCCGTACGTGCGGCCGGAATAGCTGATGGGAACTTCGAAAACCCGGCTACCCCGCTTCGCCAACTTGATAGCCAACTCCGGTTCAACGTCAAAGGTGGAACTTTCCAGCGGAATACTCTTCAGTAGTTCGGCGCGGACCATTTTGTAACAGGTTTCCATATCGGTCAGGTTCAAGTCGCAAACCAGGTCGCAAAGGAAAGTAAGCAGCTTGTTGCCCATCGCGTGCCGGAAGAAAAGCGCTCGTTTGTGCCCGCCGGCCATGAAGCGCGACCCGAAAACGGCGTCGGCGTCCTCGCAGAGAAACACCTCGACCATCGACAGCAAATCGCGAGGCATATACTCGAGGTCCGCATCGTGAATGACTACGAGTTCGGTATCGACCTGATCGAGGCCGGTGCGAATCGCAGCGCCCTTGCCGCTGTTCTTGGCGTGGCGCAGCCAGACCCAGGAGATTTTCGGGTCGGCTTCCCTGGATTCGACGGACTGGCGGAAGACGCGGATGGCTTCGGCCGTGCCGTCTGACGAGCCATCATCAACCACGATGATTTTCACCGATTCGAGCAGCGGCGACTCGCCTAGCACACCCAGCCTCGCCAAGCTAGAGCCGATCAGATACTGCTCGTTATATGCGGGAACGATGACGGACAGAGATGTTGACGGCCGCTTGCCATCCGAAAACTCGCCGAAGGCGGATGAACTTTCGCCTCCGCGCCTCGGACTCCGCCCTTCTGCCGCGCTGCTTCCTACTGGGGTTGAGCTCATGTTGTTGAACAACTGGCGTACTGCTACACCCGAACATTATCGGGTGTTTACGCCAACGCTTAAATGCCGTTCATTTCAATCGATGTTGATTCCCTAAACCACTCCCGCCCCCGCGCCGACTGCCCCTTCCTCCGCAGCGGCGACCGTGGATACAGAGGCTGCGACCGGAATCGGTTGCGGCGCTAACCGGCTATGGAAATACGCGACGACACGGTCAACGATTTCCGTAAGCCGTGTCGACGGGCGAAACCCTGTGAGCTTCTGTAGCTTCTCGAGCGATGGAACGCGCCGGTGCATATCCTCGAACCCAGGTTCATAGGCCTGATCGTACGGCGTGTGAGTAATTGGCGAACTGCTCTGGGTGCGCTGCTTCACCACGGCGGCCAATCCATCGATGGAAATTTCTTCGTCGGTTCCGACGTTGACCACTTCGCCGATGGCGCGGTCCGTGGCTATCAGGCGCAAGACCGCCTGAATCGTATCGCGCACATCGCAGAAGCAGCGCGACTGCGTTCCGGAGCCGTACACTGTGATCGGCGAACCATCGATCGCCTGTCGCACGAAGTTGGGCAGAACCATCCCGTAGCGGCCGGTTTGCCGCGGGCCCACTGTGTTGAAAAACCGCGCCACGATAACAGGCTGCTTCTTTTCTTTCCAATAGGAAAGCGTGAGAAATTCGTCGAGTGCTTTGGACGCCGCATAACTCCAGCGGCCCTTGGTCGTCGGACCGAGCACCAGATCCGCATCCTCGCGGAATGGAACCTTTTCACTTTTGCCGTAGACCTCCGACGTCGACGCGGTGAAGACCAGCTTCTTCTTTTTCGATGCGGCGTCCAGGACCAGGTGCGTGCCGTACACGTTGGTCTCGAGAGTTCGAACGGGGCTCTCGACGATTAGTCGCACACCGACCGCTGCCGCAAGATGGAAGACTACTTCCGACTCGTCCACCAATTCCGCCAGCAGGTGCTTATTCATTATGGAATCGAAAAAGTAATGAAATCGCGGATGGCTCTTCAGGTGGCGGACGTTCTCCACGCTGCCGGTGGAAAGATCGTCCAAAATGAAGACTTCGTCTCCACGTGTCAGCAGTGCCTCCGCCAAGTGCGAACCGATGAAGCCAGCTCCTCCGGTTATGAGGTGGCGCAAGATGATCTCCTAGCTTGACGATTTAGTCGTGTCGTCGAGTTTCACCGAAAACCCTGAGTCTTTCTTCTCAACATCTTCGCCATAGCCGTAGCCATACGCGTACGGGTAGTAGCGATAGGAGTAGTAATAATCTGGGGCGCTCGAATCCACCGCGTTGAGGACCACTCCCAGCAAACGGCATTTCACTGCGGACAGCAGGTCGCGCGAGCGCGTGAACGCCTCCTTTGGAGTGTTGCCACTGCGCACCACCAGAAGCACACCGTCGGTCAACGCGGAAAGAACGACGGCATCCGTGGCGGCCATGATCGGCGGCGAGTCAATGACGATAAATTTGAACCGGCGCCGCAGTTCCAGCAGCCCCTCGCGCATGCGATGGGACGAGAGCAGGTCGGCGGGGCTCGGTGGTACCGGGCCGGTGGTCAATACCGACAAATTGCCGATGGCTGGGTGCGGAACAGCCACATCGTCCAAGCTACTGACGCCCGCGAGATACGAGCTGAGACCGCCCTCTTTGCCGACGGTTAGGTTCAGCGCTCGACGGATTCCGGGCTTGCGCAAATCAGAGTCGATTATCAAGGTACGGTCGCCGAGCTGCGCGAAAGTCACCGCCAGATTGACGGCAGCGGTGGTTTTGCCTTCGCGGGGCAAAGAGCTTGTCACCAAGATCACTTGCGGAGGATGCTCGGCCTGCGAAAGCAGCAGCGAAGTACGCAGCGCGCGGAATGCCTCGGAGATTTGCGATTTCGGCTGCACATACGAAAGCAGCTCAACACGGGGCGACGTGAGTTCCTGAGGGACTTCATTGCCGTCGGACCGCGAGTGCCGGCCATTGCCGTCCGGCAAGGCCGGTATCACAGCCAGCGACGGGAGGCCGGTAAGCGATTCGATGTCATCCGGAGACTTTACCGTATTATCCAGATATTCGCGGAAAACGGCCAAGCCGATTCCTCCCACTAACCCAACCAAAATGGATAGCAGGATGTTGCGTGTCTTTTGCGGCGCCGATGGGGTGGTGGGAACGAGCGCGGGGTCGACGACACGAATGTTGCTGGAACGCAATCCGGCCGATATAGTCGCTTCCTTGAGCTTTTCCTGGAGCCCATCGTAGAGCTGTTTGTTGGCATCAGCGTCGTGCTCCAGGATGTTGTACTCCACGAGCTTCTCGGCCATGTCATCGGCTTGAACTTTCTGTTCGTTCACTTCGTCCTGCAGAAGCGCCACGCGCTGCTTTGCGGTTTCATATTCTTGCCGGATGCCATCGACTACCCCTTGGCGCGCCGTGGCCAGATCCGCTTCCACCTGTTTTTGCTGGTCGACGATCCGCTGCACCTTCGGGAAATTCGGGCCGTATTGATTGACTGCCTCCGCGTACTGTTCGTCTAAATCCATCTTGTGCTGAATCAAACTCCGGACCAGGCCGTCGCTGCGCATAGCGGCCAGCGCGTCTACGTCGCCGTTCAGCGCCATCTGGTAATTCGCTTCTTTTTCGGCCAACTCAGTCTGTGCGGCAGTGACCGCCTGACTCAAATTCGCGAGCTTCTCGGTGGTGATATCCTGCTTCTCGTCAACCTGCCAGATTTGGTTCTCTCGCTGATAGGCGATGCGCGCGTCCTCGGATTTTTCCACCTGCAGCCGCAACTCTTCGAGTTCGGAGGAAAGCCAACCGGAAGCCTGGGTAGTAGCGTCGTACTTGCTTTTAAAGTTCTGTTCGATGAAATCCTGCACGTGGGCGTTTACCACTAGGGCGGCCAACTGGGGGCTTTGGGCGGAGAAGCTCACCTCAATCAAGCGGCTGTTGGGCACTCTTTGGACACCAAGCCGTCCCAAAAAAGCTCCCAGGATCGCTGGACGCCGCTCGCCGGCGGCCAGCGCCCGCGGGAGCTGCAAACCCCCGGTGCCGCCAAACTCCGGATAGCGCCCAAGGTCAAGCGCCCGGATGGTATCGAGCGCCAGAGTTTCGCTCTTCAGTATTTCCATCTGCGTCTCGATGTAGTCCTCGGTATCCATGTACTCGCTGTACGCGTCTTCGGTTTGGAACGGCAACACGTTCTGCGATTCTTTATCCACTTCGACCAGCGCACTCGCCCGATACACCGGCTTCATCTTGAAGGTGGCGATGGTTACGACCGTCACGACCGTTAGCAAAAATGTCAGGATGAGCCACTGATGCTTGCGCAGAACGATCAGGTAATCGAGCAGATGCGGCTCTCGAGGCAGTGGCTCCCAAGGCAAAGCCGCCGGGGCAGGGATCACCGCCAGCGTTTCTGCAGCCTTGCGATCACGAAGTGCAAACCGAGTCGCGTCTTCCATCAGAACGAGAACCCCTTACCACTGCGCGAAAACTTCCTTGGCTGGAAACTTAGTACGCTACACGATAAACGGCCACTGACGTCCCAATGCCGAGCGCGGATTCCGTACCGCGGGCGAGCGCCTTCTTGCCAGCGCTGTCGGGAATGTACAAAATGTCGTTGGACTTCAGCGGAATATCATCGGCCTTGTGCTTCTCAATATCTTTCAACCGGACGTGAACGACCTCTCGGCGTCCGGTGACCGGGTTATTCCGCATGATCACCGATGAATTCGCCTTGGCGAAGCCCGTAAGACCGTGCGCAAGTGCGACGGCTCGAAGGATGGTCACGCTTTCTCCATGTCCTTCCAACACGTACTCACCGGGCGCCGCGATTCCTTGACCCAAAATGTAGACGACGCCGGCGTGAGGAACCGTGACTGTGTCGCCGCCATAAACTGGAATGTTGTAAACCGGATTGCCGGTCTCCAGCAGGTCTTGCAGGCGGATGGTGATCTTGTTCACATCCGGTTCAGGTTTGCTGGTAATGCTGGCCGGCCTTTCGCTGGGGATATCATTCACAACCGGACGGCTAACGATCACATCGCCCCCAGCGTCGGGGGAAATGCCTCCAGCCGCCGCCAATACTTCCAGCAAAGTAGTGGGCCGCATCACTTGGTAAACCGTCGGATGTCCGACCGCTCCTACCACGTTCACCGGTTCGCTGAACTGCTCCTTCACGAACACCGAAACTTGCGGGTGTGAAACCAAGCCATTTTCAATGAGCAACTGCGCGATCTTTGCTTGCACTTCATAGGTTGTCAGCCCCGCTACCTGGATTCGCCCGGGAATTAGCGGAAAGCTAATGTCACCGGTGCCGGAAACGCGGACCTCGCTGGTAAGATCTGGCACCTCAAACACGTCGATATGCAACAGATCACCGACGCCGACCGGCGTATCCATCGGATGAACTTGCGCCAACGCTGCAAGCTGGCGGATCTTTTCGTTGGTCTGCTGCGGGGTTGGATAGTTCGTCTGAGCGTACGATGCCTGCACGCCCAGAAAGGTGACTATGACCGTCAGCCAAAATAGCTTCGCCTCCGCGCGGGCACACACCCTGCGGATCGTCGCATTCATTGCTAGAGATGACCCCGCAAAACACTATGCATACCGAAACTATTGATGTCAATCGGGGGTTTCCAGAATGAGAGCGATATCTTCGCCAAGATTTTGCGGTACTTAGGGTCGTGGTACTTTCGCTGAGCGGCCCGAGAATTGGGCAGGCTATCGCGAGTATTCTGCTCACGCTGAAACTACGTCCGGTTCACGCTCGGCGCGCTCCTCGCGGGCGCGAGACCGCCAGGACACAATGGCACAGCAGATCAGGATCACCACCTCCGGGTCGTACGCTTCACGGTAACCCATCTCAGGATTCGCGATGTAATACACCAGCGGAAACACAATCAAGAGAGCGGCGTACGAAACGATCGACTGGGGATCGCATAGATACATCTTGCGCAGTCCCACCAGGGCCAGGATGGTAAGCGCCGTGCAAAAAGGAATGTTGTACAGGTCAAAAACCTCTTCCTGCAGATACGTTTTATTGAAACTCCAGAATCCCGTCCACATATAGACGAATCGCCTGAACGAACGCAGCGCCACGATGCCGAAGTGTTCTTTTAAATAATCATGCTCCAGCTTCGACTCTTGGGCCATGTACGCGTATTCCCCCATGCGATGGAATTCGGCCATCTCAGAAGCGCTGCCGCAGGGGTCCAGATCGCTATTCCACCAATGCAATGAATTGCCGATGTTTCCGGTGTCAAAAGTGAGCGCAAACGTATCTCTAAGAAACACAGGAGCACGGAAGACCAGGTAATTGCGAATCATCCAAGGTAGAACCACGGCACAGGAAAGGACGCCGGCAAGCAGCGCTGGGCGTAGCCACTCTTTGCCCTTTTTGTGAAGTTTGTAGCAGGCCCATCCACCCAGAAATGGCAGCACACTGAGAACAACGGCGTTGGCGAGGGCTGTAAAACCGCATAACAATCCAAATCCAGCCCACGCGGAGAGGCGCGAGGTGTCCTGTAGCTCCAGACTCGCCCAGAAAATGCAGGTAAGCAGGAGGGCGATCATCACGTGGTCCCACATCGAATCCGCCGAGAAATAAATAGAGTACGGAAAAAAGGCCCACGCCCACATGGCCCAGCGCGCTACGCGAATTCCGAAACTCTTCCGGGCGATGAAAAATATTGGAATGCACGTAAGGGCTGAGAAGAGGCTGTTGAGTCCGAGCATCGCAAGCGCGGATGCCTTCGAATAGATTCCGAACAGTTTAAAGACGCCGGCCATGATATACGGAAGCACCGGACCAAGCTCGGCTGTCGGGCCGGTGTTGCCGCCGTAATACGGATTGCCGAATCCGTGACCGAGGGCAATGGAGCGAGCAATCTTCCCTGCCTCGAAACCGAATAGCCAATGGTCACGCTCGGGCACTAAGAAGCCCCGATATGCGAAGGCAACCACTATCAATCGGACGCCCAGCGCAATCAGCACGCACCAAAACAACGATCGCGCACAGCCTGTTCGCTCCAACGACGATAGCTGGCCAAGTGGACTTTTTGTGATCCGATCGCGCATTTTTTTCAGAAAACCGCGTGACTGCAGGACCGCATGATAGCATGGCGTTCCTGAGATACCTCGGTACCTCATCACGGCATTGCTGAGTTCGGAACAACTTTATAGCGGCCATACGAATCTGTGTTAATCTCCGGCTATTGATGGGGGAAGTAGATGCGCGTGGGGAGAAAGAGGGGATGCACGCACCAGCATGCAAACTGCTTCGAAGTTCCAGCCGAACGGAACTGCGACGGTAGCAACATCGGTTGAGGAAGAAACTGGATCAAGCTCCACCACTGTCACGACGCGCCCTCGCGTCGTCGTGGTGATGCCAGCTTACAATGCGGCTAGAACGCTGCGTCTCACCTACCAAGCCATTCCCTTTCAGAGCGTCGACAGCGTGATTCTCGTTGACGACGGCAGCACAGACGAGACACTGGCGATTGCGCGAGACCTGAGCCTCTCGATTTTCGTCCACACCCGCAATTTAGGCTACGGCGCTAACCAGAAAACCTGCTACACCGAAGCTCTGCGCGACGGCGCGGACATCGTCGTGATGTTGCATCCCGACTATCAATACGATCCAGCTCTGCTGCCGGAACTGATAGCTCCCATCGAAAAAGGCGAGGCTGATATTGTGCTCGGTTCGCGATTTCTGCAGGGAACCGCGCGAAGACACGGGATGCCGTGGTGGAAGTACGTCAGCAACCGTTTTCTCACTGGCTTGGAAAACCGCGTCCTCGGCTTGAGACTTTCCGAATATCACACCGGATATCGCGCGTATAGCCGCCGCGTGCTCGAAGAACTTCCATTCCTGCTGAACTCCGACAAATTCGTTTTCGACCAGGAATTTCTAGTGCAGGCCGCCCACCTCGGATTTCGAATCGAGGAAACACCGGTTCCAGCCAAATATTTCGCGGAGGCATCTACTGCCAGCTTCTTCGATAGCACGGTATACGGACTCAGCATCCTGGTCCTTTTGGCGCGGTTTCTATTTCATCGCGCCTCGTTGTTCCGGCAAAAGCAGTTTGAGTCTTTTCCGGCGCGATACCACAGGTTGGCATAGCTGGGAGCACCGTGCCGCCCTCTCACCAGCCCGAGCGAAAGAATGCCCTGCTCGGAGTCGAAGACAAGGCAGCGGTCGGCATCGGACAAAGCCTGAGGGGTGGCTTAGGCGGAGCTAATAATGTCCCGTCCTCCTGTCTCATCTGCGGAGCCACTCTCAGGACGCGCTGTCCTTCGGTTCTCGATTCCGAAACTCGCGAGGAATTTTCTATCCTTGCTTGTCCAGACTGCGGCCTCGGCTACACTTCGCCCCAGCCCCGCGATCTTTCGCCCTACTATGCGGCTGCTTATTACGGCGCCCGCCACGGCTTCACGGCTAACCATTGCATGCAGCGCCGCCTTCGATGGGTCCATTCACTCCTGGGCTCAGGCTGGGAACGCAAGCTGCTTGACGTGGGATGTGGGGATGGCGGCTTCCTTCTCGCCGCGCAACAACAAGGTTGGCGCGGAGCAGGAACCGAGCGCCACGGCGAAGTGGCCCGCAATTGCGGCCTCCAGATTTTTCCTAACGTGCGATCGGCATCCGCATGGGGTCCCTACGATTGCATAACCTTGTGGCACTCTCTGGAGCACGTGCCCGACCCGCGCGCCACCCTCGAAGCATGCCGAACAGCGCTATCGCCAGAAGGCAACCTGCTCGTTGCCGTTCCCGACGCTGAGGGCCTGCAGGCACGTGCCTTTGGTTCGCGGTGGTTCCACCTCGACGTTCCCCGGCACCTGCACCATTTCACCAGCCGCTCGCTCACCAAACTTTTGTGCGCCACGGGTTTCAGTCCCGTCCGCGAGTGGCATCAGGAGTTTGAATACGACCTTCTCGGGTGGTCACAGAGCGCTCTCAACGCCCTACGCATGCCACCAAACCTTTTCTTTCGCGCGCTCACCGGTCACGCCGCTCGCGCCCAAAGACTGTCGCTCGTTTTTAGCTGGATATACGGCGTTGGATTTTCCGCGCTTGCGTTACCGCTCGTTCCATTTGGATCGCTCCTTCGCCGCGGTGGCACGCTGATTCTCGCCGCCCGCCCCGAATGAATCGGCAGCTTATTACTGCGGCACTGGCACGCTTTGTCCGGCGTGCTCGGCGCCCGGCGCGGCGCGAGGCGCGCGCATCCGCGACGCCGGCGGCAGGGGAGGTGACGTGGCGATCGAAATCTCTACGAGAAACAAGACAGCATTGCCCGGGATGTGCAGATTGAAATCCACGAAGCTGTGCAGCAGCAGCCCGCAAACGGCGGCAATCGCGCCGGCATGCAAGGCGTAGGAGAAGTGCCCCTGCTCCGCCTCCAGATTATTTCGCGCGTCGCGATACAGCAGCCAAAGAAAACTCAACCCGCAGATGGCACCCAGAATTCCCGCTTCCGCAAGCGCCTCCAAGTAATCATCGTGCACGTGATCGACGACTTTGCCGTCGTAATCCGTCTCATAGCGGGGGAACACATCCACGATGGCGCCTAGCCCGCAACCTTTCAGCGGATGCGCCAGAAAAATATCCACCGCTCCGCGAGCCATGGAGATGCGGCGCGACATGGTAATTTCCGGGTGGCTCAGTTGCGAAAACCGCTGCACCGCGCGGCCGACGCCCAGCCACGCCACAAACGCCACGGCCGCAAGCGCCGCCAGCGCAATCGCCAAATTGCGCGAACCATGCTTTTTACGGGACGGCCCGCGACGCCTCGCCGCAAGGTACAACAGAACGCCGATTTCGAGCACGACGCCCATGATGCCGGCTCGCGACGTGGACAGTACCGCCGCGCTGATCGGAATGATGGTAAGCAACATCAGCATGGGAAAAAGATCTTTGTGCACGCCTCGAAGAATCAGCAACGCCAATCCGATCGGCAGCGTCAGTTCCACGAATCCCGCGAAGTCGTTGCGGTTCACGTACGGCCCGAACGGCTGCACGTCGGTTCGGAGGCTGTGCATCCAGTAAATTTCGTAGTTGGAGGTGAAATGCTGCGCGATACCAAATAGCGAAACGCCGAAACCAAACAGCACCACAAACCACGCCAGGTAAAGCCAATCCGCCCGAGTGCGAAACGCCTGGGCGATCAGGAAGAAGATGATGAAATACGCCGCCAGACGCAAAAGCTCGGTGCGGGTGAGAAACGGGGAAGCCGTCCCGCGGAATAGAAGTTGTAGCCCGGCAATGGCAATAAATCCGAGCAAAGGCCAGTTCAGCGGATTCCATCGCACCGCAGTTTCCGGACCGAACCACGCAACGGCCGCCCACCATACCAGCAGCAGAGCAGCTCCAATCTCGATCACCGATTGCGACCAGACCTCAACCGCGCCCAGGCTCAGCACCCCGAACCCGACAAGCACGATCAGCGCCACCCGCATAATTTTCATTTCGGCGGCTCCGGCTCTGCTTGCGCGGGAACCGATACAGGCGCCGGCGCAGGGACGAGCGAAACATCCGCAATCCAAGCCGTTCCGCCGAGTTTGTTGTCAAATAGCCGGCTCTGTGGCCTCAGTAAGCGAACCGCCAAAAAGTTGGTGTCTGGCCCGGTGGTCAAATCCGCGTCCACGGCCGTCCAATCGTGGGTGCCGATGAAATTGCCCGTCGCGACGTTCACTGCGTTCGGATTGTTGGGATCGGAAATACCGAAGTGCAGTCCGCTCTCCGTGGTGATTTCGTCGGTGCGCATCATCGCGCGAAAGTGGTAGGAAGTCGCTGGACTGACCGGGACGTATTCGTAAGGCTCGGAAAGGTCCACGTTCGAGCCGTCATTGAAATCCATCCGCAGCGAGCGCCCAGTGCCCTGCGGCGGAGGGGAATCGAATGAGAGATATACGCCGGGCAGGGGATCCCATCGCCATCCGAGGCCTCCGTCGGTAAACTCGTCGGCGAAATCACCATTCCAGATCAGCGAGTCTCCGCGCCTTCCGTCTTCGGGCGTGCCTGCGAGGGCCAGCGCTTCAGGCCAAATGCGCCGCGCGTCCGCGCTTCGATTTTCGCCAATCAGCTCGTCAAATAGGGGAAAAGCGCTGCGCAGCGGAACCTCCGATTTCAGAGCCACCAGGCGAGACCATACGGCGAGAGCGGCATCAGTTTGGCGGATCGAGGCAAAATAATCGATAGCCTGCTTGTAAGCATCCGCCCGCGCGGGGAGCAATTGCCCAAGGATCAGGCTGGCGTCGCCCGTAGCGCGCCATGCCCGCGAAATTGCCAGGGGCAAAAACGACCGGTCGCCGCTCACAGCTCGCCGTAACTGCACGAACGCAGCCGGATAATCCTGCTGTTGCAACAACAAATTGCCATAGTAGAACGCTACTTCCGCTGATTCCGGATAAACCTGCTGCGCGTGAGCGTATGCATCCGCCGCTTTCGAATCTTCACCCGAAAGTTCGTAGGCGCTCGCGAGATCCATCCAGTAGTGCGCGGCGCGAGGATCGTCGTGCAGAGCCTTTTGGTAATCGGCCATGGCTCCAGCCAGATCGAAATCGCTGAATGTCCACAGTCGCGCGTGCCCGAGGGCGTCCCACCCGGAGCCGTCGCTGGGTATTAAAGCGGCGCCACGCTCCATCAACGCGACATTGCCCGACGCAACCCAGTGGTTTGCCAGCCACAGTTCGCCGGCCTGGAAAATCATGATGGCTGCGATCAGGATCGAGGCGGCCAGCACCGCCGTCCGATACCGAGCGTTCGCGAAAGGAACTTCCATAGACCGTAATCTGCTATGAGCGGAGCAGGCAGTGCAAGCCCAATTTCGGAGGCTCTCTCATGCAACGTGCGGCCGTTTGGCAAGAGCGAACGGTTGCGAATGCCAGGGCGCGCGAGGCACAATCACTCTACGAGGAGTCAATCACCAAGGCTGGAGACGTTGCCAACAACATTCGAAAAACTGAATCTGAAGGATCAGCGCCACATCCTGGTGCTGAACGCGCCGGAAAGCTTCGAACTGGAGATGAGTGGGCTTCGAGGCGTCACGATATGGCGCGACCTACCAAAAGCTGATCGCGTGGGATTTTCGCTCGCCTTCGTAACCAAGCAGGACGAGGTAGACGCGATCACTCCCAAAGTCGCGAAGAAAGCGGAGGGCGATGCGGCCATATGGTTCGCCTACCCGAAAGGCACATCGAAGAAATATAAGAGCGAGATCAATCGCGACCGCGGATGGAAAGTCCTGGGCAGGTTCGGATTCGAGCCAGTGCGCGCGGTCTCCATCGATGACGACTGGTCGGCGCTGCGGTTTCGCCGCGTGGAGTTCATCAAGTCTTTGACGCGCGATAGAGCTCACACTCTTTCGGCCGCCGGCCGCGCGCGTTCTAAGCAAAAACAATGATCCAACATCGAAGCAACTTCAATCCCACGCCGCCACAGGTTTGATACACTGCTCGCTATCGTGGCGCATGAATTCCGCCACGAGCTTTACAAGCATCAGGAGGTGCATGGAATGGCATCTAGAATTTGCTGTGCGAATAGCCACGCCACCAAGGCTGTCTCCATGTGGGGCGCCGCCGTGGCCCTATCCCAAGGGAGATCGATCGGCGCCTGCAAAAAATGCGGGAAAGAATTACAATTCAGAATCGAGCATGCTTTCGCCACTGACCCGAAGCGCAAAGACGGTGGCTTCGTCGTCACCGGCGCGATTCGCCTGGGGCCCAAAATGGCCGGCGGCGAAAGTTTCGATCCGTTTCTTTTGGTGCTGCGCAATCTGCAAAACGGCACGGAGCAAGTGCTGCCAACCTATTGGACCTATGGCCGAGACACCGCGCAGCGCGGTGGTCAGTTCGCTCCGCTTTTGAGCATGCAGGAGTGGAAAGCTCTGTTTCGCAGGCTGGATGCCACGTTCGACAAGCTGGAAGACCGCATTCGCGTTCGCGCATACGAACTGTACGAGCGGCGAGGAAAACAGGCGGGTCACGAACTCGAGGATTGGCTCCAGGCCGAAGGCGAGTTGCGAGATTGGGAAGGCATACGCGCCGCCGCATGATCGGGCGGTAGGACAATCCCCGCCTTTTTCGAAACAGTCTGCCCTCAATAAATCACGAGCGGCGCCCGGCACCAGCGAGTCTGATTTCATCGCTGGGAACGCGGAATTACGCTCGCAAATTTTTACACGCTTCTTGACCGCACTTCGCGGGACGCCTACCCTAGAAATTCGAGCGAAATCGCGGTGACCGCGCGTGAAGGAATCGTTGTGAGGCAAATGTGAGCCGATGAGCAATTCGAACAATCAATGGCTGATGCCGGCGCTGGTCATGGCGCTAGGCTTTGCGGCCGTGGCCGTGATCGCGTTCATAACCTTGCGGGACTCGCGCCGATACGCCGCCGAGCGCGCCGCGGCATCCGTCTCACCAGTAGCCGTAGTGAACCAGGACGTTGACCCAGGCAGCTCGGCCGGAAACACTCCGGCGCCGAATTTCATGCTGCAAGATCAACTCGGACGCGAAACTTCGCTGGCGCAATTTCGGGGCAAAGTGGTGCTGATGGCGTTCGTCGATTCGCACTGCACCACGATTTGCCCGCTCACCACCGAGAGCATGGTGGACGCGCTGCGCCTTCTCGGCCCTGCCGCCTCGGACGTGCAACTGATCGGCATCAACGCCAATCCGCTCGCTCTGCAAGTCAGCGACGTGGCCGCCTACACCCAAGCGCACGAAATGCAGGGCCGCTGGCGGTTTCTCACTGGTTCGCTGCCGCAGCTCAAGAAAGTTTGGCGCGATTACAACGTCTACGTGGCCGCCATCAATAACGACATAGATCACCAGCCCGCCATGGTGCTGATCGACACCGAAGGCCGCGAGCACACAATCTACATGACGCAGATGAGCTACGAGGGCGTCGCTCCGCAAGCGCAAGTGCTCGCGGACGACATCGCCAAGCTGCTGCCCGGCCCTCCCACCGCATCGCAGGAAGTCTCGATGAAATATGTGGAGCCGTTGCAACCGGCCGCGACGGTGGCGCTGAAGCCGGTCGCCGCTCGCGAGCACGCGGTGACTCTCGGCGGCGCGCACGCGCATCTCCTGCTCTTCTTTGCCACCTGGCTCGACCAGGACGCCAACGTGAAAAGCAAACTCGGCGAACTCGATCAGTATGGGGCGGACGCGCGCCGAAAGGGCTTGCCGACCCCGGTGGCAATCGACGAACTTCCGACCGAGTCCTCAGCGTCAAGTGCACAGACGGAGCTGGCGGGCCTTTCAACAGGCATTCGCACTCCGGTGGTCGAGGACACTAATGGACGCCTCGGCGATGGCTATCAGGTCGAAGACTTGCCGTGGTATTCGCTCAGTTCGCCGTCGGGAGAAATAATCTGGAGCCACGACGGATGGCTCGCGCCGGCGGAGCTTGAAAAGCAAGTCGCGGCAGCCTTGGCTCAGAAAGAGACCAGCGAACGCGCCGCATCGTTGACGCAATCGCGTACAACCGCTGCGCCGTCGGCAAAAGGCGCTTCCGAGGACTGAGGCAGACTGATTGGCCGCGCTGTGTCGAACCGTTCTCCCATTCGCCGCAGCTTGAATTAACTAAAACCGCGCTGTTATTCTTGGTTCGCTATGAAAACTCACAGTCCAGCTCCAACTCGCTCATGCTTTCTCTTCGCCATAATCGCACTCACCTCCGGCGCTCTGCTTCTTCCAGCCGCTAGCCGGGCACAAAACGTCAGCGAAGTGGCCCGATCCGGTCCTTATACGATCAACCTCAAAGTTCTGCCGGCGGAATCGTTTCACGGAATGCACGCCGAGATGATGCATGATGGCGGAGCCGCGGCCGTCGCGGTCGATAGCGCCGAACATCCGAACCACCATCTCGTCGTCTTCGTCAAAAAAGATGGCAAGCCGATTGAAGACGCGAAAGTAACAATCGCCTATCGGCAAAGCGCGTGGAAGCAATGGAAACAGCTCCCGGTGGCGCGCATGCATGTGGAAGGCAAGGGACTCGACACGACGCACTACGGCAACAATGTGAACATGGGGCCAGGAAAATACGAGGTTCGCGTCACTGTAAATGGCCAGCGGTTCGCCACAATCCGCATCACTCTGAGTTGAGATCGCTGCGAGATTCGTGAACTGTACTTCTGTCTTTTGGCGGACGCCCGAAAGCGGTCTCGAAAGCAGAATCGAGCGCGAAGCTCAATCGCCGCTGGCGGGTTCTGGGGCGGAGGCTCGCGCCGTATCAGCCGCTAGATACCGCGAGCCGATCCAGAAAAGCACTCCGGCGAAAAGCCCCAAGACGCTAGGAAAAATCATCGAATACCGGATGGAAAGAGCGCCATAGCGATGGCTCAGCTCGGTGCTGACGAACCCAATTACCGCCGACCCCGCTCCCAGCCCAAGCAAATTACCGAGAAACAAGAATGTAGCCGATGCAAGCGCGCGCATGCGCACCATTGAGACTGTCTGGTAGACGGCGTAGATCGGTCCTGCATAGGCGAAAATGCACATCGTCGAAAGCGCCCAGCAGATCAGCGAACCTCGCAACGACGGCAGAAACAGAAAAAGCAGCGACACCGGGCAAGAAGCGATCGAAGCAATCGCAGGCACATTCAGCCGCCAGCGAATGTCACGTTTTCCTAGCCGCTCCGCGAAAAACCCACCAATCAGCACGCCCGCAACACCAAAGATCGCGAACATTACACCGGTCAATACGCCGATCGTGGCAGTACTCAAGTGGTGCACGCGTGCCAGGAATGCCGGCGACCAAAGCTGAAAACCGTACAGCGTCACTCCCATAAAAGTTCCACCGATAGTGATGTAGACGAACGAGCGCTGGCTGAATAGAAAACGCAGCGTTTGCCCAACAGAGAGGAGGCTGGTATTGGCGAGCGGCCCTTCCATCGCCCCGCGTGCCGGCTCTTTTACCGTAAAACGAAACAGAATGGCCACGCCGATTCCCGGCAGACCCGCCGCAATAAACGCCCAGCGCCATCCATAGTGCTGAGCGACGAATCCAGCGAGCACCGAACCGACGAACATCCCCACCGAGCTGCCGGCGGTTAGGATCGAAAGCGCGCGGGGAAGAACTTCTTTCGGAAACATGTCCGAAAGCATCGAATGCGATGGCGCGATGCCGCACGCTTCTCCGGCGCCCACGCCCAGGCGCGCCAGCGCCAGCTCCCACGGTCCCACAGCCACTCCGCTCAGGCAGGTCATCACGCTCCAAACCAATAAGCCCGTGGCAAGCACGAACCGCCGGCTGTAGCGGTCCGCCCAGCGCGCGATCGGCAACGCCAAAATCGAATAGAACAGCGCAAACCCGAGGCCGCCGACGAGGCCCATGATGGTGTCCGAAACCCGAAAATCTCTCTTGATGGAGTCGAGCAACAGGCTGAAGATCCCGCGGTCGGCGTAATTCAGCACGTAAATGGCGCAGAGAACGCCGAGCGCGTAATTTGCTTCGCGCGACGGCGCCGCACTGCGCGCACCGCTTTCGTGCGCGGTTGCGGTGATGACTTTGATCGGACTGGGCCCAGATTGCATGAAGCAGCTAAAGAACAGCGTAATACGTAAAGATGGTGTGGTCGGGCTTGGAATAGCGTTTGGCGGTGCCGACGATCACCGTGCGCGTGAGCCAGTCATGAGGTCCCACCGGCGTGTCAAACACCGGCGTGCATCGAAAATAGAATTCGCGATCGCCGCCCCAGGTCGGATCGTTGCGGTCGATTGGTTTGCCGTCGGCTGGATAGAGATAGCCGGAGTTATTGATGTAGATCATCGCGCCGTCGGAGGCCTGAAGCATGTAGTGCGCGTTCAGACGACCGTGCGCGGCGTAGTCCGCGCCGCTATGCGGCACCACGCGTCCTTGTAGGCGCGGCCCATCGATCACGCCGGATATCGCCGGAACATACGCGCGGCGCCCTGTGGGCGTGTCAAACGAAACGCGTTCCTGAAAGTCGATGCGTATCTGAAATACGTATTCGAGCTTGATCGGTACAATTTCGCCTAATTGATCCACGAGATCTCCTGCACTCGCGCCGCCGTGCGATTCGAAGCGCCCCAACCCATCCAGTCCCCGCCGCTAATCGCTGCAAACAAAATTCGACGCATCCTGCGGATCGCCAGAACCTTTATATTGCGCATGCTTCGGATACGCGCACAGCGGCCGGCTGCGCCCGGGAAAATCCTTGCCAGTAGCGATCACCGCATCGGGTGGAGTTCCCTCTTCCACCCACTTCACCACAGCACTGAGCATATCGAAATTGTCGAGTGTCGCCGGACCGCCTCCGCAATGGCTCATGCCGGGAACCAAGTAGATACGGCTCCAAGTCTGCACCTGATCGAGGCCGCCATTAGCGCTCGCCATGTGTTTGTAGTAGTCGAGCGTATCGAGCGGCGAAAACCACGGATCGCTCAGTCCGTGGTAAAAAAGCAGCTTCCCGCCGCGCCCGGAAAATGTGGAAAGGTTCGTCCAGTAGTAGGTATCGACCAACCTTTTTTCCGCGTCCGCGGCGATCGTCGCTTCAACCTTGTCGGGATCATACGTTGTGGCCAGGTCGGGGCCGAATGGACTCGCCGGGGCGCCACTCGGCACCAGCCCCGAAATCATCACTTGCGGCGGAGCAGCCGCCACTCCGGAATCAAACGGAAACGCCGGATAAATCACGTTGCCAAGAGAATCTTTGAGTGGACTGAACGCTTTCTGCAGGGCGCCCACCTGCACGGCGGAAAGGCACGCGTCCGTTTTCGCGCCGGTGCACTGCAATACCGCGGGACTGTAGTGGCAGGCCTGAAAATTGAAAATCATGCCGTCCTTTAATCCGTCCTTCGCGTCGCACTCGTCCAAAATAGAATCGATCAGCAGCTTGCGGTCGCTCGCCGAAAATAGCTTCCCGGTTTCCGGCTTGCCCGACGCGTTTTTCGGCGCCGCTGCATTGAACGCCACCGCTGCCCACGCATCGCCTGCGTTCGAATTGTCGGTGCGCATCGCCGGATCGCCCGCCACTACGCCGTTGAAGTACGTCGGATAGCGCTCCGAAACCAGCATCGCTTCCCTGCCGCCCGTCGAGCATCCGACGAAATACGAATGCTGCGCCGGTTCGCCGTAATACTGGGCGACGATTTCCTTGGCTACTGGCGTAACCTTGCCGATCGCCTTGTAAGCGAAATCGAGCGCCGCCTGCTGATCCTTCATAAACGACGCGTCAAACACCGCGCCCTCATGGCCCGAATCGTTGGATACCACCGCAAAGCCTCGCGCCAAGGCCGGATCATCACCCGCAGCCGTAGCCCCCAACGGCATTCCGACGGACCCGTCGAGTCCGCCACCACCCTGGAACAGAAACCTCCCGTTCCATTTTTCCGGCAGCGCAATCGCGAATTTAATCGCGTACGACTTCCCGTCCAAGCCGATGCGCGGATCGATCTCGCCGTCGGCGCGGCAATACGCTGGAATCGCCACGGGAATCGGCGGCTGGAACGGAGCTGCTCGCACCGTTCCTGCTGCCGCTGCGGGGACCACCACCGCTTTCGTGATCGTCATCGCCACACCAGCAATGCGCAGGTTCGTAAGATTTGCGCAGGACTGCGCGGGCGACTTCGCAGTCTGCGCTTTCGCTATGCGCTGTCCCGACGCACTAACAGCAGCGCACAAAAGGAAGCCAGCGGCGCTTCGAGCGATCTTTTTCAGGCATTTCACTTCGTTCACCCCCGCGCGGGATTAATCCGCACAAACAAAACTCGAGGCGTCATTCGGATCGCCCGAGCCCTTATACTGCGCGTGCTTCGGATACGCGCACAGCGGACGGCTCTCGCCCGGGAAGTGGCTCCCAGTGGCGAGGATCGAATCGGGCGCGTCGCCTTGCTCGACCCATTTCACCACCGCGCCGAGCGCATCAAACTTGTCCAGCGCGGGCCCGCCGCCGCAATGATTCATCCCCGGCACAAAGAAGATACGGCTCCAGTTTTGCACCTGTTCCTCGCCGCCATTCGCCTTCGTCATTTCGTTGTAATACTGCAGCGTGTCGTACGGCGAAAACACCGGATCGCTGAGCCCGTGGAAAAAAATGAGCTTGCCACCATGCGCGGCAAACGTGGTCAAGTTTGTCCATGTGGTATCGGTAAGTGCCTCCACTGGATCATCGGCGGCTTGGCGCTCCAGCGCGTCCACGTCGACGCTCATCGACAGGTTTGGCCGTCCAAACATGCTCGGCCCAGAGCGAGGCAGCACGCTGCCAAAAGTTCCGGGCATGTAGATGGCGACTCCCGAGTCGTAGGGACGCCCCACGTACGGATCGATCCCATGCGAATCGCGCGGCCCCGCAAAAACCTTCTGCAGCGCCATCACCTGCGCCGAGGAAAGGCACGAATCCGTTTTCGCTCCCGTGCACTGAAGAACGTCCGGGTTGTAGTGGCACGCCTCGAAGTTGAAGATCATGCCATCCTTTAATCCGTCCTTCGCGTCGCACGCATCCAGGATCGAATCCGTTAGCAGCTTCTTGTCGCTTTCTGAAAACGCTTCGCCCGTTACCGGCTGGCCTTGCGCATTTTTCGGAGCAGCTTGATTGAACCGCGCTGCGTTCCACGCGTCGCCGATGCGTGAATAACCGGTGCGCATGGCCGGATCACCGGCGACCACGCCATCGAATTGCGTGGGATATCGCTGCGAAGCGAGCATGGCCTGCCGCCCGCCAGTCGAGCAGCCAACAAAGTAAGAATGCTTCGCCGGCTCACCGTAGTATTTCGCGATGATCTCTTTCGCCACCACGGTGACTTTGCCCAGAGCGATGTAGGCGAAATCCAGACTCGCTTCCTGGTCGCGATTAAACGACATATCGAAAATTCCGCCTTCGTGGCCGGAATCCATGCTGACCACCGCGAATCCGCGCGCCAGCGCCGGTTCTTTTCCCGCGGCTTGCGTGCCGAGCGGCTGCCGCACCGACCCATCCATCCCGCCTCCTCCTTGGAACAGAAATCGACCATTCCATCTGTCAGGCAAGGCCAGCGCGAATCCGATTCCGTACGACTTTCCGTCCGGGCCGGTGTGCTTGTCGATTTCGCCGCTCGCCAAGCAGTACGATGGCAGCACCACGTCCACCATATCCATCGCGTAAGCCGGGCCCGTCGGAGGCTTGGCCGGTCTGGGCTTGGCAGCGACAGGCTCGCTCTTGGTAATCGAGGTCTCCGCGATCTGCAAACTTGTCAGGCTGGCACAAGATTGTGCCGGCCGCTGAGCGCGAGCCGAAGACGCGAACGCGGCAAGCACTGAAATCGCAGTAAACAAAATGGCAGGTCTAATAGGACGAATCACGGGCCACTCCTTCCGGATAGACGGCGAGCGGTGCGCGCCAATGCGCCGCGTCGAATTCCCCACACAAAAACGCGAGCTTTATGCCTGATTTGAACAGCTATTGCAACAGAGGATTAGATAGGCAGTCACTGTGAAAGTGAGAACCAGCGCCTTGCGGATCAAAACTGCCCGCCGAATCTAGTGGAGGGAGGTCGACGCCCCGTGCGAGGCCCAATCCTGTTGCGCGAATTCCACGCCCCAAAAGTGCGGGCTGGGCGAAAGGAATTCCACGCCCACGCGCGTTCCCTTTTCCGACGTATCGCCGATGTATACCACGCGGCAGTCCTGCTCTTCTTCCGTGGCCGGATTAACCAGCACGATCTCCGCGCCCATGGTCACTTCTTCCTGCAGGTACAGTAACCCTCCGTGCGCGTTGATCACGATGGTTTGGCTGCTCTGCTTGAAGTTACGTCCCTGGCTGTTTTTGCCCTGGGCGCGCACAGGAATGCGCGTGAATACGCGCGAACTGCGGCGTGTGCTGCCCGCTTGAACATCTGGCGCTATCATGCTGCTATCGTCGGATGCCGGGAGCGGCGAGTCAATCGCACTGCGAGCCTGCGTGCCCAAAGAAGCAGTTCTCAAAAAGTTGCTGTAAAAGCTGGCAGTTGCGTAGTATGACCTTAGGCTGCGAACCCGAACCAACGTCTATCTCGCGGGTCCGTTTCGACGAACGTTTTCGGACTCATCGCAATCAGCAACAGCATTCATATCCCAATCAATACGCGCCTCCGGGCGGCAGGAGAGCTGGGCCATGGACCTGATCAGCTACATCGATTCCAAAAGGGACGAGCATCTAAGCGAACTGAAAGAATTCCTGCGCATCCCCAGCGTCAGCACCCAAAGCGAGCACAAGCAGGACATCGAGCGCGCCGCGCACTGGGTAGCCGAGAAACTTCGCGCCGCCGGCCTGGAAAACGTGGAACTTTCGCCCACCAAGATGCACCCAGTGGTCTACGGTGAGTCGCTGCACGCCCCGGGCAAGCCGACCGTCCTCTTTTACGGCCACTATGACGTGCAACCCGCCGAGCCTCTCGATCTTTGGACCAGCCCTGCCTTCGAGCCCACCGTGCGCGATGGAAATCTCTTCGGGCGCGGCACCGCCGACGACAAGGGGCAGGTGCACATCCACATCAAAGCGCTCGAAGCGCTGAAAAATGCCACCGGCGGCCTGCCGATCAATATCAAGGTGATTGTTGAAGGCGAAGAAGAAGTCGGCAGCGTCAACCTTTGGGAATTCATGCTCAAGAATCGAGACCGCCTGAAAGCGGACGCGCTGATCGTCTCCGATACCGCCATGCTCGCCAAAGGCGTTCCTTCGATCACCTATGGCCTGCGCGGGCTGAATTACTATCAGGTTGAACTCACAGGACCGGCACAGGACTTGCACTCTGGCGTATTTGGCGGCGCCGTCCCCAACCCGCTGACGATCCTCTCCGAAATGATCGCCAAGCTGCACGACAAGAATTTCCGCGTTACCGTTCCGGATTTTTATAAGGACGTTGCCGAGCTATCGCGCACCGAACGCAAAGCACTCAATAGCCTCCCCTGGAAAGAAAAAGACTTTCGCAAGACCGTCGGAGCGCCGCAGTTATGCGGCGAAAAGAGCTACTCCATCGTCGAGCAACTTTGGACGCGCCCCACCATGGAAGTGAATGGCATATGGGGCGGCTACATCGGCGAAGGCGCTAAGACCGTGATTCCTTCGAAAGCCTACGCCAAGCTTTCCACTCGATTGGTTCCCAACCAGAACCCAGCGAAAATCGCCAAGCTCGTCGAGCGGCACATCCGCGCGCTGTTGCCCAAATTGGTGAAGTGCCAATTTGAAGTTCTGAGTACCGGCAAACCCTGGGTGGCGCCCTATACTCACCCGATTTTCCAGAAAGCCATCCATTCGCTCGAACGCGGCTTCGGCAAAAAGGCCGTTTTTATCCGCGAAGGCGGCTCCATCCCGTTCGTCACGCAGATGCACGATACGTTCAAGGTCCCCTGCGTCCTGCTGGGATTCGGCCTGCCGGACGAAAACGCCCACGCCCCAGACGAGCACATCCTGCTAGAAAACTATTTCGGCGGCATCAAATCCGTGGCGCTTCTTTATCAAGAACTCGCCACGTAATAGGCCGAAACGGTACGCGGCCCCAGAAAAACCCCTATTTTCCGGGCTTTTTCTGTGTTTTTTTGCTTGCGTTCGCGAAAAGGGACGGCTATAGTGCCTCGCTGCAGCCCGTAAAACCGGGCCCATTCCAGCAACTCTCCTGAGGAGGAAAGAATATTCGATGGCATCTCCGCTGAGCAAATCAAAGATCATTGCGCATCTGGCCGACAAGGTCAGCACTCCCGAGAAGCCCGTCTCCAAGAAGCAGATAGGGAGCTTCTTCGACGAGTTGTTCAAGCTCGCGGTGAAAGAGGCCAAGAGCTCAGGCAAGTTCGTAATTCCCGGCATCGGCCGCGCCGTCAAAGCGCACCGCAAGGCGCGCATGGGCCGCAATCCGGCTACGGGCGAAGCGATTAAGATCAAGGCCAAGACCGTGGTTCGCCTGCGTGCCGCAAAGGCGTTCAAGGACGCGGTTCTGAAGTAGGCTGGTTCGGCGCAAGATCTTGCGGCGAAACCCCCGAGCGTCCCGTCTGCATATGCGGGAGGCGCTCGGGGTTTTGTCTTTATCGCTCGAAAGCTTTCGCCGCTGGAGTCAGTAGAAACTCCTCCGTAAATTTTCGCGCGAAATCCGCTCACATGCGTGAATACTCGGCCCTCCTCACCGATCTCTACGAACTCACCATGGCGGCCGGTTATTTTCAGTCCGGTTTCGATGGACGCGCCACGTTCGAGCTCTTCATCCGTCATCTTCCGCCCCACCGCAACTATCTGATCGCCGCGGGACTCGACGAGGCGATCGAGTTCCTGGAAAACGTCAATTTCGCGCCGCACGAAATCGACTACCTGCGCAAGCATCCGCTCTTCGCCAAAATCCCCGCCGATTTTTTGGCCTACCTGAGCAAATTCCGTTTCACGGGCGACGTCTGGGCCGTGCCCGAAGGCACCCTTGCTTTCCCTGGCGAACCCGTGATGCGCGTAACGACGCCGATCCTGGAAGCGCAAATCCTTGAGACCTACCTGCTCGCAACTCTTAGCTACTCCACAATGATCGCTAGCAAGGCCGCGCGTATTTTCACCGCCGCGCAAGGCCGCGGCGTGGTCGATTTCAGCGCTCGCCGCGCTCATGGAGGCCCGGCCAGTCTGCTTTGCGCTCGCGCATCGGTTGTGGGCGGCTGCACCGGCACTTCCAATACGCTTGCTGGCCAGATGTTTGGCATCGGCACCTACGGCACGCAGGCGCACTCTTGGATCATGGCCCACGAAAACGAAGCCGAAGCATTCGCGCACTTTCTCGACACGTTCCCGAGCGGCGCCACTTTGCTCGTCGATACTTACAACGTCCGCAGCGCCGTGAAGACCATCATCAAAATGGGACGTGAGCCCGCCGGAATCCGCTTGGATAGCGGCGACCTTTGCGCCGACAGCCGATGGGCACGCCGCGAACTCGATCGCGCCGGCTGGAAAGACGTGAAGATCTTCGCCTCTGGCGACCTCGACGAATACAGAATCGCCTCGCTGCTAAAACGCGGCGCTGCCATCGACGCGTTCGGCGTGGGCACCGCGCTCGGCACTCCGGGCGATGCGCCGCACCTCAACTTGATATACAAGCTCGTCGAAGTCGAGCGCGACGGAAAAATTCGCGAAGCCGCGAAATTCAGCCGCGACAAGGTCACCTACCCAGGGCGCAAACAAGTGTTCCGCCATTCGAATTCCCGCGGCGAATTTCAGAGCGACACGATCGCGCTTGAAGGCGAGCCTCTGGATGGGGGCGATCCACTGCTCGTGCAGGTGATGCGCGATGGCAAGCGCGTCGTCCCGAAAGAGCTTCTCAGCGCCATGCGCCAACGTTGCATCGCCAATCTCGCGCTCCTTCCGAAGCGCTATCTGCTGCTCGATCGCTCCGCCAAATATCCGGTGCGCTATAGCCAGCGCCTGAAAAGCATGCTCGCGGAGGTTCGCCGCCGCGTGCGGCATTCGGCTGTAAAATAGCGCTAGGATTGGAATCAATGTCACAGCGCAAAATCGTGTTTTGGTCCGTGGACGTTCAGGCCGACTTCATGCTCCCGGGCGGCAATCTCTACGTTCCGGGCGCCGAGAAACGCGTTCCCAATATTCAGCGCCTTATCTCCGCCGCGCTGGCATCGGGCACGCTGGTGGTTTCGAGCGCGGATGCGCACGGTCCCGATGATCCCGAGTTCGCGAAATATCCCCGGCATTGCGTAGCCGGCACGCCCGGCGCGCGCATTCTGCCGGAAGCACTCGGCAATCGCGTCTGCACCATTGCAAACGACGCATCGCACAAATTGCCAACCGCCATTGGGAGCTGCCCGCAAATCCTCTTCGAAAAGCAAACGCTCGACGTGTTCGATAATCCCCACGCCGGCGAACTCGTCGATCTTCTTGGTTCCGACGCCGAATACGCAGTCTTCGGCGTGGTCACCGAATTGTGTGTTCGTTGCGCCGCCAAAGGCCTGCTGGATCGAGGCCGCCGCGTCTCCGTGATCATCGACGCGATCGAAACTCTGAAGCCTGAAGACAGTCGCCGCACACTCGACGACTTGCGATCGCTCGGTGCGCGCCTCATCACCACGCAAGCGGCGCTGGCAATGATAGGATCTGCACAGGCCAAGCCATCGGCATCATCAGCCGAGCATTCATCGCGCTAGCCGCCAGCAAGGCGCGCACGCAGCCAGCGCACGCAACTTGAAATCGAATATGCCGGAAGAAAAGCAAGAGCAAGCCCGCGAGCTATTCCAGCGGGCTTACGGGGCACAAATGTCGGGCGAACTCGATCGCGCCGTGGAACTCTACAAACGCTCAATCGAACTTTGCCCCACCGCGGAAGCGCACACCTTCCTCGGCTGGGCCTATCATTTCCAGGGCGACACGCACGCCGCTATCGACGAGTGCAAGCGAGCCATCGAAGTCGATCCCACCTTCGGCAACCCCTACAACAATATCGGCGCATACCTGATCGATCTCGGACGTTATGACGAAGCGATTTCCTGGCTGGAAGAAGCGATCCGCGCGCCGCGTTACGAGCCGCGCCACTTCCCGCACTTCAATCTCGGCCGCGTCCATCTGGCGAAGGGCAATTTCCTTCGCGCCCGCCAGTGTTTTCAGGAAGCGCTGCGTATCGAACCGGACTACTTGCTGGCTCGCCAGGCCGTCGGCCGCCTGCGGCACATGATGAACTAAGCCGCCGGCTCCACCGCCACCGCCGGACGGGTCACCGCGTCGAACACCCACATGAGCGCCGCCGTCAGCACGCCAATCGCGACGATCACCCACCACATTTCCGCCGGATGCCCTAGCACCGGCCCAAATTCGTGCAGCAGGAACCCGCCAAGGCGTCCGCCCACCAGATACCCTATGGCAATGGGCAGAAACGCATATCCCATGTACAGGCCCTGCTGCCCGGGCGGAGAGATCAGCGAACAATATTCGTAATACCTCGACGCCTGCGTAATTTCGCCCAGCGCCAGCACCACCAGCATCACCGGAAAAATCCACACGCTGGGATGAATGGCTAACAGCGAGAACGATAGACCCGCGACCAAAAATCCGATGGCGATCGCCTGCACCGCCGGCATTTTTCGCGTCAGATAGGTAATGAGAATCTGAAGACTGATTACTGTCAATCCCTCGACCGAAAGCATGAGGTCCACACTCGCCTTGCTGTCAACGTACTTGACCAGGAAGATCGGCGCGGAAACGAAAATCTGCCAGTACACGATGTAGAACCCGGAACTGATGAGCAGGAACGCAACAAATCGGAAATTCCGCAGCACCACGAACATATTCTTCAGCGCTTGGCCGACGCTGGCCACTTTCGCGGCCGGCTCCGATGGCGGCTCTTGATAGAAAAATAACGTGACCCAGAACATCGCGAACACGCTGACCGCTGCCACGCGAAACACATTCTCCATCCCAAAGCCCAGCCGCTCCCGCACCAGCCACGCCAGCACCGGCCCGACGGTGCCGCCGATATTCACCAGCGTGTAGTAGATCGAGTAACCCATCGCACGCGCTTCTTCCGTCGACGCGCGCGCCGTGGTCCCCGCCACGCACGGTTTCACGAATCCCGGTCCGACCGCTGGAAGCAGCAGGATCGCCAGGACCAGCCATTTATCTCCCATGGCGGCCCGCAGAGGCGCCATCCATGGAGCGGTCACCGAACCGAGCATGAAATAGCCGGCCGTCAGCAGCAGATATGCGAACAGCAGCGCGCGGCGAAAACCAAAACGGTCCGCCAGGGTGCCGGCCACGATGGGCGACGCGTACACCACGAAGCCGGCGATTCCCATCAACGATCCGGCTACCTGAGGAGAAAAGCGAAGCTGCTCGGCTAGGAACAGCGCCAATACCGCCTGCGTCGAATAGTATCCGACGCGTTCGAAAATCTCCGTGAAGTTGGCTACCCAAAACGCCGGCGCGAATCCCGAGCGGATCTCGTGCCAGCGCTGCGCTAGATTCAAATTCTTTCCTCGTGCGAGCCGCACCGATGAACAGTCGCCGTGCGCTCCGCCAGCGCGATTCTAGCGAACCCACCTTCATTGTGTTGTGGATTTTCAAGCCCTGCGGTGGGATGTGCAACGGCCCGAAGAATTGCAATCTCGGGGGTCGAATTACTCGGTGGCCAGATTCCAGTACCGCTGAATGGCACCACGCTTCCAGTGCGCACCTGTGCCGCCGGCCGCCATGCGCCGGCATTCACGTGGCACATGCCACGCATGCCACCTGTACAATCTCCGGCGCGATTAGTGCGCGACTAACGCTTCCATCGGGGCTCGCGATCGCGTCATCCTGTGGAACGCCAGCGCCAGCGCGCCCAATCCCCAAATCAATGTCGCCAGCGTCACCATCCATCCGATGAACGGCACAATCATCAGCCCACGCAGGATCGCCAGCCCCAGCGCCAGCCTGCCAATCGCCGGACCAATTCCGCTTCCTAAGCCCAGCAACTTTTCGCCAATCCACGACCCGACAAAAACCTGTGTCGAGTACAGCGCCACCAGATATAGCAGAAAGGCCGTCACTCCAAGTCCCAATCCCACGATGGTAATCGACGCAAAGAACGCCGCGATAGGCGTACCGAACAGGAAAAGTATCCCCAGCCCGATTGCCGGTCCCACTCGGTCGCCCTGTTTCACCACAATTGCGAAAAACGCCGGAGCGATCAGCAGCACTACCAATCCAAAAAGAAAACTCGCCCCCCATCGCATCGTCTGACCCCAGTAATAGCCGGCTCGCGCGTAGTCTGGGCCTGGTCTGCGAATCGTTACGATGGGTGCGGACGCCAGCTTGGCCCCTGCCGCCACATCCGGTTCGACCCGCCCTGTATATTTGATCTGCCCGTTCACCACCGCTTGCGACCCAATATTCATGCGATCGGCGGTGACGGAAACGTTCTGGCCGAGCGTACCGTCGATCTCCATCAGCCGCGCATACGCCAGCACGTCGCCTCCCACTCGCCCGTCCAATTCCGCGTCCCCGGTGAAAGCGCTGATCGTTCCGCCGACGCTCGCCTTCTCGCTCAGCAACAACTCAGAAGCCCAGCTCATCACGTTTTTAGCCACGTTGCCGTTGATCGTGAGCGACTGGTTCGCCGACCGTACGTTGCCGTCTACCGGGCCATTCACGGTAAGCTCCCGACCGAACGCCAAGATATCTCCCTTGATGTGGCCATTCACCGTCGCGGACTCGGAGAAAATAATTAAGTCTCCGTTGACGTCGCCATCGATCTCCGTACGGTCCGCGGTGACGATTAAATCGGTGTTCACCACCTGCCCCGCCGGCAGCGTGTAGCTCGGATTTCCGTGGCGTACCTCCGCGGCGCCCGCCGGAGACGGCAGCGCGAGCAACAGAACCAGGCCGGTCATCACGAACGCCGCGGCCGTAAAATGGCGCAACCTTCTTCGCAGCAGCCACGCGGCCACCAGTCCCAATGTCCCCGCTGCCATCGCTTCCATCAGGCTTCGCATCGCGTCCCACCCTTTCCAGAATGCGCCGCTGAAAAAAAGCATCGTAAGAACGTTTCCCTGCGTGAAGCCTGCAGCCTGCGCCTGCGCGTACCACGGTTCGACGATTCCGCTCCACAAGGTGTACGCGCCTCCCGCCATCAAGCCGAACAGCGCAAACCACACCCACTGCCCGCCACTCCGCCCGGGCGCCACGGAAAGCCGCGCTGGAATCAGCTCGTCATCCGTCGCCAGCGCCTCCCGTAGCCAGTCGCCTTCGCGCTGCAGCGACCGCAGCAGCGCCCGGCACGAAGTGCATGCTTCAAGATGCTCCGCGGTCTCGTGCGCGCGGTCGGCGTCGAGCTGCCCTTCCAGGTACAGCAGCGCGGTCATCTCATCGAAATGACTGTCGTTTCCGCTCATGGCTTTCTCCCCACCGCAATGCCTCGCGCTGCGCTTTCGCCCAGCACGTCGCGCAATTGGTGCCTCGCGCGCAGCAGCAACACTCCCACAAACTGCCTCCGCACGCCCAGCGTTTCGGCGATTTCCTCGTAACTCAAATCCCCAAAATAGCGCAGCACCAGCGCAGCCCGCGCGCGATCCGGCAACTTCGCTAGCGCCTCACGAACCTGTTTCGTGCTGTGCTCCGCTTCCAGGCGTTGTAGTTGGCTCGGATCGGGATGCTCCAGCGGCAACTCGTCCACGTCCCCCGTCTCCAGGTCCTGACGGATGTGCCTCCGCCTGAGCGTGTCCCAGCAATGGTTGCTGGCCACCTTGTACAGCCACGCCGTAAACGGCCGCGACGAGTCGTACGTCCCGAGCTTCTGCCGCACCTTCATGAAAATTTCCGTGGTCGCGTCTTCCGCGTCCTCCCGCGCTGGCAGCAACCGCCTGCAATACCGGTACATTGCCGGGGCGTACCGGCGATATAGCTCGCCCCAGGCGTCCGCATCTCCCGCCCGGACCTGGGCCAGCACCTGCGCCAGTTCCGTTTCGCTCATCGCCCCGGTAGCCTTCTGCCTGTCCATGGATTGATACGTCCGCGCCCGACCAAATATTTCACAAGTACCACAGTTCAGCCCACTTGTCTCGTAACCTGTCCCGTCGTTGACTTGCCTCGACCGCCAGCCTAACATTCCCACGCCGTGGCGGACGGTTCATTAATCGGCCATACAGTCTCGCATTACCGGATCGTCGAAAAACTCGGCGGCGGCGGAATGGGTGTGGTTTATGAGGCCGAAGACGCCCGTTTACGTCGCCACGTAGCGCTAAAATTCCTGCCCGACGAAGTGGCACAGAACGCCCAGGCGTTGGCCCGTTTCCAAAGGGAAGCGCAGGCCGCTTCCGCGCTGAATCACCCCAACATCTGCACCATCTACGACATCGGCGAGGAAAACGGCCGCGCTTTCATCGCCATGGAGCTGCTCGAGGGTCAAACACTCAGACATCTGATCCGTGGCAAGCCGCTCGATTTGGAAGAGCTGCTCGATATCGGCGTGCAGGTGGCCGACGCGCTTGACGCCGCCCATACACGCGGCATCGTGCATCGTGACATCAAACCGGCCAACATCTTCGTTACTCGGCGCGGGCACGCCAAAATTTTGGACTTCGGGCTGGCCAAGATGATGGCGCCGCCAGGACAGGCGCCACTCGCTGCTGCCACGACGGATTCTACGGCGAGCACGGAAGTCGCCGAGGCTCATCTGACCAGCCCCGGCTCGACGCTCGGCACCGTGGCCTACATGTCCCCAGAGCAAGCGCGTGGCAAAGAGCTCGACGCGCGGACCGATCTCTTCAGCTTCGGCGTGGTGTTGTATGAGATCGCGACCGGGACGCTGCCGTTCCGCGGCGATACTGCGGCAGTGATCTTCGAGGCCATTCTAGGCCGTGCGCCTGTTCCGTCCATGCGACTCAACCCCGACGTGCCACCGGAGTTGGAGCGCGTAATCAACAAGGCGCTGGAAAAGAATCGCGACCTGCGCTGCCAAAGCGCGGCGGAGTTGCGCGCGGACCTCAAGCGATTGAAGCGCGAGCTGGAATCGGGGCGCTCAGGAGTTCTTTCCGCCGACACGCCGGGCCACGAAGCGGCTGTGAGCGGAGCTTCGGCGCCGATGCTACCGATGGACACGACGAAGAGAGATTCTTTGGCCCTCGGCGGAGGGTCTCAGAATGACAGCGCGATTTTGAAGAAGCGGTCGCTGCTCTGGGTAGCCGGGGTTGCAGTTGCGATGGCGGCGCTTGTTGCCGTTGGCACTTTCGCGGTGCGGTACTGGCTGCCAGCGCGCGGCGCGGCAGTCCATTCCGTAGCGGTGTTGCCTTTTACTGGCGCGGGCAACGGACCGAACGCTGCCTTTCTGCAGGACGGCATCAGCATCGGTGTGACGGACGCGCTTTCGCAGCTACCTGGGCTGAGAGTGATGGCGAGCGCAGCGGTGATGCGTTACGCAGGAAAAAGTCCCGATCCTAAGCAAGTGGGGCACGATTTAGATGTGGACACAGTGCTGACCGGAACGATCCAGCAGGACGGCAAGATGCTTTCGGTCGATGCCGAACTGGTGAACGCCGCAGACGACTCTCAGATTTGGGGCGAGCAATTCAGCGAAACCGCCGCCAACGTCTCCATGCTGCAGCAGGATATCGTGCGAGATATATCCGACAAGCTGCGCGTGAAACTGACGCCGGCTCAAAAGCAGCAAATGGAGCAGGCGAAGGCCGAGAACCCCGATGCGTACCGCCTATACTTGTCCGGCCGCTATCAATTCGACCGGTTCAACCCGGCGAGCTTCGAGAAAGCGGCTGATTATTTCCGGCAGGCCATTGCCAAAGATCCGGGCTATGCCGACGCACACGCGGGCTTGGCGGATGCCAGCGCTGAGATTGCAAGTATTTCACCGTCTGCGAACGCGGCGACGGAATTGGCGACCGCCCAGTCCCAAGCCGAAGAGGCTCTCGTGCTCGATCCCCGGTCCGCAGAAGCGCATCTGACACTGGGCAATGTCGATAGTTTTACGTGGAAATTCGCCAGCGCGGACGCCGAATTCCGCAGCGCGGTGGATTTAAATCCGAACCTTGCGGAAGCGCATGTAGCCTACTCCGCTTACCTCGCCCGCATGAACCGCTTCAGCGAGGCGATGGATCAGGCTCAGCGCGGTCTGGCGCTCGATCCCAAGTCCGCCAATGCCAGCGTCATGATCGGCTACGTGCTCCTCGATGAGCGCGATTGTGGCAAGGCGATCACCCAGTTCCAGAAGACGCTGGAAATCGATCCGAACTACCTGCTCGCGTGGTCTGGCTTAGAGGAGTGTTATCTTGCGGCTGGAAACTACGACAAGTGGGCGGACGCGATCGAGCACGAGGAGACCATCTTCGGGCAGGCGTACGCCGCCGTCGAGATTAAGCGGGTGTATGCTGCCTCCGGGTACAAGGGACTGTGTAGGTGGTTTATTCAGATGGAAAGCGACCCCCGGACGACCTATTACAATCCGTATGATGTTGCAAGCGATTACGCCATTTTGGGCGCGAGAGACGACGCCTTCCGGTGGCTGGAGAAAGCTTACGGGAGTCACGACCAGAACCTTGTGAGCATCAAGTCGCACGCAGCATTCGATGCCATACACTCCGACCCGCGCTACGCCACCTTGCTGAAACGCATGGGCTTGCCGCAGTGAGGTAGACGAATGCCGACAAGTACGCCGTAGGGGCCGGCGTGCAGCGACAGAGCCGTAAGCCGCGTATGCCGTTTGCGGGCAGAGACCGCCACGCTCTCCGATACCGTTGCGCAACCATCGCGGCGGACCGGCGATTGGTTTTGAGCTACGATTGCTGAAGGTAGCGATAGTGGTCAGTGACGGGAGGTCGATCCTCATCGGATCGTTCGATTCAAGGGAAGGAGCAGTCCCCAGCCGTTGTGGCGTTGCGACACTCCCTCCTATCGTGTTGCGGCCATCTCCGTAGCGCGTTTATTGATCTTTATCTGCGGATTCATACCCAAGGTTTCCGCGTAGGTAACGAGCGTTTCGAGGTTGAAGTTCGCCAGTTTCCCGCGCATCAGATTGCTGATCCTTGGCTGATCGGTCTCAAACATCTCGGCCAGCTGCGTCTGCGTGTAATCTCGCTTGTGGATCACCCGCACGATGTTTGCATGCAACTCGGCCCGCATCTTCAAAGCCACCGATTCCTCCGGCGAGAATCCGAGCTGCTCGAATACGTTGCCGGCCACAGCCTTAGCGATGCTTTTTCCCTTTGCCATGTTTTGTGTCCTTCCGTCGGGCGACGATTTCCTCCTGGAGAGTCTTGAGGCGGTCCCGAGCGATCTTGATATCACTTTGCGCCGTCTGATTAGTCGTCTTAGTGAAGCAATGCAGCACGTATACGAGAGCTCCCAGGTGAACGTACTAGAGCCGATGCCAGCGATTCGCATCCCGGTCCCTCAATTCGTAGACACCCGGCAAGGTGTTGCCCATCGAATCGAAGTCCAGCGGCTCCTGGCGATCGTCCAGGCGTTGTAAATCTCCGCCGATGTGAAACCGAACGTCGCCGGGCCAGGCGCGGATCACGTCATTGGAATCGCTGCACCACCTGATACGGCTACTCGTGCCTGGGCTGGTCACAACCCATACTATATAAAAACTTCTATATTGTCAACGAGGCACCGTCAGTAACAAGTGGTCAGTGGCAAGTGGGCCTGGAACAGTAGAGAGTGGACAGTGGACGGAAAGAAAGGGGCTGCAACCGATACTCCCACATATAGAAACGAAAGCTCGGCTGCACCGGTCCTCCCTCGAGAATGCACTTTAGAATATCTCCGACCCTACGTGCCGCCCGGACGGTGATCGGCTCTCCGCCATCGAATTGCGTGTTGTTCCGATTCAGTTTCGACAGGGGCAACATTTCACGGGCCAGCTGCTCCAGCAGTACCTCACAGTCAAAAACGGTAAGTTCCAGAGGTCGCGGAACGTAGAGGCCGGGATACGTCTCGAAAAACTGAACGCTGCCGCGGAGGTACAATAACCCCGTTGTGGGTTGAGGTCTCACGAAAGTGCCGCGCAGCAGCGGGTAACTCACCGCACGGAACAGGCGCGTCAGGGAGCGGCGCACGCCGACCAGCTCGGCGATTTCGATTTGATGCTTGCTCGCGGCGGAGTCTCGCTGCAAAACCCCAGGTGATTGCGCCGCGCTCGGTGAAACGAAAGCGGCGAAGACCTCTTGCGCTCTCTTGTTCCCGGTGCCATGATCGGCGGGCGAAAATCTGAGGAGTGTGTGATTCACAGGTGACGCGGCGTCCTGTGTCTCCGAGGTCGCGGCTGCGAGGCCTCGTGTCCTTCGGATCGGGAGAGTTTCAGCTCTTTGGTGCCTCCCGGCCTGCTGATTCGCTGCGCGAATGGCGCTGCTCGCGCGCGTTCGCCAAGAAACCGCCGCATATTCTACTGATTGAACTCATTTGCGAGGACTCGTGACTCTACGAACTGATCTGCAAAAGCGTCCGCGAAAGTTTTTCTTGTGCCTTCTGCTCCTCTCAACGCTTACAGTTATTGCTTCTGGTTACGCCAACTCCAAACCTTCGAAATCGAATGCGCCCGATCCCTCGCGTTCGGCCAGAGTTTCGGTCCTGACCTATCACAACGATAATTTTCGCACCGGGTTGAATTCCAACGAGACCATCCTTACGCCGGCCAACGTGAATCCGAAGCAATTTGGAAAGATTGGCACGCTGAGCGTGAAGGGCACGGTCGATGCCGAGCCGCTTTATGTGAGCGGCCTCACCATCGACGGCAAGTCTCACGATGTGATCTTCGTCGCCACCGAGGACGACATGGTCTACGCCTTCGATGCGGCCAATGACACGCAGCTCTGGGCCACGTCAGCGCTGGCAAAGTTTCCGGGCGAGACGCCCAGCGACGATCATCGCTGCCCGCAGGTGTATCCGGTGATCGGCATTACCTCTACGCCGGTGATCGATCTCACCGCTGGACCGCATGGCACGATTTTCGTTGTCGCCATGTCCAAGGACGCTAGCGGAAATTATCACCAGCGCTTGCACGCGCTCGATCTCGCCACCGGCGCCGAACGCATGAAGCCCCAGGAAATCCATGCCACCTATCCGGGAAAGGGCACAGGCAGTTCCGGCGGCATACAAACTTTCAATCCCAGCTCCTACGAAGAACGCGCCGCGTTGCTCTTGTCCAAAGGCGTCATCTACACCTCTTGGACATCGCATTGCGATTTCGCCCCATATAGCAGTTGGGTGATGGGCTATAGCGAAGCCGATCTCAATCAGCTCACGGTCCTCGATCTCATCCCCAATGGCACGACGCAGGAAGGCAAAGAGGGCGGCATTTGGATGGCTGGCAATGGACCAGCCGCCGACCGATCCGGCAATATCTACCTTCTGGTCGGGAACGGCACCTTCGACGCCACTCTAGACAGCAAAGGATTTCCGGCCGACGGTGACTACGGAAACTCGTTCGTGAAGCTTTCCACCCGCGGACACAAGCTCGAAGTGGCTGATTACTTCGCGATGAACAATAGCGCGGGAACTGCTGAATCTGAATCTAGTAAGGACACCGACCTTGGATCGGGCGGTGAGATGCTTTTGCCCGATCTTAGGGATGCCAGCGGAAAGGTCCTTCAATTGGCGGTCGGTGCGGGGAAGGATACGAATCTTTACGTCGTCAATCGTCATGATATGGGCAAATACAAGCCGAACGACGCCGGAATCTATCAGGAGCTCACCGGCGCTCTTCCGGGAGGTGTCTGGTCCAGCCCGGCGTATTTTGACAATGCGGTTTATTACGATTCAGTTCGCCATCCGCTGAAGGCTTTCCCGATTTCCAACGCCAAGTTGGCGTCGGCTCCTTCCTCCCAAACCACTTCTTTTGGCTATCCCAGCGTTACGCCCAGCATCTCTTCGGACGGCGCAAAGGGTGGGGTTGTATGGACCGTTGTGGCCGGCCCAGCGCAAGGGTTTCGCTTCACCGGCAAATCGACCGGCGTGCTTTCTGCTTACGATGCCGCCGATCTCTCGAAGCAACTTTACGACTCCAATATGGCAGCGGGTTCGCGCGATGCGTACCCAACCGATCGGGCCGACAAATTCATCACGCCGCTGATTGCGGGCGGAAAGGTATACGTGGGCACGCCGAATGCCGTGGTCGTTTTCGGCCTTTTGAACCATTAATGTCGCAGACGCGAGAGCGGCTCCTGCAACGCGTCGTTTTGATAGAGGAAGTCGCTTCACAGCCGATTTCGGCGGAGCGACGCGCAAAGCGGACCATCTCACAGCATTGGGAGTGACAGTCGGTACGGTCGCGTATCTGTCGCTCGAGCAAGTTGCCGGGAAGCCGGTCGGCAACCTGCCACGCGGCATTGACTCCCTCGCCCGCTTCCGCTAACTTGGCGCCAGCACTCGCCGCACCCGCTCCATCCCGGAGGCTCCGCATGCCGCACCTTCATCTCGCGTCGCTGGTTCTGTATCTCCAGCCGCACTTCAGCTTTCCCCAGGACGGGCTGACCAACGAAGAAATTGGCCTACGCTGGCTGCATATCGTGGCAGGCATCGTCTGGATCGGCCTGCTCTACTTTTTCAATCTGGTGGCGACACCCGTCATGCAGCAAATCGAAGCGCCGGTTCGCGCCAGACTTTTTCCGGCGCTGATGTCTCGCGCCATGTGGTGGTTTCGCTGGTCCGCGCTCGTCACCGTGCTTGCAGGGCTGCGCTATTTCTGGATCATCCTGGCGGCCGACGCGCACAATGCCGGCAACCCTTCGCTCGCCTGGCATTGGTTCGGATGGTGGCTGGCCGTGTGGATTCTAGCCTTCGTGCTGATCTACCCGTTTCAGCTGCCCTCCCAAGGCTTGCTGGACAATGTCTGGCTCCGCGCTGTCTCGATCGCCGTGATCGTTGTCGTTGCCTCCTGGGACGTTCTGGTCATCAACTCCGGCCCCAGCTCTTCCAACGCTCACCTTTCCATCAGCGTGGGCGGCGGACTCGGCCTGCTTTTGCTGCTGAACGCTTGGGGCGTCGTTTGGCGCGCGCAGAAGCGCCTGATTCGCTGGACGCGCGCCTTCGTCGAAGATGGCACGCCCATCCCCGCCGAAGCGGCGCGGCTCGCGCGCTGGTCGTTTATCGCTTCCCGCGTCGGTTTCTGGCTCTCGTTTCCCATGATTTTCTTCATGGCCGCCGCGGAGCACTATCCCTTCCTCGGTGGCGTCTCGATCTAGCCGCTTTCTGGCGTATCCCGCGGCGCTCCAAAATCATCCAAACCGGTGCGCGTCATGTGGAGTGCGCGATGCGGCGTGCCGTCGATTCTCTGTTCCTTATTCCCCTGGCCGCAATTCTTGCTGCGCAGCCAGCGGCGGCGTACGAGCATCCTCTTACGTCCGACGCTGTCCGCGACGCCTACTTTATCGGCAAGGCCGGTGCGTCGAAGCGCGAGTCTTTCCTCGCCAAGTACACGCGACACTTCTCCCGCCCGCAGTCCGGCCCTTACATCTCGCTTATTCGATTGGTCACTCCCTTTGCCTACGTCGTGGAACACACCGCCCGATCCCTGCCGGCCATACATGCGCCCGACGCTGTGCAGGAATTTGCTGGCAAGCCGATTCCCTTCCGCGTCCGCGTGCGCATCGACCTAACTCCCACTTATGGCTGGCAGGCTCGCTCTCCTGGCCGCGGCGTGCGCTTGCGCAATCCAAATTTTTGGCGCAAGTTCAACGTGCAGTTGATTCAGGGCCAGGGCGTCGTGGTGCAGCCTGTCGCCGAACGCGGCGAACCCGATTACAGCTTCGCCACCGAAGGCTCTTCGTCCGTCTTGATGGGCGCCGATATTGAAATGGAATACGATCCAGCCGATGTGCGCTCCGCTCCCGCAACGGTTATCGTGCAAGCCCCGGACGGCCAGCAGGTGGAAGCTACCTTCAATTTGGCGAATCTGCGGTAAATCCTTAGCAACAAAACACCCGCTATGACCGCCAGCGCAGCGTCACCCGCTCACCCAGCGGATTCCGCAGAGGCTCTCCGGTGCGGCGCGATTCCAGCAGCGCAGCCTTCAACTCGAAATACCAGCGCGCCTGCCGGTCGGCATCGTCGATCAACATCATGCGATCCTGATACTTCAGCCCCAGCATCTGCTTCTTGATCACTTCGGTGTCTTGGCGAATAAATCTCGGCCCCAGGACGCGAATGATGAACGGCACGATCGGAAACCACGGCAAAATATTCCAAGCTGCCACGAAATCCAGCCGGCATAAATTTCGCTCCACCGGCGTAACCGTCGTCCGGCTCGAAAGCCAATATTTCCCCGCGCGTATCTGCTCGAATCGCTGGTTCGGCAGAACGAAATCGATCGTTGTCGTCGCTGGCTCGCCGGTCAGCAATTTTAAGATTTTGTACGGTGCGCTGTTCGCGGATGGGGCGTGCGGGCTCATCCGAAATCCGTTCTCGATCGGCTCGAATTGTTTCGCTTTGTCGCGGATGCTGTGCCGCGTCCTCCACCACCACGCCTGATGCACGAACGGCCCGTGCGCCGGGTCCATCAGTCCGATGATGGCTTGGTCCACGCCGCACGGCAGATCGGCGGCCAGCCGCGCGATCTTGAATGCTTCGCTGAATTTCGGCAATTCCGGGGCGGGCGCAGGCTCTGCTGCGGGCGCGCGGCCCTCCGGATTGTCCATGAACACCCAAACGTATCCGTCGTGCTCCTCGCACGCGAAGCTGCCTGCGTAGATCCGCTCACATTTCAGCTTCGATTCCGCGGTCAGCGACGGTATATGGCGGCATTGCCCGGTGTGCGCGTCGAATTGCCAGCCGTGGTAGGCGCATTCGACCGATGTGCCGTCAAACTGGCCAAACGACAGCGGGTATGCCCGGTGCGGACAGATATCGCGCAGAGCGAAAGGCTTTCCCGCGGAATCGCGCCCGAGCACCAGCGGCACTTCCAGCAGCATGGCGCGCTGGAGCTTCGCCCGGCGCGCCTGATCGCTGCGCAGCGCTGAATACCAAAAGCCCCACAGCATTTCACTGGCGCTGTCGGCTGTTTTCGAAGGAGCAGCTTCGTTCATTCGCTGCAGCATATCGTATTACATCGGCGGCTACAGCGCCAAAGGCGGGAATGTTCGCGCCGGTTCGCTCGTCACCGAAAGGATTGTCACTTTAAGGAAAGCATTGCGAAGGGCGAAAGGAACGCGAATATTTTGGGGCGGTACCTTCGTACCGAGCGAAATAGACCGGCTGCGCTATCGACCGGTACGGCGTCCCCGGGCAAACTGCTCAAGGATTCGGGGCCAGTGCGGCGCCCGGCAAATGACCCGGCGCGAGGCTGATCTCGAGTTTCTGCACTTCCATCACCACCCCATGCCCACGAGCGGCCGGCTCCCCCACCGGCCGCTCATTTTTTTCTGGGCCTTCTCACTTTCACGAAACGCGCTTACTTATCTGTGTTGTCGCTTGAATTGGCGCCGGAACTCGACACTTTCGCGAGCTTGTCTTGCAAGTCCGTTACTTTTTCCTGTGCCGATAGCATCGCCTGCTTTTTGGCGTCGATCTGGTTCTGCTCGGCCTGCAGAGCGGCCGCGCCAGACGTATTCGACTGGTAGTTGGGGTCCTGGTAAAAATCTTGCTGATCGAGCTTATATTTGCGCTGCGCGAAATCGACATCCGTCTGCGCCGTCTTCAAGTTTTCTTTTGCCGCTTTAAGCTGCGCCTCTAGATCGGATTTTTTCTTCTTGGCCGACTCCGCGCTCTCTTTCGCCGTTGATTCGCCTGCCTTGACTGTGGCCGCGGGCGCTGCGGGTTCGGTCGGCGTCCCGACCACGTCGACGCCGCCGCTCGTGGGAATATTGTCGTTGTCCCAAACCTTGGCGGCCTTGGGCTGGTTTTTCTGCTCTTCGCGAGCGCGCCGCGCCGCCGCGGCCAGGGGGTCCTGCTGCTGGGCGGCTTGTGGAGCTGCCAGAACTGCCAGCGCACACGTCAGCGCCACGGCCAGAAACAACGGCAATCCGTAACGCGCGCTCTTCATGCTTATCCCCCTATGCAGGATCTTCCGGAATCCTCATCATATTCGCGTCCCCCATCCAATAGCAATTCCGCCGCGTCCGCCGCCATCCAAAAAGACAACGCCAGCGCCCCCTCTCTCGCCACAAGCTGCGCCGGACGGTCCAGCGCAAGCCATCCCTCGACCTGTACTTCCGGCCAGTAGAGTTACGCCCCTGAGATCTCAGCGTGAGTCGCCATGCTGGGCGTGGACAAGAAATCGGGCGATAGCGGGCCTTCCCAACCTTGAAGCTTACTCGTGCCTTCCTGCCATGCGGGTTCACCGAACCCATCGCCGCGAATTCACTCTCGGGAATCGTTAACGACCTCACCAATCGCAAACTGCCGCTCAGAAGTCGCTCAATCAAGGGCGGTCAATCGACCTCAAGCACTCGTAAGTCACAGAAAACAAAAGGTCGGGTATGCGCAAGGGCGGAACGTGCCGACGCATTTTCTCAACCCGCTTTGCGCTTGATTTTCGCAACCGTATTCCAGCGCCTTCCGTCGAACCCCCGCAGTTGTAATCGCGCTAGGAACATCGCCGTGGCTGCTGTAGGATGCTGCCGCAATTCGCTTAAGGGTCGTAAAGGCGAGGGGGAATGAACTTCAAGGCTCAACTGGGAATAGTATTATTGGCGGCGATGATGATCGCCAGCGTCGGAGTGATGGCGGGGGCGGCGCACGCCCAGGACGTTCCGGCGCAAAACGCGCCGCAAGCAAATTCGGCCACGGCGCAGCAGACCACGCCAATGCAAAGGCGGCCCCGGCCCTTCGTCAGCGAAGGTCCGATGATCATTCCGAAAATCCCGCCGCCGGATGGAGTCGTCGAGAACTACCAGCCAGTCACCACGGAGGACTTGGTGCATCCGAGCCCCGATGATTGGCTGATGTACAGCCGCACGTACAACGCATGGCGCTACAGCCCTCTGAAACAGGTCACCACGAAAAACGTGAAGGATCTGGCGCTGGCTTGGGCGCGCGGCCTGCCCGACGGCGTCACCGAAACGATTCCCATCGAGCATGACGGCGTGCTCTACGTGATCGTGCCCGGCGGCGACGTAGATGCGCTCAACGCAACAACCGGCGACTTGATTTGGGAATATAAGCGCGATTACAAAAACCGCGGGGCCGCTGCGACGGAACGCACCAAGGCGCTCGCGATCTACCAAGACATGGTTTACTTCACCGCGCCCGACGGTTACGTGGTGGCGCTGGATGCCAAAACCGGGAAAGTCCGCTGGGAAACCTACAAACCAGGTACGGCGAACACCTCCGGCGCGCTGGTGGTGGACGGCAAAGTGATCTCCGGCGGCACCTGCATGGGCGGCGCGGAAAACTGCTTCATCGAGGCGGACGACGCGCTGACGGGCAAGGAAGACTGGCGCTTCCACACCGTGGCGATGCCGGGCGATCCGAACAACGCTACGTGGCATGGCGCGGACATGTCGGTTGTGACCGCGTCCACGTGGGGCTTGCCGGGCAGCTTCGATCCCGCGAGCAACGTCCTCTATTGGGGCGTCGCCAACCCCATGCCCGACCAGCGCATGTTGCGCCACGGCGGAAATCCCGACGGGACTCCGCGCACCACTCCGGCCGATCTTTACAGCAATTGCACTCTGGCGATCGATCCCGCCACCGGAAAGCTGATCTGGTATTACCAGCATCTTCCGGCCGACGATTGGGACACCGATCACACCCACGAACGCACGCTGGTGACCACCACCTACAATCCCGATCCCAAGCAGGTGAAATGGTTCAATCCGGACGTGCCGCGCGGATCGAAACATGAAATCGCCGCGATGGTTTCCGAGGGCGGCGCGATTTTCGTCCTCGACCGCACGAATGGGAAGTTCTTGTGGGCTACGCCGTTTCCCTACGACGATCCGGCGCATTTTTACCTCTCGAATATCGACGGCAAGACCGGACAGGCCACGCTCAACTGGAACATCGTCTTCAAGCATCCCGGCGATCACCACGTGATCTGCTACTGGAACACGCGCAGCTATTGGCCCACGGCATACGATCCCGACACGAATTCCCTCTACGTGCCCTACACGGATAATTGCCGCGACCTGACGCTTTCGGGACCGGGAACGCGCGGAGGCTGGCAAGTGATTCCGCAGCCCGGATCGGATCCGGACAAGCTGACCGGAATGGAGAAGATCAATCTATCCACGGGTGATCAGATGAAGTTCGATATTGGCCGCGCGCCCAGCAACGGGGCGGTGCTGGCCACCGCGGGCGGATTGATCTTCCACGGCGACATGAGCCGGCGCTTCAAAGCGTATGATGCGAAAACGGGCAAGAAACTGTGGCAGGCGATCTTGGGCGGCAACGTATCCGTCAGCACCATTACCTATGAAGTTAATGGTAAGCAGTACATCTGCGTAATGACCGGCTATAACCTGAAAGTCCCGGAACTGAGCGCTGAGGCCCCTCAGCTGTTCACTCCCGAACATAGTAACGAGATTTATGTTTTCGCTTTGCCCCAATGAAACCGGAGGGTAGAGTAGGCCTCAAAGGACGGGGTGTTATGTGACCGGGTGGCGGCCGATATCGTTGGCGGCCGAAGCGTCGGGGAATGCGAGGGCAAATCATGAGGATTAATAGACGAAAGCTGCTGTCGTTGATCGGAATTTCGCCTGCCGTGCTGGCGGGAGTGCCGGCCTTTGCTGAACCGGCCAAAAAGAATGGCGGCCGAGGAAGCGTGGATACCGGCAAAATCGAAGTGCTCAACCCGAAGGGCTTGCCACCTGCGATTCAACTGATCCCAATGGCGCCACGCGTTGCCAGCCTGGACGGCAAGACCATTTACTTGGTGTCGGATGGCTTCGCGGGCGCGGATCGCTTCCTGGCTCAAATCGCTATCTGGTTCCAGAAGAACATGCCCAGCGTGCACACGATTTACAAGCTCAAAGCGGGCGGGCTCGCTGGCGATGACCCGAAGCTTTGGTCCGAGATCAAAGCAAACGGCGCGGCCATGATCATGGCCTACGGCCATTGAAGCACCTGCACCCCAGCGACCGTCGGTCACTGCATGGAAGTGGAAAAGCTGGGAATCCCCACCGCTCCGATCGTCACCATCGCGTTTGAGGAACTTGCGAAAACCAATGCCGCCAGCCGCGGCATGCCGGACGAGAGAATTTGCTTCACGCCGCATCCGATGACCAACAAAACGGACGCGGAAATGTATCAGGTGCTGCTGGGCAAGGATCCGGTTACGGGCAAGCCGTTTATGCCGGAAGTGATCGACGCGCTTACCAAGCCGCTGACCGCCGACGAAAAGCGCACCGGCGAAATTCGCCCTACCACGGGACCGGCAACATACTTCGATACGCCGGACAACCTGCAGCGCTTCTACGCCGACAACAACATGACCGACTTCCAGCCCATCATCCTGCCCACGGAAGAAAAAGTGGAATGGATGCTCACGGGCACCAGCCATCATCCGGACGAGATCGTCGGGAAGATGAGCGCGGCGCAGGGAGCTTTTCCGGAGTGGTCGTACACCGTTCGGCACGTGGCCATCAACGCCGTGATGGCGGGCGCGCAGCCGCAGTTTTTCCCGGCGATTTTGGCGCTCGCATCCACGGGGCAGACGGCCATCTTCAGCTCCACTTCGTCGTTTGCGCGCATGTCGGTAGTGAATGGGCCTTTTCGCGACAAGATCAAGATGAACTACGGAATCGGCGCGCTGGGTCCGTTCAATGATGCCAACGCCACGATCGGCCGTGCGTGGACCATCCTCTCGAAAAACCTGGGTGCTGCGGGAATGCCCGGGCAGACGTACATGGGGACCACGGGCACCAACTTCAACTACAACAACATGTGCTGCGCGGAAACCGAAGACAAGCTGCCGGACGGCTGGCAGCCGCTTCACGTGCGGCACGGATTCAAGCCGACAGACAGCACGATCAGCATCTTCACCGGATGGAGCCTCACCAACGTCTGCTACTTCGGGCTCCCGTACCACGAGATGATCACCCATTGGCTGACGCACTACTTCTCCACCAACAACGGTTCGGTCAACTTGGTTCTCGATCCCACGGTAGCTGCGGACGTAAAGGCGCATGGTTTCGACAGCCAGGACGCCTTCCGCGACTACCTGATCAAGAACTCGAAGACGCCGGCGTGGCTCTACTGGCAGCGTCGCGACAGGGAGATGGCGCAAGCCAAGCAGGGAGTGGAACCGTTCGCATCTTATTTGAAGATGGGCCCGGACGCGGACATTCCAGTCTCTCGCTTCGTTCCGCGGCGGTGGCCCGGAGCTCCTCCGAACTCGCCTCTGCCCAACACAATTGAAATGATTGTGATGGGCGGAGAGACCAATACCTACTGGTTGGGCGGAGACTTCCGCTACACGGTGACCACCTCGATCGATAAGTGGGTTTAAAAGCAGGGTCTGACACCCCAACGCGGAAGAGCGCGCTGGGAAGTTGAAACTGAGGAGGCGGCGGCTCGCAAGAGCCGCCGCTTTTATTTGTGTGCCGAGCATGTCCGATAGCTTGGAGGTGAAAGTCCTCTTCACAGCCTGATGGAGGCAAAGTGATAGCGAAGCGCAAGGACTGAACCGCGAGGTGATGTCTGAAAGAAGCGCGGAGCAAAC
>Ga0335074_10000184_pt1 | contig 99301 bp, 82 predicted proteins | sample Lox_Sample_23_FD_206715 | JGI IMG/M metagenome (GOLD analysis project Ga0335074, IMG submission 206715) | Soil microbial communities from Loxahatchee National Wildlife Refuge, Florida, United States - Lox_Sample_2.3 | ecosystem: Environmental > Terrestrial > Soil > Wetlands | place: USA... | reverse complement strand
GTCGAGCTTGGCGCGCCCGGCCTCGAGGTTGACGGAGTTGACGATCGCGCGGCCGGGGATCTGCTCGAGCGCGCGTTCGATCACCTCCGGCTCGGTCGAGTCGACCTGGATCGGCGCGGGCTGGGTGAGCGAGATCTTCTTGGCCAGGATGCGCATCTGCTCGTCCTCGTCGGTGCGCTCGGTCAGCGCCACGCACAGGTCGAGCACGTGCGCGCCGCCCGTGACCTGGTCCTCGGCGATCTGCACGAGGCCGTTGTAGTCGTCTGCCAGCAGCAGCTCCTTGGCCTTGCGCGAGCCCTGCGAGTTGACGCGCTCGCCGACCATCGTCGGCGCGGGCTCCTGGGCGAGCGGGGTGGCGGCGATCATCGATGACAGGTGCGCGGGGCGCGGGGCGGGCCGCGGCGCGACCGCTCGCCTCGCGACGCGCTCGGCGATCGCCGCGATGTGCTCGGGCGTGGTGCCGCAACAGCCGCCGACGACGCCCACGCCGTAGCGCTCGACGAACTCCTTCAGCGCGTCGGCCAGCGGCTCGGGCTTCTCGGGGAAGATCGTCTCGCCGTCGGGCCCCTGAAGCGGCAGGCCGGCGTTGGGGATGCAGGCGACGGGGACCGGGCAGTGCTCGCCGAGGAAGCGGATCGCGTCGCGCATGTCCTCGGGGCCGGTGGAGCAGTTCAGGCCGATCACGTCCACCTTCAGCGCCTCCAGCGTGGTCAGCACGGCGGAGATGTCGGTGCCCAGCAGCATCTTGCCGCCGTTGGGCAGCAGCGACACGGAGGTGTGGATCGGCAGCGCGCGGCCGGCGCTCTTGAAGGCCGCGCGCGCGCCGAACACGGCGGCCTTGACCTCGAGGATGTCCTGGGCGGTCTCGATGATCAGCAGGTCGGCGCCGCCGTCGATCAGCCCCTCGGCCTGCTCGCCGAACACCTCGACGAGCTCGCCGAAGCGGATCTGCCCGAGCGATGGGTCCTCGGAGGCGGGGAGGTGGCCGGTGGGGCCGATCGAGCCGGCCACGAAGCGCTGCGGGCCGGCGGCCTTGCGCGCGATCTCGGCGGCCTTGGTGTTGATCTCGACGGTGTAGTCGGCCAGGCCCCACTCGCCGAGCTTGATGCGCGAGGCCTGGAAGGTGTCGGTCTCCACCACTTCGGCGCCGGCGTCGAGCATCGAGGCGTGCACGCCCTCGATCACGTCGGGCCGGTTGAGCACGAGCGCCTCGTGGCACTTGCCCGGCAGGCCGCCGTAGTCCTCGCTGGTCAGGTCGAACTGCTCGAGCGTGGCGCCCATGCCGCCGTCGTAGACGACGACGCGCTCGGAGATGGCTTGACGATAATCGCGCTCGGGCATTGCAGGCAATGCTAGTGGTCGATCGTCGTCGTCCGATTGGTGAGACGCGCGCGAGCACCTTTCGGGCAGCCCCCGTGCCCGCTCGGCCGGACAGGGCGTATGGCCTTTGGTGCGCGCTCATCGGTCAGGTGTCCAACTTCTCCCAACGGGCGTTTGCGCAGGCGCACACTGCTCGGCGACGGCGGACCGACTGGCCGCCGGCAGGCAGCAGGAGGAAGGAATCGCCATGACTGTAGATCTCGCTGTGCACGACGTGACCGTCCCGAGGGAGCCTCGCGAAGCGCGGGAGGAGGACCGCGGCGCGGCGCAGGGCGCGACGCTCGAGCAGACGCTCGCGGGCTTCGCGCGCGTGCCTGTGCGGGCGCGCCTGACGGCTGACACGGAGGCTCGCCGGCCGCTGGTCGCGGTGGTGGGTCTGGGCGACGCCGGCCTGGAGAGCGCGCTGGCGCTGCGCCGGGCGGGCCTGGCGGTCGTGGCGATCGAGCCCTCGCCCAGCCGGCTGGAGGACGTCCGCTGCGGTCGCGCGGGCGTGCTCGACGCGCACCGCGCGGAGCTGCGAGCCCGTCGCGAGGATCCCGCGTTCGCGCTCGACGAGAGCATCGCGGCGGCGGGCGCGGCGGACCTGGTTCTGATCTGCGTGCCCGCCACGCTCGACCGCCAGCGGCGCCCCAGCCCGCACGCGCTGAGGCGGGCGTGCGCGTCGGTCGTGCGCCATGCGCGCGCGGGCCAGACGCTCGTGCTGTGCGCGAGCAGCTACGTTGGCGCCACGCGAGAGTTGCTCGTGGAGCCGCTGGGCACGCGCGGCTTGCGCGTGGGCGAGGACGTGTGCGTCGCGTTCTGCGCCCAGCCCGCCGAATCGACGTCCCCGCCAAGCGAGACGGGCGGGGACGTCGACGGCGGGCAGCAGGCGCCCGGGCAGCGGGCGGTCGGGCAGCAGGCGGTCGGGCAGCAGGCAGTCGGGCAGCAGGCGGTCGGGCAGCAGGCGCCCGGGCAGCAGGCGCTCGGGCAGCTGGTGGTCGGAGGGGTGACGGAGACGTGCTTCAGGCGCGCCGCGGCGCTTCTGCGCCCGGCCTGCGAGGAGGTCCGGCGCGTGTCCTCGCCGGAGGCGGGCGAGATGGTGCGGCTGTACGAGAGCGCGTTCGAGGCGGTGAACGTGGCGCTCGCGTTCGAGCTGGCCGACGCCTGCCGCACGGTGGGCGTGCCCCCGATCGAGGTCGCCGACGCGGCGGGCGGGTCGCCGCCCCGCTTCATGGCGCGCCTGGCCTGCGCGGGGGTGCCGGCCCAGCGCGTCGGCGCGGACCCGCACCTGCTGCTGCACCCGCTGCGCGAGCGGGGCGCTCCGGCCAAGCTCGCCGAGGAGGCGCTGCGCAGCGTGGACGGGCGCGCCCGTCGCCTGGCGATGCGAGCGCACGAACTGCTGCTGCGCTCCGCCAGCCAGGCGCGCGGCGCGCGCGTGCTGGTCGTGGGGACCTCGTGCGAGCCGGGCGCGGACGATCGCCGCGAGGCGCCGGCGATCGAGATCATCGCCCGCCTGCGCGCGACGGGCGCGCAGGTCGACTTCCACGACCCGCTCGTGCCGGCGCTGGTGCTCGACGGCGAGGAGACCTCCAGCGTCGATCCCGACCCCCGCCGCGACGGCTCGGGGTTCGGCCCCGAAGACTACGACCTGACGATCCTCCTGGCGATCCGGCCCGGCTATGACTACGGATGGCTCAGGCGCAGCCCGCAGGTGCTCGACTGCACCTACAGGCACAGGACGGGCCGCCGCTACTACCTCCCGTAGCGGCGGCCGGCTCCTGACGGCCGTGGACACTTCGCGGGGCGGCGTCCTCGGTCGCTCGCGTGCGTAGCACGCCACGCTCCCTGCGTCCTTGCCCCACTCGGTCCACGACCCTCAGCGACTGGCTACTTGATGAACAGCATCTCCGAGTACTTGGGCAACGGCCAGAGGTCGTCGGCGACGAGCTTCTCCAGGCGGTCGGCGACGTCGCGCACGTCTTCCATGGCGGGCCTGACGGTGTCGCGCATGTACAGCGCCTCCTTGTGCGGGGAGGCGTCGGGGTGGTTCTCGTCGAGGTTGGCGTCCTCGAGCTTGAGGATCGCGTAGTGCAGCTCCTTGACGAGCGGCTCGACCTCGCCGATGAGCTCCTCCAACCCGATGGCCTCCACTTCGCCGAGGTAGCGCAGGGCTGCCGGCAGCAGCATCGTGCGCGCGATCGTGGAGGCGGTCTCGGCCTCGATGTTGATGTTGATGACGTACTGCTCGGTGAAGACCTCGTAGCGGGACTCGAGCTCGCGTTTGGAGAGGACCTTGTACTTCTTGAAGATGGCGACGGTCTGTTTGTCGATCAGCCACGGCAGCGCGTCTGGCGTGGAGGGCAGGTTGGCCAGGCCGCGTTTCTCGGCCTCCTTGTGCCACGCCTCGGAGTAGCCGTCGCCGTCGAAGACGACCTGTTTGTTGGCCGACCACGACTCCTTGACGACTTTCGTGACGGCCTTCTCGAGCGTCGCGCCGGAGCGTTTGAGCGCGGTGGCGAGCTTATCGGTGAGCTCGTCGAGGGCGTCGGCGACGATCGTGTTGAGCACCGTGTTGGGCCACGCGGGCGACTGGTTGGAGCCGAGCGCGCGGAACTCGAACTTGTTGCCGGTGAAGGCGAACGGGCTGGTGCGGTTGCGGTCGCCGCCGTGCAGCGGCAGCGCGGGCAGCACGGGCGTGCCCAGGCCGAGGAAGGAGCCGGGCTTGGAGGGCTGCGTCTTGCCGGTCTCGATGGCGGTGAAGACCTTCTCCAGCTCGGCGCCGAGGAAGATCGAGATGATCGCGGGCGGCGCCTCGTTGGCGCCCAGGCGGTGGTCCTGGCCGGCGCTGGCGATGGAGGCGCGCAGCAGCGCCTGGTGCTTGTTGACGGCCTGGATGACGGCGACGGCGAAGAACAGGAACTGCAGGTTCTCCGAGGGGGTGTCGCCGGGCTCGAGCAGGTTCAGCCCGGTGTCGGTGCCCATCGACCAGTTGTTGTGCTTGCCCGAGCCGTTGACGCCGGCGAAGGGCTTCTCGTGCAGCAGGCACACCAGCCCGTAGTGGCGCGCGGTGTTCTGCATGATCTGCATGGTCACCATCTGGTGGTCGGAGCCGACGTTGGAGTTCTCGAAGATGGGCGCGACCTCGAACTGGTTGGGCGCGACCTCGTTGTGTCGGGTCTTGATGGGGATGCCGAGCTTGGCGAGCTCCTGCTCGACCTCGAGCATGTAGGCGAGCACGCGCTCGGGGATGGAGCCGAAGTAGTGGTCGTCGAGCTCGTGGCCCTTGGGCGGTTTGGCGCCGTAGAGGGTGCGCCCGGTGGTGACCAGGTCGGGGCGTTCGAAGAAGTACTGCTCGTCGATCAGGAAGTACTCCTGCTCGCAGCCGGTGGTGGTGAACACGCGCCTGGCCTCGTCGACGCCGAGCAGCTCCAGCGCGCGCACGGCGACGCCGGAGAGCGCGTCCATGGAGCGCAGCAGCGGGATCTTGTGGTCGAGCGCCTCGCCGGTCCAGGAGGTGAAGGCGGTGGGGATGCACAGCAGCGCGCCGTTGGGGTTCTCGAGGATGAAGGCTGGAGACGTGGGGTCCCAGGCGGTGTAGCCGCGGGCCTCGAAGGTGGCGCGGATGCCGCCGGTGGGGAAGGAGGAGGCGTCGGGCTCGCCCTGGATGAGCTCCTTGCCGGAGAATTCGGCGATGGCGGTGCCGTCGCCCGCGGGCGCGTAAAAGGAGTCGTGCTTCTCGGCGGTGGAGCCGGTGAGCGGCTGGAACCAGTGCGTGTAGTGGGTGGCGCCCTTCTCCATCGCCCAGTCCTTCATCGCCAGCGCGACCTGGTCGGCGAGCGAGGTGTCGAGCGCCTCGCCGCGCGCGAGCGTGCGCTGCAGCGCCTTGTAGACGTGCTTGGGCAGGCGCTGGCGCTGCAGGGCGGGGGAGAAGACGTTCGCTCCGAAGACCTGGTTGCCCGGGAGGGTCAGGTCGAGCGCGCCGAGCGCGCTCCCGTTGGCGCTCCACTGCGCGGCTGTGACGTTTAGCTGACGGGTCCTGGGCATGGTTTGGTCGTTTCCTCCTTGGGAAGGGATCGGGTGGCTGGGCTTGTGCGCGCGGGCTCAGCCGTCATAGGACTGCACGAACTCCCACGGGTGTGGGCGCAAGTCGATCTCCTTGGCCTCCGCGCGCTTGTATGAGATCCACTCGTCGATCAGGTCGCTCGTGAACACGCCGCCGTCGAGCAGGAACTGGTGGTCGGCTTCCAGCGCGTCCATGGCCTTGGCGAGCGACTCGGGCACGTGGGCGATCTGGGCAAGCCGCTCCTCGGGCAGGTCGAACAGGTCGCTGTCCACCGGCTCGCCCGGCTTCAGGCCGCGTTTGACGCCGTCCAGGCCAGCCATCAACAGCGCCGAGAAGCCCAGGTAGGGGTTGGTCAAGGGGTCCGGGGGGCGGAACTCGACGCGCTTGGCCTTGGGCGAGGACAGGTACATCGGTATGCGCACCGCCGCCGAGCGGTTGCGCTGGGAGTGCACGAGGTTGACCGGCGCCTCATAGCCCGGCACCAGCCGCCGGTAGCTGTTGCAGGAGGGGGCCAGGAAGGCCATCAGCGCGCGACCGTGCGCGAGCACGCCGGCGACATAGCTCAGCGCCAGCTCGGACAGCAGCGCATAGCCGCTGGAGTCGAACATCAGCGTGGAGCCGTCCTTCCACAGCGACTGGTGCACGTGCATGCCCGAGCCGTTCTCCTCGTAGATCGGCTTGGGCAGGAAGGTCGCGCTCTTGCCGGCCGCGCGGGCGACGTTCTTGACGATGTACTTGTGCAGCATCAGCGTGTCGGCCATCCGCAGCAGCGGCTGGAAGCGCAGGTCGATCTCGCCCTGGCCGGGGCCGCCGACCTCGTGGTGGTGGAACTCGCACGGCACGCCGAGCGCCTCCAGCGTCAACACCATCAGCCCGCGCAGGTCGCCCATCGTGTCCAGCGGCGGCACCGGGAAGTAGCCCTCCTGCGAGCGCGGGTGATGGCCGACGTTGCAGTTGACCTCCGCGTCGCCGAAGCCCGCGCCGCGGTTCCAGTAGGCCTCGGCGGTGTCCACCTCGTAGAAGGCGGTGTGCGTGCCCTGATCGAAGGACACGTGGTCGAACACGTAGAACTCGGCCTCGGGGCCAAAGAAGGCGGTGTCGGCGATCCCGGTCTCCGCCAGGTGGCGCTCGGCCTTCTGCGCGACGTAGCGCGGGTCGCGCGAGTACGCCTCGCGGGTGATCGGGTCGATCACGTTGCAGATCAGCGACAGCGTGCGCACCGAGTAGAAGGGGTCGATCTTGGCGGTGCTCGCGTCAGGCATCAGCAGCATGTCCGACTCGGAGATCTGCTGGAAGCCGCGGATCGAGGAGCCGTCAAAGCCGAGGCCGTCGCTGAACGCGTCCGCGTCCAGGGCGCTCACCGACAGCGTCATGTGCTGCCAGGTGCCGGGGACGTCGGTGAACTTGAGGTCGATCATCTGCACGCCCAGCTGCTCGGCCATCGCGAGCACATCCGCGGCCCCTGGGCTGTCGCTGCCGGAGTGCCTCTCGATCGTCAGCGGCTGCCCGCCGGTGACGAGGTCGGTGATTGCGCTTTCAGATATTGCGGACATGGACTCGGCCGATCGCTCCTCGATGACGGGTGGGTGGGGAGACAGCAGGAAATCCCCCGCTTCGTGCGCACGAAGCGCAAGCAATCGTAATGACACGCGAGCCCAAGGCGATCACCGGATGGCGAAATCGCGGGCGCGATCTTTCGACGGGTGGCCAAAGCGCGTCGCGCCGCGCCGCTCGCGGACGATGCGCGAGCGCCGGCCTGTGGGGGCGCCCGCCGCCGGGCCGGCGCCGAGCTCGATCAGGGCGAGATCGGGAACTGGCCGACTTCGACGTGGCCGGTGTCGGGGTTGACGTGGGTGAGCTTGGGCTTGGGGGCGATGTTCACGGCGAAGTGCCCCTGCACGAGCCCACCGCTCTGCGTCCGCGCCCTGGCCTTGCCCGCCAGCCCGGCGGCGACCGTGTAGCTGACCGTCCAGGAGCCGGACTTCACCGGCACGACGTCCCACGTGAGCGTGCGCGTGGCGCCCGGTGCGAGCGCGCCGAACGCCCACGTGTTCACGTACGCCGTTTGCCCGCCACCCACCGGGCTGACTTCGTCGCTTTCCACAGGGGGGGTGGCGATCCCGCCGGCGCCCTGTTCGATCACCCACACCGGACGCTGGTTGTCCGCCAGTTCGGGATAGTGGGAGGTGTAGTCGAAGGAGTTGATCGTGACGGCCAGGTCGGGCACGGTCCTGGTGCCTGTGTTGCGCACGCGCAAGGCCATGCTCGACGGTCGCGCGATCGATTGGGCTGCGGGGAAGCTGGCGCCCAGCACCTGCACCGAGTAGGTGCCCGACGGTTCGTGCGCGTCCTGGCGCGTGCCGCCACCGCAGGCGCCCAGCAGCAGCGCGCACGCGCCCACTGCCGCGAGCGCGCGCAGGCGCGGCGCCGGGCGAGAGCCGGCCCGTGCCCGAAGCGAAAGCACCCACAAACCTGTACGCCCCTCCCTCACGACGGGCCACGATACCAGCGCCTCTGGCGCCTCGTCAGGGCCTGGGCGGGGCGTGCGCGCCGGCTACCGGTGGCGTACGCCTGGCGCATCGCGTAGAGTTCGGGACCGCCGCTGATCGCTATTTGCAGGAGGGGAAGGGCAAGCAATGGTTCGTAGTGTCGCCGAACGGGTGGGCCATCCCGCGAGGCATGTGCTCGAGGAATTCGGGGACATGATGATCCTCACCGGGCGCACCATCTGGTCCGCATTGCGTCCCCCCTACCCGTACGGGGGCGAGCTCGTCTCGCAGTTCCTGTTCACGCTGCGCCTGGTGTGGTTTCCGCTGCTGCTGTCGACCGTGGCGATCGACTACGGAGCGCCGGGGCTGCAGGCTGCCGACTTCCTGCGGCTGTTCGGGGCGCTCGACCGCCTGGGCGGCTTCTTCGTGATCGAGGTGGTCCGCGAAATCGGGCCGTTCATCACGGCGATCGTGGTCGCGGGCGTCGCCGGCACCGCGATCACCGCCGATCTCGGCGCGCGCAAGGTGCGCGAGGAGCTCGACGCGCTGCAGGTGCTCGGCGTGGACCCCGTCAAGAACCTCGTCGTGCCCCGCTTCCTCTCGCTGATGGTCGTCACCGGGCTGTTCGACATCTACGCGCTGCTGTTCGGGATCTACGGCGGCATCCTCGCCGAGCTGTTCAACGGGCAGCCGCTGGGCCCCTTCTGGGCGACGCTGCTCTCGAACGCCAACACGACCGACCTGTGGGGCTCGGTGCTGAAGACGACCGTGTTCGGGGCGATCATCGCGATCGTCTGCTGCTACAAGGGCATGACCGCCTCCGGCGGCGCCGAGGGCGTCGGGCGGGCGGTCAACGAGGCGGTCGTGATCGCCTTCCTCGGCATCGGCGCCTTCAACTACGTGTTCACGCAGACGCTGCTCGCCACGCACCCGCAGATCCTGGTGCTCAAATAATGAACGAACTGCTCGCGATGCCGCGCGAATGGCTTGAAACGGCCGGCATCATCGGCCGCTTCACCGGCAGCGTCGTCCGCGACGTGTTGAGCCTGCGCGTCTTTCGCTTCTTCGGCGAGGCGCTGCGCCAGTCCGGGATCTTGATCGTCGGCTCCACGACGGTGATCTGGGGTCTGGTGTTCCTGATCGGCCTGGGCGGGTGCGGCATCCAGGCCGCGTACTTCAACCAGTCGACCGGCACGCCGAACTACGCCGGCGTGTTCGCCGCGTGGTGCAACCTGCGCGAGGCAGTGCCGCTCGTGTTCGGCTACATGATGTCCGCGAAGGTCGGCACCGGGATCGTGGCGGAGCTCGGTGCGATGCGCATCTCCGAGGAGATCGACGCGCTGGAGGTGATGGGCGTGGACTCGATGGTCTTCCTGTGCGGCACGCGCCTGCTCGCCGGGTGGCTGGTGCTGCCGTTCATGTACATCTCCGCCATCGGCGTCGCCTTCCTGGCCTCCTATCTGGCGATCGTCGATCAGTTGGGCTTCACCTCCTCGGGCGGCTATCTGCTGGTCTTCTGGCAATTCCAGAATCCCACCGACTTCCTGTATAGCGTGATCAAGGGGATGGCGATCGCCACGGCGATCGTGCTCGTGGCCTGCTATTACGGCTATAACGCGAGTGGCGGCCCCGTAGGGGTGGGCAAGGCCACCGCCAAGTCGATGGTGCTGAACCTGATCCTCGTGAACGTAATCGACGCACTCGGCACGCAGATCTTCTGGGGAACGAACCCGCGCGCCCCGATCGGGGGTTGACGATGGCGGTCGAGCAGCCACGCGACCCCCAGCTGGAGGAGGACGAGTTCCGCTACCACACGGGCACGATCCGCCCGTCCAAGGCGCCGGACGCGATCGAGTTCGTGGAGGTGCACAAGTCCTTCGGGCGCAACCACGTGCTACGGGGGCTGAACATGGGCTTGCCGGAGGGCAAGATCTCGATGATCATCGGCCCGTCCGGCACGGGCAAGTCGGTGTGCATCAAGCACATCGTCGGCCTGATGTACCCCGACGAGGGCGACGTGATCGTGCACGGCCGCTCGATCCCCAGCCTGTCGGACGACGAACTGTTCGCGCTGCGCCGCAAGTTCGGCGTGCTGTTCCAGGACGGCGCGCTGTTCGGTTCGCTGAACCTGTACGACAACATCGCCTTCCCGCTGCGCCAGCACACGGAGAAGGGCGAGGACGAGATCGCGGAAATCGTCAACCGCCGCATGCGCGAGGTCGGCCTGGGCGGCGAGGGCGCGAAGATGCCCAACGAGCTCTCCGGCGGCATGCGCAAGCGCGCGGGCTTCGCGCGCGCGCTCGTGCTCGACCCGGAAATCGTCCTCTTCGATGAGCCCGACTCGGGTCTCGACCCCGTGCGCACCGCGCTGCTGTGCGAGCTGATCAAGGAGGTGCACGCGGAGAACGGCGGCTGCTACGTGGTGATCACCCACGACATCATGAGCGCGCGGCGCGTGGCCGAGCACATCTGCGTGCTGTGGAAGGGGCGGATCGTCGAATCGGGCCCCGCCGACGAGCTGTTCGCCTCGGAAAACCCCTTCGTGCGCCAGTTCCTCTCCGGCGAAGCGGCCGGGCCGCTAGGGATGGAGTGATCCCTGGGCTCAGGGCCGGCGCATTGGATCTCTGAGCGCCACTAGCCTGCGGTCGTGAACGCTTCAAGACTCCTGTCGGCGCTTGCAGGCGGCGCGGGCCGCCGGCCGCGCTTGGTGCTCGCGCTGGCGCTCGTGCTCGGCGTGGGCGGCGCTGCGCTGGCGGTGCGCCTGCGCCCCACCGCCGCGACAAACACGCTGGTGTCGAGCTCGAGCGCCGACTACCAGGCCACGCAGCGCTACTACCGCGAGTTCGGCGAAGAGCCGGTGGTGGTGCTCGTGAAAGGCAACCTCCAGCAGCTCGTGCTGAGCTCGGACCTCGAGCGGCTGCTCGGGCTCGAGGGCTGCCTGTCGGGCAACGTCCCGGTGAAGGCGCTCGCCGACGAGGGCGGGCTAAACGGTCCGTGCGGGCAGCTGGCGCGCGCGAAGACCGTGAAGGTGGTGTTCGGGCCGGGCACGTTCCTCAACGAGGCCGCCGAACAGATCGACAAACAGCTGGCGGGCGCGAGCTCCACCGCGAACGCGCAGGCCAAGCAGGCGGAAGCGCTCGTGCTGCGCGCGGCGCTCGCGCGCGGGATGTCCGCGGCGCAGGCGCACGCGCTCGCCGCCCAGGCGCGCAAGGTCTCGCTCGCGGGCTTCCAGTCGAGCCTCGTCACGCTCGCGCTCAAATACGGGCTCACGCAGGCGCCGAGCATCGAAGACGCCAACTTCGTCTCCAACGTGGTGTTCGACTCGACCAAGCCCGCCGGCACCCCCAAGTCGCGCTTCGCCTACCTGTTCCCCAGCCGCAACGCGGCGCTCGTGTCGGTGCGCATGAAGGCCGGGCTCTCCGAAGCGCAGCGCAACCGCACGATCGCGCTGATCCGCCAAGCGGTGCGGATGCCCCAATGGCAACTCACGCACGGCGAGAGCTACCTGGTGACCGGCGAGCCGGTGATCGTCGCCGACCTGACGAGCGCGATCAGCCATTCGATCGAGCTGCTGTTGATCGCCGTGCTGGTGCTGATGGCCGCCACGCTCGGCCTGGTGTTCTCCGGGCGCCCCCGTCTGCTGCCGCTCGCGCTCGCGCTGCTCGCCGCCGCGATCACCTTCGGCGCCCTGTCCGCGGTTGGCGCGTCGCTGACGATGGCCTCGATCGCAGTGCTGCCAGTGCTCGTTGGGCTCGCCGTCGACTACTCGATCCAGTTCCAGGCGCGCGTGCAGGAGGCATCCACCGCCGCGTCGTCATCGGAGGTGGATGGCGACGCGTCCGCGGAGGCGGCGGCCGGGCCGGGCGGGCGTGACGCGCTGGGCGCGCACGACGTCGCGGTGCCCATAGAGCGCGCGGCGGCGGCCGGCGCGCCGACGCTCGCCACCGCCGCGGCGGCGAGCGCGGCGGCGATGCTCGTGCTGCTGCTCTCGCCCGTGCCGATGGTGCGCGGCTTTGGCGTGCTGTTGATCGTGGGGGTGGCGATTGCGCTCGTGTGTGCGCTCACCGCCGGCGCGGCGGCGATCTCGCTGAGCGCGCGCGCCGCAGCACGGGCGCGTCACGCGTCGCCGCGCCGGCGTGTGCTCGCGGCTGCGCCCGCCGGTGCCCTGCATGGGGTACTGGCGGTGGCGTGGCGCGGCGCACGCGAAGTGTTGGCGGACAACCCGCTGACGCGCGCGTTCACGCGCGTCGCGCTCGAGGGCGCGGTGCGCAACCCAACGCGTGTGCTGGCCGCCGGTCTGGCGCTGGCGGTGCTCGGCTGGGGCTTGGATACGCAGACCAGCGTGCAGACGGACATCACCAAGCTCGTCCCGCAGAACCTCGGCTCGCTGCAGAACCTGAACACGGTCGAGCGGATCACCGGCGTGGGCGGGGAAATCGAGCTGCTGGTCGAAGGCCGCAACCTGACGAAGCTGTCGAGCATCGAATGGATGGTCGCCTACCAGAAGGCGATCCTCGCGCGCTTCGGCTACAGCGCCGCGCGCGGCTGCCAGCACGCGCGCCTGTGCCCGGCGTTCTCGCTGCCGGATCTGCTGGAGCAGCAGGGGTCCGGGGCGGCGAAGCTCTCGCAGGCCGAGATCGACGGCCTGCTGGGGGTGATCCCCGCGTACTTCTCCCAGGATGTGATCACCTCCGACCGCCACGTGGCGACGCTCGCGTTCGGCATTCGCCTGATGAGCCTGAGCCGTCAGCAGCAGCTGATCGAACAGATGCGCGCGCGCCTGCACCCACCGCCCGGCATTCACGCGAGTCTCGTCGGCCTGTCGGTGCTGGCGGCGCAGTCGGGGTCGCAGGTGGCCAGCCCGTGGCGCCGGCTGGAGACGCTGCTCGCCGGCCTGCTCGCGGTTGCGCTCGTGCTGCTGGTGGTGTTCCGCGGCGATCGCCGGCGCGCGCTCGTGCCGCTCGTGCCGATCGTGCTCGCCAGCGGCTGGTCGGCGCTGATCCTGTTTGCCGTACGCGTGCCGCTGAACCCGATGTCGGTTACGCTCGGGGCGCTGGTGATCGCGATCTCCACCGAGTTCAGCGTGCTGCTGTCCGAGCGCCACCGCCAGGAACGGATGGCCGGCCATGACACCGTGCAGGCGCTGCGCCGCAGCTACCGGCGCACGGGCGCCGCCGTGGCGGCGTCGGGGGTGACGGCGATCGTCGGCTTTGGCGTGCTGTCGCTCTCGGACATCGCGATGCTGCGCGACTTCGGGCTGGTGACGCTGATCGACCTCAGCGTGTCGCTCGTGGGCGTGCTGGTGGCGCTTCCCGCCACGCTGGTGCTCGCCGCGTCGGTCCCGCATCGCCCCGCTACGGGGCAGGGGGATGCCGCCGCGCACGAGCGGCGCGGGCGCGCGGCCCATGTCGGGCGCCGGGTGCGCCAGGCGTGGGTCCGCTCGTGAGCCCGTCGCGCTACGGCGGCTATCTCGGTCTGGTCGGGCTGATCGTGCTCGTTGGTTTCATCGTGCGCACTGTGTTCGTCAGCCCGCTGGACCCCAGCGGCATCGCGCCGGGGCACAAGCTGCCCGCGTTCGCCACGCCGCTGGCGCGCGGCAGCCTCTCCGGCGATGCGGACATCGCCACGCACGCCAACGACGGGGAAGCTGGGAAGGTGCCGGCGTGCGCGGAGCGCGGCGCGCAGATCCTGAACGTGTGCCAGCTCTATGAACAGGGGCCGCTGGTGCTGGCGCTGTTCGTCGACTCCGGATCGTGTACGCGCATCCTCGACAGCATGCAGGCGCTGGCCGCGCAGTTTCCCAGCGTGCGCTTCGCCGCCGTGGCGATTCGCGGCAGCCGCAAGCAGGTGCGCGCACTGATGCGCACGCAGCATCTGACGTTGCCGATCGGGCTCGACCCCGAAGGTGCGGTGGCCGTCCTGTACAAAGTGTTCACCTGCCCGCAGGTGAACTTCGCCTACCGCGGCGGCGTCGTGCAGAGCAAGGCGCTGCTCGGCAACGCGTCGGCCACCAGCCTGCGCGCGCGCGTTCGCGCGCTGCTCGCCGCGACGCGCGCGCGTGAAGTGAAGGAGCGCCCGGCGTGAGCGGCGTGCCCCCTGGCGGTCCGCAGGCGACGGGGGGACGACACGGCGAGACGGCTGCCGGCTGGCGCTCCCCCGAGATCGAGGCTGAGCTGCCCGGCCTGCGCCTGCTCGTCGGCGAAGCGCAGCACACGCGTGCCCAGTCGCTCACCGGCGGCTCGCCGGTGGAGGTCAGGACGCGTCTGCGCGAGCTCTCCAACCGCTTTCGCGGCGCTAGGGCGGTGGGCATTCGTCGTGAGCCGATCCCCGGCGCCTATCGCGTGTTCTTTCGCCAGATCGGCCTCGACCCCGACACCGTGCGTACACCGATCGAGGCCGCGATCCTCGAGCGGATGCTGTACGGCGGCTTCGTCCCCGACAGCCTGCTCGCGGACGCGTTGTTGATCGCGCTGCTGGACACCGGCGTGCCGGTGTGGGCGCTCGACGCGGACGCGGTGGACGGAGCGCTCGGCATTCGTGCCAGCGCCGAAGGCGAGCCGCTCGGCCGCGCGCCCGACGCACCTACGCTGCCCGCCGGATGCCTGGTCGTCGCCGACACCTCGGCTGCGCTCGCGGTCCTGTTCGGTACGGCCGCCGTCGCGCACCAGGCGCACGCACGCACGTGCCGGCTGGCGCTGTTCGCCGTGCAGGTCGACGGCGTGCCGACGCTGTACGCAGAAGAGGCGCTGTGGAGCTGCCGGGCGGTGCTCGAACAGACCTAGCGGGCGCGCGCGAAGTGCGTCATCCGCGACACGGCCGCTGGTAAAATCCGTGGCTGCCGAGAGGAGGCGGGTGTGAGCAGCTACGAGCAGCAAGTCATCGATCGAGACCTCTCCGCCCCGCTGGCCGGGGGCACTTCGGGGGGCATGCACGCCTCGGTGCGCGACGCGCGATTCGCGGCGAACGCCGCCGACGAGCGCGCGGCGCGGAGCTCGCTGCGCGCGCAGATCGCCCGTCTGGAGCGCGAGCGGGCGGCAATCGTCGCCGAGCGCTTTCCCTTCATCGCCGCGCCGGCGCCGCTCGGCGGGGTGGGGGCCGGTGCGCCCACGCTGCTCGACCTCGGAGCGCTCGAGCGTGTGCGCGACCAGCTGGCCGCGGACGTGCAGCAACTGCACACGCGAGTCCGCGCACGTGCCGAGCACGAGCGCCGCGCGCGCGAGCAGCTGCAGCGGATGCAACTGGAACCGGGCCGCCACAAGTTTGCGCGCCTGCCCGTCAGAGACCTGGGGCAGGGCGGGTGCGGCGTGTGGGAGGTACGCCCGCGCCTGGGCCTGATCGGCATGCTCGCGGGCTGGTGGCAGCTGACGCTGTCCTCCGGCTGTCCCTTAGCCAAGGGGCCGCGCTGTGCGCGGCCCCGGCGTGTCGAGTCAAACAAGGGGCCGCGCTGTGCGCGGCCCCGCTTCACGTCCGCCAGCCATCTCCGGCACACGGCCGCGGCTCAAGCCGGCGAGGCCAGACCTTCGGCGAGCCACGGCGTCTCGGTCCACGGCTGGCCGCGCTTCACCGACGTGAGCATCGCCGCCAGCGTGCGGCGTTGACGCTCGGTCATCGAGCCGACGGTCTTCTTTTCTGACATCGGCACCTGGGCGAGGAACTTGCGGCAGCGCGTCTGTCCCCAGCGGCGTTGGCTCATCAGGAGATCGGCAACAGCCATGCTGTGCGCCTCCCACGGGCATTCGAGGATTACCTCGGCAACGTGCAGCTCGCCGATGGCCACGCGGCGCTTGAGCTCCGCGCGAGCCAGACGAACCTTGTTGGCGCGCTCCAGTGCGCGCATGTACTGTGGGCCGCCAGGGGCAACCGTCGCTGTCGCGTTCATAAGGGCAATCTCCCCCGCTCTCGACGCGATGGCACACGCGACGAGAACGTGCTAGCTGTGTGTGGTTTATCTTGTACGTCCCTACCGGGTCATGCCAAGTCGTCTGCGGTGGCGGCGGATGTTCCGCCAACCCCGCCCTCTCCCGACGGCTATGTGGGGCGAACCCCAAAACGACCTTGCAGAGCGCATGTGGAAGCTATGCGAGGAGGCCTCTCGGGGTCAATATCTCGCCGGCTGGATCGTGCGCTAGCAGCGACCTTTTTCGATCACAGCGCGACTTGTGAAGAAGCGGACAAGACCGGCCTCGTGCGTGCACCGTTCGCTCACGCGTCGTGCGCTGCGGGGAGCGGACCGTGCTGGGACTCGAACTCGCGCTTGACGCGCGCGAACGCTTCCAGCGCGCGGTCGAGCGTGTCGTGGTCGTGGGTGGCCATCACGCTCGTGCGCAGCAGCGCGCCGCCGGGCGGGACCGCCGGGTAGATGGCGCAGTTGGTGAACACGCCGGCGTCGTACAGCGCGCGCCACAGCTGCGCTGCCTTCCAGTCGTCGCCGACGACGATCGGCACGATCGGCGTGCGGATCGACTCCAGCGGCGCGTCCGGCTCTGGTCCGGTGCGCACGGGCGCGCCGCTGCGTAGGCAGAAGCCGAGCGCGGCGAGGCCATCCGCGAAGTAGCGCGCGCGCTCGAGCACGCTTGCCAACATCGCCGGCCCCTCGTCCGAGCGCACGATCCGTAGCGCAGCCAGCGCTGCCCCCAAGGCGGCGGGTACGGCCGAGGCCGTGAACAGGAAGGCGCGCGAGGAGATGCGCAGGTAGTCGATCACCTCCGCGGGACCCGCGATGAAGCCGCCGCACGCGGCCAGCGACTTGGAGAAAGTGCCCATGCGCAGGTCCACGCGGTCCTCGACGCCCAACAGCTCGCATGCGCCGGCGCCGCGCGCGCCCAAAACCCCCGCTCCGTGCGCCTCGTCGACCATCAGCCGCGCGCCGTGACGGGCGCACAGCTCGGTGATGTCCACCAGCGGCGCGACGTCCCCCTCCATCGAGAAGACACCGTCGACGACCACCAGCACACCGCCGCCGTCGCCCTCGGCGCGCGTCAGCGCGTGCTCGAGCTTGTCCAAGCGGTTGTGGCGGAACGGGCGCAGCTTCGCCCTGGAGATGAGCGCGCCGTCGAGGATCGACGCGTGGTCGGCGGAGTCGACGATCACGGTGTCCGCAGGGCCGAGCAGCGTGCCCAGCGTGCCCACGTTGGCCTGGTGGCCGGTGGTGAACACGATCGCGTCATCGGTGCCCATCCATTCCGCGAGCTCGCGCTCGAGCTCGAGGTGCAGCGGCGTGGTGCCATTGAGCAGCCGCGAACCCGTGAGGCCCGTGCCGTAACGGTGCAGCGCGTCCTCGGCCCCTTGCGTCACGCGCTCGTCGGCGGTCAGCCCAAGGTAGTTGTTGGACGCGAGCATGATCCGCGGCGCGCCCTCCATCTCCACCACCGGCATCGCCGGCGACTGCACGGTGCGGAAGTACGGCATCAGGTCGGCTTCGCGCGCGGCGCGCAAGAGCTCCTCGCGCTCGTGTCCGCGGACCTTGGCGAAGACGTCTATCGAGGTGGGCATATAGGGTGCGCGGCGATGGCGGTCGAAGTCGACAGGGTCTCCGGGGGCAGGGATCTGCGGGCGTTCATCGATCTGCCCTTCCGCCTGCATGCTAACCAGCCGCGGTGGGTCCCGCCGCTGAAGCTCGAGCGCCGGCTGTTCCTCAACCGCCGCATGAACGCGTTCTTCACGCACGGCGAAGCCGAGTATTTCCTCGCGCGTCGCGACGGTCGCGTGGTCGGGCGGATCACCGCGCAGGTCAACCACGCGTTCAACGAGCACCAGCAGAAGAACTGGGGCTGGTTCGGCTTCCTCGAGTTCGAGGACGACGCCGTGACGCTCGAGGCGCTGCTGGACGCCGCCGCGTCGTGGCTGCGCGAGCGCGACAAGGAGCGCATGGTGGGGCCGGCGTGCTTTGCGATGAACGACGAGAGCGGCGTGCTGATCGAGGGCTTCGACCTGCGCCCGATGATCGTGCAGCCGTGGAATCCGCCCTACTACCCCGAGCGCCTGGAGCAGGTGGGGATGGCCAAGGCGATGGACCTACTGATGTGGAACCTGGAGATCGCCGATCGCGAGCGGGTGCTGCCGGTGATCTTCGAGCTCGCCGAGAAGGTGCAGTCCGAGCACGGCATCCGCGTGCGCCACATGCGTCGCTCCCAGCTGCGCAAAGACATGGACGCGTTCGCTGAGATCTACAACGCCGCGTGGTCGAAGAACTGGGACTTCGTGCCGTACTCCAAGAAGGACCTCGACGCCTACGCCCAGGAGATCCACCTGGTGTTCGACAAGCACTGGTGCTTCATCGCCGAGAAAGAAGACACCGGCGAGGTGGTGGGGATGGCGATGACCTTCCCCGACATCAACCAGGTGCTCGAACGCATGAAAGGCCACCTGCTGCCGTTCGGCTGGTGGCACTTCGTCAACAAGCGTCGCATCATGGACCGCGTGCGCGTTGGCTTTCTCGGCGTCAAGCCCGAGTACCAGCACACCGGTGTGGCCGCCAAGCTGTACGTCGAACATTTCAACACCGCCGCCGTGCGCCCGCAAAAGGGGGGCGAGATGGGCTGGATCTTGGAGACCAACAAGTCGATGAACCGCGGCATGGAAGCGATGGGCGGGCGCATCGTCAAGCGCTACCGGATGTATGAGCGCGTGTTCTAGACGCGGTCCGGAGCGCGCGGTCCGGAGCGCCCTCTAGACTGGCGCAGGTGAGCGAGCCCTCGCAGCCAAGTCCCGCGTCGCCGGCAAGCGGGCAGGCGGGCGCGGACGGTGAGCAGCTGACTGCCGACGCGCTGCCCGTGCTCGCGGAGGGCGTGCGCGTGATGCCCGCTCGGCAGGCCGCCGCGGCGCTCTCCAGCGAGCGCCGCGTGGCGATCCCGGCGGTGGGAGCGGCCGCGGTGGCGGCCGGATCGTTCGTGGCCGGCGCGGCGGTGGTCGGGCTGGTGCACCGCCGCCAGCGGCGCACGGGCGCGCTCAGCAAGCGCAGCTCAGCCCGGCGCGCGGTCAAGCGGTCGCGCGCCGGTGCCCACTCTGGTGGCCGCGCAGGCGGGAAGACGGCCGAGCTCGTGCAGATCGTCAGCAGCCGCTCGCTGCTCGTGGACGTCCACCTGCTAGGTGGTCCCGGCGGGCGCTGAGGCGCACGTCGTGGGCGAGCGCGTCGAGCTGCGCGAGGAGGTCACGCCGGCAGGGCCGTTCCGCCTGCCGCGCCGCTGCGGCGCGGACGGGCTGATGCGCCGCCACGGCGGCGTGCTGGAGCGCCTGCTGCACCACGCAGGCGAGCCGGTGGTGGTCAGGGTCGCGCAGAGCGCGCCCGACCGGGTGCTGTTCGGCGCGCGCGCGGGCAGCCGGCAGGCGTGCGCGCACGGCATCGCCCGCATGCGCTTCGCGCTCGGCGTCGATGAGGATCTGCGGCCGTTCCTGCGCCGCTTCGCGCGCGATCCGCTGATCGGGCGCTCGCTGCGGCGACGGCCGTGGCTACGCGCTTCTCGCCGGCCCGAGCCGTTTGAGGCGCTCGCGTGGGCTATCTGCGAGCAGCTGATCGAGTACGAGCGCGCGGCGGCGATCCAGCGCCGGATCGTGGCCACGCTCGGACGGCGCGCGAGCGGCTGGGATGCGGGCGCGTGGCGCCTGCGCGATCTACCCGCCACGGCGGTGCTCGCCGGCACCGCGCCGGCGCTGCTGCAGTCCTTCGATCTGGCCGGCTCCCGCGCGCTGACGCTCGTGCACGCAGCGCGCGAGGTCGCGCGCGGGCGGGTCGATCTGCACGACGAGCAGCACGAGCACGCGTGGCGCAAGCTGCGCGCGATCCCCGGCATCGGATCGTGGACGGTGGAGATGCTCGCGCTGCACGGGCAGGGGCGCCACGATCAGCTGCCGGCTGGGGATCTGGGGCTCTTGCAGCTCGTCGGTCGCGCGCTCTCCGGCGGCGACCCACACGCGCGGGCGCAGGAACAGCAGGTGCGCGAGTTCTTCGCCCCCTACGCGGGGTGGGCGGGATTGGCCGCCGTGCACATGCTCGCCGGCGGGCTCTAGCGGGCTCTAGATCAGCCGGCGACCGGCACGCGGTAGCGGCGCGAGCGCGGGTCCTGCTCAAGCAGCCCGGCTGCCAGCAGCGTGGTCATGTAGCGGTGGGTGGTGCTCGGGCTGAGCTCGAGCTGCTCGGCCACGTCGGTCACCGCCAACGCGCCGCCGTCGGTGGGAAAGCACGCGAGCACCAGCAGGCCGAGCAGCAGTGAGCGCGACAGGCGCGGGCTGGCGGCCAGCTTCTCGTAGTTGGACGGCAGCCCGCGCTCAGCCAGGCCATGCAGGACGCTGGCCACGCCGCTGCCCTCGGCGGTGCTGCGCACGACCTGATCGATCTGCGTGCGCGTCAGCTCAATCGTGATACCGCTGGTGGTCATCGAGATGTGATCGGTTCAAGCAGACGCGAGCCGGGCGCCATTGGCACCCGGCTCGGTCACTGGCGAGACGAAAGCGGGATATGGACCTAGCGAGCCTTGCGTGGCTTACGCACTAGCCCAGTTCACGCTCAAGGATCATCGCGCCGAAGACCCCATGCGGGCAAGGGGAAAGTCCAATACTTGACTTTCAAGTCGCGCGGTTGGCGGCCGCGGGTGCAAGCAGGCGGCTGGCCGCCCGCCGCGCGCTCGCGCCCGATGCCTCGGAGACCTCGCCGAGCGCCCGGCGTGCCCTCAGGACAGCCATCGTGGGTGCCGCGAGCGCTCCCATCGTCTCCAGCACGCATTCCGCGGCCGGGCAGGTGCTCGGTTCGGAGACGGCTGGGGCGGAGAGATAGAAGCTGGCCATCGCGGCGACGATCAGCGCATGGCGCGCCCCGTCGGGCAACGATTCGGCTCCGCGTACGGCACGCGTGGCGATCCACCCGAGGCGATGTGCGGCTTCGCTCGTAGACGCGTAGTGATCGATCAGGCTGTGGTGGCCGCATTCGACGTCCCGTGCACGGTCGATCAAGCTGTCCAGCAGGACGTGCAGCGCGCTGATCCAGGGGAAGTACGCTCGCTCGGTGGCCATCGTCTCCGCGGGGCTGAGCCCTGGCTTGGCGGCGGCGGCGATCAGGGCGAAGACGGTCATCGAGGAGGCGCCGCCCGCCGCGGCCTCCCACCAGCGCATGTCGGTGCCAGGCGGCGCGACGGCCGCGCCCCACAGCGCAAGCGCGCGCGGACGATCGTCCGCTTCCTCGTGGTTGAGGCTCTGATAGGCCACGATGCTGCGCGCCGCACGTAGTGCGGACTGCGCGACGGCCTGATAGGAGGGCAGCGCACGCAGCGCGCTGCGGCAGGTCTGCACCAGGTTCCAGATGTAACCGTTGTCCTGGCGCTTGCGGTGATGCTTGTAGTAGTCCGGCTGCGGGTTCGTGGGATCGAGCGCGCTCAGCAGCGCCAGGTGCAATTGGCGGCCATTGCTCACGGGGTCATCGTTTGGCTGCTCCGACAAGGTGTCGACATAGTCGTAGGCCGTCTGGTAAGCGACGACAGCGCGCACCACGCGGGCGCGATAGGCGTATGGCACGAGCGCTGCAAACGCAGCGGCACCCTCGTAATTTCCGCGCTCGTCGCGCTGGGTGATGAGCGCCAGCCTGCGCAGCATCGGGTCAGGGATTTGTCGAGCACGTGCGTGCCAGTGGCGGAGCTCTCTGCTGACGAGCGGGAACGTGCCGAGCCAGTAGCTCGATGCCGCGCTGGCGAATGCACGCGCCAGCAGCAGCCGACTTCGCGTGCGGGCAACCACCAGAACAGTTTCGTTTGCTTTGAGGGTGAATACATAGTCACTTCTGAGGGCGGTATCCCAGTTTCCGGGTGAAATATATTTACGTGTGGGTATTTGGGTGAAATTTCGCAGCGCTGCACTCTGCGGTGGATGCGAGTTTTTTGGCGCGGCTCTCGCTTTCGCCTGCGCGAAGCGCTGAACGCAGCTTTGAAATTGCGAGCTTGCGGGGTCATTCTCTCGGCAGGCAGCGCCGTCGGCCAGCCAAGGTGGCACAACGGGAGGGAGGGCTGCGTCCCTCGCGATTTGTAAATGTCATCAGATCTGACCCTCTCGAACGCTTGCACGAGCCGGCGTCCGTGCGGCTGCAAGTCCGGGCACCGCGATCACGGCCAGTGTGATGGCCGCCAACAGCACAAGTGTGAACAACACCCGGTCTACGCCTATTTGGAATGGTGCAGGAAAGTCGGTCTGCAGTCTAAGCCAGCGGCTGGCAAGCGCGTGCCCATATATTCCGGTGGTTGCGCCAATTGCGCAGCCGACACCCAGCACGATCGCGCTCTCCAGCAGCAGTGCCCGCCATAGCTGGCTGCTGTCATAGCCTTGAATCTTCAGCGACGCCAAGCGCGGGCGTCGCTGCCAGATGCTTGCGCTGAGGGCTGCCGCGACCGCAACGGCGGCCGCGATCAGCAGCAGAGTCGAGATTTCACTGAGCGCGCTCAGGCCCTGGAGGGCGTTGGCGTCGTACTGGAGCGAGCGTTCGTGCAGCGTATGCACAGCCAGCCCCGGCCGGCCGGCCAACGCACGTGCGATGGCGCTGCGGCCCCGCTCCTGACTGACCCCTGGTCGCAGGGTCACCTCGAGCGCGCTGGGCGCTGAGGTTTCCCAGTAGCGCCGATAGTCAGCGGTGCTGAGTATCACCGCACCCGGCGGCCAGCCAAGGTTGGTCGTGATCGCGGCCACACGTAGATGGGCCGAGCCGGAGGGCGTTGGCAGAGTGAGGACGGCCCCGACCGTGAGATGGCGTTCCTCGGCCAGTCCGTCTGAGATCGTCGCCCAGCCCCCCCCGCGCAGTAGGCGTGTGGCGCGCGCGAGGTTGCCTTGCAGCAGCTGGCTTGCAGGGATCGTCGGCTGATCGCCAGGCGGTCTGGCGATCACCCACATGCGCCGCGATCCCACGTCCAGGAAGCCGCCCTGGTACACGCGCACGGAGGCGACGCCTGGGGCACGCGCGATGGACGCGACCGAGTCTCCGGCTTGGAAGGAGTTGGTCGTGAGGTCGTTGCCCCCGGTCGTGACCCACAGCTGCGCGGTCTCCAGATATTCGTGGAAGCTGGCGTCCAGCCCGCGCAGCAGGTCGGCGCGCGCACCGCCGATGGCCACGCTTCCGTAGACGGCCAGCGCGGCGATGCCGGCCAGCGCGACCGTGCGGATCGTAACCACGCGCAGCTCGGAGACGACGACGATCAGCGAGCTGCTCGGCACGCGCTCGCCGGCCCACTGCAGCATCTGCGCCACCCCTGCAAACGCGCTGGGGAGCACCAAGAGGGTCGCGAGCGCAAGCGCCGTTCCGCCGACGATGGTCAGGCTCGGGACCGCAAGGACCAGCACGGTGATCACCACCAGCGAGAGCACGCACGCGCCGGCCAGCTTGAGCACGGTCGCGGGCGCGAGCACCTCGCCGCCATCGGACTGGTCGCGGAAGACTGCGTCTGTGGCGCGACCCGGATGTAGGTCCAGGGCGGGGGAGAGCGAGGCGAAGGCGACGGCCAGCACGCCGCATCCGAGTGCCAGCGCGATCGTCCCCAGCGGCAGCTGCTCGTGGTTGGCGATGGGGAAGGCGGTCGTCAAGTAGGTGGGAGCTCGATGCAGGAACACATGCGAGAGCAGGATCCCCAGTCCTATACCCGCGCCTGAGGCCACCAGTCCGAGCACGACTGCCTGAAAGGCCAGCAGCACCGCCGTCTGACGCCAGTCGTAGCCCTGCAGTCGCAGGTCGGCGATGAAACGTCGCCGCTCGGGCACCGTGAGCAGCATCGCGTTGAGCGCCAGCAGAAAGCCCACCATCACGCTGATTGCGGCGAACAGGGTGGTCGACTGGTCGTTCGGCTTGACCGCTTGAGCGAGCAGACGGAGCTCGTTTTCGGCCCCCACCACATCCAGCCGACCCTGGGCAAGTGCTCGCAGCTCGCGCGCGACGAGTGTCTCGTGTCCGTGTTCTGGCGTGATCAGGATCTGCGTGACGCGCCCCTGCAGGCCCGTCAGGCGCTGGGCGGTTGCAAGCGAGGCGACCGCTACCGGGCTCGAGGCGAGCGCCCCAAAAGGCGAGCTCTTGAGCTCAGCGTTCAGCGCGGGCGCACTGGCCCGGCCAAAGGCGAGCACCGTCACGTGTTCGTTCGGTTCAGCGCCCAAGGCTTCGGCCACGCTCGCCGGCAGGATGAGGCCGTCGCCAAAGCTGATGCTCGTCAGCCCCAAGGAGCCGGTGCCGAAGCTGCCGAGGTGCAGGATCGCTGGCGTCACGCCCAGGAGCTCCACGGGTTGACGGGAACGTGGTCCAATCACCGCGATGTCCTCACGCAGCACCGGCGCCGCCACCGCGACGCCCGGCAGTCTGCGGACGCGCTCGGTCAGCGCTTCGTCGAAGCCCTGCTGCGAGCGTGCCGACAGCTCCAGGCGCGCCGAGCCAGCGAGCTCGTGCACGAGCTGTTCAGCCGTGCCGGTGAGGCTGGCGTTGGCCACGAGCACTCCCAACACCAGCGCCACACCGACAGCGATGCCGCTGCCCGCAAGCAGCTCCTGGACAGCGTGCGAGCGCAGCCGCACCCCATACAGGTGGGCCAGCATGCTGATGCGGACCCCCGCGATCGGGGGGTTCAAGAGGCGCCTCACGACGAGGTCGCTACCAGCTCCGGATCCATCCCGTCGGCCATGTGTCCGTCGCGCAACGCGTACACGCGATCGACGAGCGGCACTGCATCGTGATCGTGTGTGACCAGCAGTCCGGGGATCGCGCGTTCGTGGCAGATGTCGCGCATCAATGCGAGGATCTCGCGGCTGCGCTTGGAGTCGAGGTTGCCGGTCGGCTCGTCCGCAAGCAGCAGCCGTGGCTCGTTGGCAAGGGCCCGGGCGATCGCGATGCGCTGGCGCTCACCCATCGACAGCTGCTCGGGGGTGTGGTCCGCCCGTGCGCCCAGGCCAACCCGCTCGATCCAGGGCCGGGCACGGCGGCGGCCCTCCCGCAGCGTGCAGCCGTCGCCGGTGAGCTTGATCGTGGCGTTGTCCAGCGCGGAGGTGTGGGGCATGAGATGAAAGGACTGGAACACGAAGCCGAGGTCTCGGCGGCGATACAGCGCGCTTTCCCGCTCAGACATCTCGGTCAGCGCACGGCCGTCGAAGTGCACGCTGCCGCTGTCCGGTCGCGCGAGCGCGGCGGCGAGCAGCAACAGCGTCGTCTTGCCCGAACCACTCGGACCGTACAGCGCCACAAACTCGCCGGGGCCGATCGTCAGCGACACGCCGTCGACGGCCTTGACGGTCTCGATCTCGGAGGTGTAGTGCTTGACGACCTCGCGCAGCTCGAGTGTGCTCACTGCCCTGGACGCTCCGCACCGAAACGGCGTGGCAGCGGTACGACGGTTCCGCGTGCCTCGGTGGAGACGACTTCGCCGCTGGCGATCGACATCAGTATGCGCGTGCCCTGCAGCGCCCCCATTTCCTGGGAGGACATCAACAGCGTGATCTTGCGCTCGCTCGTGGACTCGCGCAACAGCGCATAGAACGCGTCGCGCTCGCTCGGGCTGGGTGTGAGCGCGGGCTCGTCGGCAATCAGCAGGAGTGGCTCGTGCGCGAGCGCACGCGCGAGCAGCACCCGTGCTCGCTCGGCGGGCGAGAGCGAGCTCATCGGCTCCTCCGCGTCGCCGGCGCCGATCTCGACGTGTTCGAGCGCGCGGCTCGCCCGCCGGCGGGCCTCGCGCATCGTCAAGCCCTCGCTCCCCAGCGAGGTGGCCACGTGGTCGACCACGCTCTCGCCCGAGGCGGCACGCCAGTCGGCCGTCGAGACGAACGCGACTTCGCCGCGCAGCAGGCGACCGCGCTCGCGGCCGGTCATGCGCGTGATGTCGCGACCACGGAAGTGGATCGCGCCGGAGTCAGGCAGCGTGATCCCGGCAGCCAAGCGCAGCAGCGTGGACTTGCCCGAGCGTCGCGTGCCAAGCACGCCGACCGAGACGCCGGCGTCGATGTCCAGCGAGATGCGGTCGAGCACACGAATCTGGCGCCCGCCGTCGTGGTAGTGCTTGCTGACGTTCGCGAAGGAGAGTAGCGGCGTCATGGCCACGATGACGCTAGCGCTGCGGTTCGAGGAACTCGTTGATGCGCCTGCGCGTGCGCTGTGCCCATTCGACCTCGATCCCCAGCTGCGCGTAGACGGCGTCACGCGTGCAGTCCAGGCACAGGGCCGTCCACGAGCGCCCGCGGCCGTCGGTGGGGGTGACCAGCTGGGCCAGCATCAGGCACTCGCGCTCATACGCCTTCAGCGCCTCGAGCAGCCGGTGCGCGTCCTGTTCGCGCGCCACCGACAGCTTCGCCTGCAGGCCGAGCCGCACCGGCTCCCTGGGCAGCAGTGTCTCCATCCACAGCGTCAGCGCCTCGGAAGTCTCATCGGTTGGGTAGTAGACGAGGTGCGTGCGACGGAGGTTGTTGCGCTTGGGCTCGTCGCGTGAGAGCGCCAGGCCTGTCTTCTCGAGCTGCTCGAGCAGCCGGTAGACGTCGTTGGTGTCGACCCGCCAGGTCTCGCCCAGGCGGGCAGCCAGGCGGTTGGCCAGATCGCCGCCGTGGCCTGGTCGTTCGAGCAGCAATCCCAGCAGCGCACCGCGCAGCGGCGTGCTGGGACCCCGCATCCACCTCATCTTCTCCGTGCTAACGCTCGCCATGCTTTCCCCGTAACGCCGAGTTGGCTATATGGACGATACACCACCGGGCGACCGGATGACGAATCGTTCCGACATCCAGGCGTCGAACGGCATGACAGCCGAGCCGCGACGTGCGGCCGTCAGTTAGCGCGCGCTCTCGGGGACGAGCACGGCCGCGCCGGTGAAGCGCCCGGCGCGCAGATCGGCGAGCGCCTCGTTGGCCTGAGCGAGCGGGTAGGTGCTGACATGCGTGTGCACCCCTGCGCGTGGCGCGAGCTCCAAGAACTCGTGCGCGTCGCGGCGCGTGAGGTTGGCCACCGAACGCACGCTGCGCTCCTGCCACAGGATCGAGTATGGGAACGCAGGGATCTCGCTCATGTGGATGCCGCCGCACACGACCGTGCCGCCGGGCGCGACCGCGCGCAGCGCGAGCGGCACGAGCGCGCCGACCGGCGCGAAGATGATCGCCGCATCCAACGGTTCCGGCGGCGTGTCTTCAGACCCGCCCGCCCACGCCGCGCCGAGCTCCAGGGCAAACGCCTGCGTCACCTCGTCCGCGCCGCGCGTGAACGCGAACACGCGCCGGCCCTGCCAGCGGCAGACTTGCGCGAGGATGTGCGCCGCGGCGCCGAAGCCATACAGGCCTACGCGCTGGGCCTCGCCGCACATGCGCAGCGCGCGGTAGCCGATCAGTCCGGCGCACAGCAGCGGCGCCGCCTGCTCGCTCGGGTAGCTGGCGGGGACGGGAAAGCAGTAGCGCTCGTCGGCGACCGCATACTCGGCCATGCCGCCGTCGATGTCGCAACCTGTGAAGCGCGCGTTCGGGCACAGGTTCTCGCGTTCGCTGGTGCAGTACACGCACTCGCCGCACGTCCAGCCAAGCCACGGCACGCCCACGCGCCGATCGGGCGGGCCCGAGCCGGAGACCACGGTGCCCACGATCTGGTGGCCGAGAACGCGCGGTGGCGAGCGGATCTCTACCTCCCCGTCGAGCAGGTGCAGATCGGTGCGACACACGCCACACGCCTGCACGCGGATCAGCAGCTCACCCGGTTCGGGTGCCGGGGCCGGGCGCTCGGTGAGGCGCAGCGGCGCTCCGACGCCCTCGAAGACCATCGCGCGCATCGCCTAGATGCCCTGGCCGGGCAGGAACTCGTTGGTGAACGGCGGCAGCCCGCCGTTGGGGTTGTGCACGAGCAGCCCATGCGAGTACATCCAGTTGGCGAACGTCGCCCACGCCGTCGGTTCCTGCCAGCCGTACGGGTCGCTCGCGTCGGCGGGCTGCGCGGCCGGCAGCGTCTGCTCGATCGATTCGAGCTGCAGGCGTTCTTCGGCCGACGGGTTGGCCTTGACGATCAGCTTGGCGGCGGCGGCGGGAGCTGCACGCACCGCGTGCTCGCCGCGCGTCAGCGCCTGCATGAACGCGCGCAGGTCTTGCCCGTCGGCGCGCGCCTCGTTCTCGCGCACGACCAGCACGAGCTCGTCGTAGGTGGGCACGCCGGCTTCGTTGACGGGGATGACCAGCGGATGCTTGTGCATCAGGCGCAGCTGCACCGCCTCGTAGTTCCAGTAGCCGCCGAGCGTGGCGGCGACCTTGCCGGAGAGCATCGCGGGCACGAGGTTGAAACCCACGTTCACTTCCTTGACCCGCGCTGGGCTGACCCCCGCATGCTGCAGCGTCGTGTGCAGCATCGCCGTCTGGTACGGGATGCCCGCGGTGCCCACGGTCTTGCCGGCGAGCTGCGCGACGCTCGAGATGCGCTGTTCGCCGAGCGCGATGATCGAGGTCAGCGGGCGCTGCACGAGCGCCCCGATCGAGACCACCTTCAGGCCCTCGTCGCGGGCCAGCAGCACCTCGGGCTCATAGGAGATCGCCATGTCGACCTTGCCCGCCGCCAGCAGCTTGAGCGGTTCGGCGGTTTCCGCGGGCACGACCGGTTCGACGTCCAGTCCGACGGCGCGGAAATAGCCGTGCGCGATCGCCGCGTACAGCGGCGCGTGGTCGGCGTTGGGGAACCAGTCGAGCATCACCGTGAAGCGCTTGGCCGACGGCGGCGAGACCACGTTCTGCGCGCTGCCGCAGGCGCTAAGCGCCAGCACGAGGCTCAGGCAGACGCCCGCCAGCACGCGGCGGCGTGGCGTGGTGCGTGTGGCTCTCAAGCTGTCGCTCCTCGTCTGCGGGCGTGCCACGGGACGAGCACGCGTTCGGCCAGCGCCAGCGCGTAGAAGCAGGCGACGGCGAACGCGAACAGCACGACCGTCGCGGCGTACGCGCGCGGGGTTTGAAAGCCGCTGCTGATGTTGTCGATGATTTCGCGCCCCAGCCCCGAGTAGGCGGCGCTGCTCGGGGTGCTGGTCTCGGCGATGAAGGCGCCGATCACGCCCACCGCCAAGGCGATGCGCGCGCCGCTGAGCGCCGCCGGCAACGCGGCGGGCAGCTCGGCGAAGCGGAACGCCTGCCAGCGCGACGCGTCGAGCGTACGCAGCAGCTTGGGCTGCTCGGGGTCCACGGCCGCGAGACCGTCGACGGTGCTGACGACGATCGGGAAGAAGCAGATCAGCGCGATCACCACGAGCTTGGGGAAGATCCCGAAACCCCACCAGAACACCAGCAGCACGCCGATCACAGGGATCGGCACGGCCTGCGAGCCGACCGCCAGCGGGTACACGGCACGGCGTAGGAGCGGGAACAGGTGGATGGCGATCGCCAGCGCCGAGCCGCAGGCGAGCGCCAGCGCCAGTCCCAGTAGGACCTGCTCGGCGGTGACCGTGAAGTTGCGCCACACCGACCCGCCGTTGCTCCACAGCGCGCTCGCCACCGCGTGCGGCGCCGGCAGCAGGTCTTGCTGCACGCCGGAGAAGTCCGCGTACAGCTCCCACGCGCCCGCCAGCGCGCCCGCCAACAGCATCGCCGGCAGGAAGGCGCGCACGCGTCCAGCGAAGGCGTCGCGTCCAGCGAAGGCGTCGCGTCCGGCGAAGGCGTCGCGCGCAGCGTTCACAGCGGCTCACCCGCGCCCAGGGCGCTGAGCGCCCGCTCGCGCAGGGCAAGCACCTCGGGATCGGTGCGCGAGCGAGGGTGGGCGATCTCGACCGCCAGCTCCGCCACGACCCGTCCCGGCCGGCGCGAGAGCACGGCCACGCGGTCCGCCAGCAGGATCGCCTCCTCGACGTCGTGGGTGACGAGCACGACGGTCCGCGACAACGCGGTTGACGCGGTCGGCCGGGTGGTCCGCGGTTGCGCCGCGAGCGTGCGCGCGAGCCACTCCTGCATCTCGCCGCGGGTGATCGCGTCGAGGGCGCCGAACGGCTCGTCCAGGCACAGCAGCGACTTGCCCGAGAGCAGCGTGCGCGCGAACGCCACCCGTTGGCGCATCCCGCCGGACAGCTCGTGCGGCCGGGCCTGCTGGAAGCCGTCGAGCCCGAGCTCGTCGAACAGCGCCGACGCCTGCGCGCGGGCACGAGCGCGGGGCACCCGCGCGATGCGCAGCGCGAGCGCCGCGTTGTCCAGCGCGCTCAGCCACGGCAGCAGCAGGTCGCGCTGGGGCATCAGCACCGCGGGCGCGCACGCCACCCGCCCGCTGTCCGGCTGCTGGAGCCCGCAGATCAGCTCCAGCAGCGTGCTCTTGCCACAGCCGCTCGGGCCGACCACGGCCAACAGCTCGCCGCCGGTCGCGTGCAGCGAGACGTCGGCCAGCGCCCGCACGGTTGTGCCGCCCTCGCCGTGATAGGTGCGGCTCACACGCTCGACCGCCACAGCCGGCGCGTCCCCTGACGCCCGCCGCCGATCGGCGGGCTGTGGGCGAGATTGCAGTTCGGTCGGCACTTCGCTCCCTTCGCGGGCATTACCCCACAGGTTCAAAGGGTCGGCGCCGGGCTGGGTGGGTGGGTACCCCGTCGACGCCATCTCAGCCGGCCTTCCCGCCAGCACCCCTGGTTGTCTGCTCCGTTGCGGGGTTGATGCTAGCGCGCGCTCGTGCGCCGTGTGCGCGCCTTTCAGCCTGCCGTGAGCACCGGCCGCGTGAGCGCGCGCACGAAATCCTCCAGCTGTGCGGTCGTCCAGCACTCGAAGGCGGTGCAGTATTGCGCGTAGGCGGCGATCACCGAGTCGCCGTAGTTCCAGTACAGGCGCGGCTCGGGGTTCAGCCAGAACGTGCGCCCGGCCTTGGCGGCGATCTGCGCGAACTCGTCCGCACGTGGGTCGCGCCCGTTGGTGCGCGCGTCGCCCAGCACGATCACCGTGGCACGCGGATGCAGTTCGTCCTCCACCTGCGTGAGGAACTCAGACCACACACGCCCGTAGTCGGTGTAGCCGGAGATGTCCGCCACGCCGGCGTCGCTGGAGATGCGCTCGCTGACGGCCTTGAAGTCACGCTCGTGTTCAAAGATGTCCGTCACCTCGGAGATGCGCTCGATGAACACGAACGAGCGCATCTTGCGGAACGTGTCGTGCAGCGCGTGCAGCACCGACAGGAAGAACACCGACGCGGAGGTGACGCTGGTGGAGACGTCGCACAGCACGAAGATCTCCGGGCGTTTGGGTCGGCGCGGGCGGAACTTCAGCACCACCGGCACGCCGCCGGTCTGCAGCGAAGCGCGCATCGTGCGCCGCACGTCCACCTGCGCGTGACGGCGGTGCCCGCGCGCCTGCATGCCCTGCGTGGCCAGCCGCCGGCGCAGCTGCGCAACCACACGGTGCACCGCCGCGAGGTCCGCGAGCGGGCCGGACGGCAGCGCGCGGTCGAGCTCGCCCAGCGGACGCGACGGCGGCAGGTTGCCGGTGCGCTCGATCTGCGAGCGCTCGAGCTCGCGCCGCAGCAGCGCCTCGAAGCGCCGCAGCGACTCCCGCGGCAGGCCCTCGCTGCGCGGATCCTCGGCGGGCAGCTGGGGCTGGGGCTCGGCGCGCAGGCCGAGCGCGCGGCGGATGCGCTGCACGTCCACGCCGATCACCCCCGAGCCCTCCTGGCGGCGCGCGAACGCGGCGATCGCCATGCGCGCGAGGTCGCGCATCGCGCCCTCCGCGCCGTCGCGGATGGCGGCGGCGATCTGCATGCGCAGCGCCTCCAGCTCCTCCTCGGAGAGCTCGCCCAGGCTCGCGAGCTCGTCCTCGTGGATACCCTCGCGCGAGGCGGCCAGCTCGACCGCGCGGAAGAAGAAGCGCTCGAACACCAGCTCGAACACGCGCCGGTCCTCCTGGCTCTTGGCGAGCGTCGCCGCGAGCGCCTCGCGGAAGTCCGCCTGCGAGGTCCAGCTGATCTCGCGCAGCACCTCGAAGGCGTCGAGCATCTCCGAGGTGCCGACGGACACGCCTTCGCGCCTCAGCTCCTCACCGAGCTCCAGGATGCGCGCCGGCAGCCCCTCAGGCGACATCGGCGGGGGCGCGCAGCTTCACCCCGACGCGCTCGGCGACCACGTCCATGTCCGCGCGGTGCTTGACGATCACCGACATCGTCTCGAGGAACGTGTCCGCGTCGATGTCCTTCACCCCCAGCAGCAGCAGCGCGCGCGCCCAGTCGATCGACTCGGCGATCGACGGCGGCTTCTTCAGGTCGAGCTCGCGCACCATGCCGATCACCTCCACCAGACGCCGGGCGACCGTCTCGGACAATTCGGGCGTGTGCAGGCGCACGATTTCCAGCTCGTGCTCGAGCGCCGGGTAGTCGAGCCACAGGTACAGGCAGCGGCGCTTGAGCGCCTCGGTCAGCTCGCGCGAGTTGTTGGAGGTCAGCAGCACCACTGGGTGCGTGCGCGCCTGCACGCGCCCAAGCTCCGGGACCGAGATCTGGAAGTCAGAGAGCACCTCCAGCAGCATCGCCTCGAACTCCTGGTCGGTCTTGTCGATCTCGTCGATCAGCAGCACCACCGGCCGCTCGGAGGCGATCGCGCTCATCAGCGGCCGCGCCAGCAGGAACTCCTCGCCGAAGATGTCCTCCTGCACCGCCTCCCAGCCGGTGTCCGACGCCTCCGCCTGGATGCGCAGCAGCTGCTTGCGGTAGTTCCACTCATACAGCGCCTTGGCCTCGTCGAGGCCCTCGTAGCACTGCAGACGCACGAGCTCGCGCCCCAGGTACGCCGCCAGCGCCTTCGCCAGCTCGGTCTTGCCCACGCCCGCCGGGCCCTCCACGAGCACCGGCTTGCCGAGCTTGCTCGCGAGGAACGCCACTAGCGCGGTCGACTCGCCAGGCAGGTAGCCCACGCCGCGCAGACCGGCGGCCACATCTTGCACAGAGGCGGGCGCCGGGGATTCAGGGTTGGGCATGCTCACTGAGATGATACGAGGCGGGCCCGCAGCGCCCGCGCGCGCCTCAGTGCTGCGCGCTTCACTGCTGTCGGCGGGCTGGTGGGTCCTCGAACGACAGCTGCTCGCCGTTCGCAGGGGGTGCGGGCGGTGCTGGCGGATAGCGTGCGCGCCCGCGTGCCGGCGCGCGCTCGTGGCGTTCTGGCCGGGGCGTACGCGCTGCGCGAGCGCCTGTGACGACCGTCACGGCCGTCTCCTCTTCGCGTGCGCCGCTGGGATCGGCGCCGGCGGGATCGTGGGCGGCGCCGCCCGCTTGGCGACGGACCCGCGGTTCGCCCGCAATTTGCGGTTCCGCGGACCGGCGTGGGCGCGTGTCGCGCGTGCGCCGCAGCGGCGGTTCGGGCGCTTGCAGGGCGCGCATCCGCCGACCGGCGTACAGCAGCCCGAGCGCCGCGAGCAGCGCGCCGAAGATGCCCCACTCGACGCCCACGGTGGCGGTGACGCGAGCGTTGCCCTGCAGGCTGGGCTTGTCGAGCAGGCGGTAGAAGATCAACAGCGCGCACCAGCCGCCGGCGAGCATCAGGATCAAGCCGTCCCCACCGGGGAGCTGGAAGTCGCGCCGCTCCGCGCGCGCGAACAGCATCCACAGCACGCTCGCGCTGACGAGCAGCACCGCGGCCTCGACGAACGAGAACGCTTGGAAGGCGCTCAGGCTGGTGGCGGTCGCCTTCGGCACGCCGCGCACCACCACCGTGTCGGTCTTGCTGTACCACGGCAGGAACATCGACGCGAACAGGGCGAGCGCGGCGAGCGCGGCAAGCCGCTGCTCGGGCTCGAGTGCCCGCCAGGCTGTCGCCAGTCGCGTCATGCAGATCAGGCTAGGGCTTGCGCACGACGATCGTGCCGCTCGTGCTCGCGACGTTTCCCGCGAGGTCGGTGGCGGTGAGCGTCACCGCGAACGTGCCGCCCTTGGCGGGCGTCACCCACAGGAGCTTCGGCGTGCCGCGTTCGACGAGCGCCGTGTTCGTCCACACGACCTTGCTGCCTTCGCGCACGGTCATGCTCACGGTCGCGACCTTCGACAGCGACAGCTCCACGCCGGCTCGGGCTTTCGCGGGCAGCGTGCTCGACAGCAGCGCGATCGCCGGCGGCGTGTGCAGGTCGGCGGTGAACGCCGCGGCGGTCGTGCAGTACAGCGAGTCGCCGGCGATCGGCGTGTTCGTCTGTGCGATCGGTGGGCCCTTGCGGGTGCGTTCGCACAGGTGCTGGAGGAATGCGGTCAGCAGTTCGTGGTAGTTCAGGTCCGATTCGCCGAACTGGTCGTACATCGACCACGCGCCGGTGTTGTAGTAGGGCACGATCGCGCGCGCCTCGGCGTCGCCCGCTTCGAACAGCTGCTCCCCGAGCGGGTCCTTGGTGATCGCGGTGTATTCGTAGAGGCCCACCAGCGACTGGATGAAGCCGTTGAGGATCTTGTCGGTGGGCGCGTAGGTGTACTCGGCGTACATCGCGCCCACCGGCGTGTCCACGCGCACTCCCTGCGGCGGTGGCTGCTCGAAGATGCCGAGCGCCTGCTGGGCGGCGGTGAGGTAGGCGCTTTCTTTGAAGCGCTGCCAGGCGCGGGCGAGCACCTGGATCGCGGTGCCCTGCGAGAGGCCGCTCGTCCACGGCGGCGTGCCGCCGTCGAAGTCGAACATGTACTCCCACGCGATCCCACCGGCGCGCTGGGTGGCCAGCGGGATGACTTCGTTCAGCAGCTGGCGCAGGTTGGCGTCTTCGTAGTTCGCGTAGTAGGCGTTGGCCTCACCGAAGGTCGCCAGCCATTGGAGCTGCAGTCCCTGCCCAGGGTAGTGCTCCCACACGAGCTCGCTCGGCGGGAAGCTCTCGTGCTGCTCGCCGTCGATCAGCGGTTCGCTCGTCCACCAGCTGCGGTTGCGTTCCAGCGTCAAGAACACGACAGGCAGTCGCGAGGGTGTCAGCTCGCCGGCCGCCGCCATGCCCTGCACGCTCTTGAGGACCGCGCCCAGTTCTTCCTTGCGCGTGCCGGTCAGCTTCGCGAGCGAGCTTTTCGCGGACGCATACGCCGAGTAGTCCTGCTGATAGGCGCTTTCGTCGATCGCGCTTGAGCGCAGCAGGCTCTGCAACGCCGCCGGGACGGTCGGCCCGCGCTGCGCGGAGGCCCGGGCGCGTGCACGCACGTGCACCGGCGCAAGGCTGCTCGCTACGTGTGTATCGGGTGCGCCAAAGGCCGTGCCGCCGCTGAGCAGGAGCACGCCGACAGCCAGCGCGACCACGCGTTGGGCGCGTTGCACCGCGCTGATGCTAACGCGCGCGCCCGTGCGCCGCGCAGCTGACCTTGCAGACACGCGTCAGCGCCCGTTCGGCGCGCGGCGCCCCGCGGGGCTCATTCTTCGCGGTCGAATTCCAGATCTTCCACTACGTCCAGCTCGTCGTCCTCTTCCTCGTCGTCCTCCTCGTCGTCGTCGAGCTCGTCGAGCTCGTCGTCCGGCGGCAGCTCCGCGCTCACGCCGTGCGACTGCTGGAAGCGCTCGACGATGTCGTCGCGCTTGCTCTCGTCGAGCGGGGCGTCCTCGGAGATCAGCACCCACTCGTCGTTGTCGAAGTCGCCGCTCTCGAAGATCTCGTGGTCGATCTCAGGGGTGTCGTCGACGACGAGCATGATCTCGGTCTGCGGGTTGAAGTACGTGCCGGGGCGGAGGGTGATCTCGTCGAGCTGGAAGCGGCGCGCGTTGGTCATGGAGGCGTTATACCCCACAGCGCCACAGATTTGTCACGGGTCGAGCTCTTCCAGCGTGCGCGCGACCTCCGCGTCCACGTCCAACGGCGCCTGTCCTTGGCGTACGCGACGTTCGCTGCGGGCGAGCACCAGCTGGCGGACCTCGGCGAGTAGCTCGGAATCGTGGGACTTGGCAGCGCGGGCGCCCGACTCATCCGGCCCGCCCTGCCCTGCGGCGAGCAGGCGCGCCAGCTCGGCGTCGATGTCCAGCGCCGGCTCGCCCCTGCGCACCAGCCGTTCGCTGCGCGCGGCGAGCATCTGGCGGATCTCGCGCTCGCGCTCCGCCCGCTCGGCCGCGGACTCGCCCGTCGGCGGCAGCTCGGCGTCGTAGTCGCTTTCCTTCGTCATGCCGCCGGCGCCGATGCGGTCGTAGGCGCTTTCGCCGCGTCGCGGCGCGAGCAGCACGAACGCCATGAACAGCGAGAACGTGACCGCGATGAACGCCACGAACGCGAATCCGTTTTCGATGAATGCGAACGCGATCGAGCCGATGCTGCCCACTGAGACCGATTGTTGCCGATCGGCCGGTACTTCGCTACCCTGAGTTGTCGGGGGGTTGACTGACTAGTCAATCTACCGTCCCGAGCCAGCCGATTAGGAGATCCAAGAATGGTCGATTTCACGCTCACAGACGAGCAGAAGAACCTGCGCGAGATGGCCCACGACTTCGCGGTCAAGGAGATCCGCCCGGTCGCCTGGGAGTACGACAAGGACGGCACGTGGCCGCAGGACATCATCGAGAAGGCCTGGGAGGTCGGCCTGATGAACAGCCACATCGAGGAGCAGTACGGCGGCGCCGGCGCCAGCTACCTCGACGGTTGCCTGATCGAGGAGGAGCTCTCGTGGGGCTGCTCGGGCATCCAGACCTCGCTCGGCTGCAACGGCTTGGCCACCGCGCCGATCGCGCTGGGCGGCTCGGAGGAGATCAAGAGGAAGTACCTCGGCATGCTCACCGAAGCGCCCAAGCTGGCGTCGTTCTGCCTGACCGAGCCGGACGCCGGCTCGGACGTCTCGGGCATGCGCACCACCGCGGTGAAGCAGGGCGACAAGTACGTGATCAACGGCTCCAAGTGCTTCATCACCAACGGCGGGCACGCGGACTTTTACACGGTCTATGCGAAGACCGACAAGGACGCCGGGCACCGCGGCATCTCGGCGTTCGTGGTCGAGCGCGAGTGGGGCGTGGTGGTGGACAAGAAGGAGGACAAGCTCGGGCAGCGCGCCTCCAACACCGCGACGATCTCCTTCAACGATGTGGAGGTCCCCGCCGAGAACCTGCTGGGCGAGGAAAACAAGGGCTTCAAGCTCGCGATGATGACGCTCGACCGCACGCGTCCAGGTGTTGCTGCGATGGCCACCGGCATCGCGCGCGCGGCGATGGAGTTCGCCGTGGACTACGCCAAGGAACGCGTGCAGTTCGGCGTGCCGATCGCCATGCACCAGGCGATCCAGTTCATCATCGCCGACATGGCTACCGAGATCGAAGCCGCGCGCCTGCTCACGTGGAAGTCGGCGTTCATGCTCGACAACGGCGAACGCAACACGCTCGTCTCCTCGCACGCCAAGCGCTTCGCCGCGGACACCGCCATGAAGACAGCCACCGAAGCCGTGCAGGTGTACGGCGGCTACGGCTTCATCAAGGAGTACCCCGTCGAGAAGCTGTTCCGCGACGCCAAGATCATGCAGCTGTACGAGGGCACCTCGCAGATCCAGCGCCTGGTGATCGCGCGCGAAACACTGCTGCCGCGGCGCGCCGCCGAGCCGACGGCCGTGCCCGCGTAGCGCAGCCCCTGCCGCCGCGCCCCCGCCGCTCGACCTAGCCGATCGCGAGCGGCTCGCCGTTGTTCGAGAGCTGCGCGCCGCCCGCGACCTGCACGAACACGAAGTAGACGCCGCGCCGCACGTGCACCACGCGGCTGAAGGAGGAGCGCCCGCCCTGCAGGTGCGGTCACGGCCGCCCGCGCTACGCTCACGCAACCCGAACCAGCAAGGAGAGACCGCCAGCATGTTCGTCTTTAAGGCCGCCGTCGTCGGCGCAGGCACAATGGGCGGCCAGATCGCCCAGACGATCGCCGCCGCGGGCATCCCCGTGGTGCTGAAGGACATCGACGATGCGCTCGTGCAGGCCGGGCTGGAGGAGGCGCGCAACGTCACCTCCGGGCAGGTCGGCAAACTCGTGGAGAAAGGCAAGCTCACCGTCGAGCAAGGCGAGGCGCAGCTCCAGGAGATCCTTGGGCGCATCCACGGCACGACCTCGTACGCGGGCTTCGGCGACGTCGACTTCGTGGTCGAGGCGGTGCCCGAGCGGATGGACATCAAGCAGAGCGTGTTCGCCGAGCTCGACGCCGCCACGCCCGGCCACGCGATCCTCGCCTCCAACACCTCCTCGCTGTCGATCACCGAGATCGGCGAAGCGACGCTGCGCCCGGAGAAGGTCGTCGGCTTCCACTACTTCTACCCCGCCTCGATCATGCCGCTGATCGAGATCGTCGAGGGTGAGGAGACCTCCGCGGAGACCGTCACCGCGGCGCTCACGTTCGCGCAGGCGATCCGCAAGCAGCCGATCACGTGCATGGAGGTGCCGGGCTTCGTCGTCAACCGCATCCTCAACGCGGGCATCGCCGAGGTGTGGCGCGCGCAGGAGGAACGGGGCCTGTCGATCAAAGCCATCGACGAGGGCGTCGGCGCCGCCGGCGTCGTGCCCGTCGGTCCGTACTACCTCGTCAACCTGCTCGGCTTGGACACCGTGCTGCACGTCGCCGAGCACCTGCTCGAGTCCTACGGCGAGGAACGCTTCTACGTGCCCAAGGGCATGCAGAAGCTCGTCGCCGACGGCAAGCTCGGCGCGAAGACCGGCGGCGACGGCTTCTACAACCCCGCCGGCGAGCCCAACATCGCCGGTGACGGCGAGCCCGACGTCGCCGAGCTCGTCGAGCTGTTGTCGCTGAAGACGCTCATCGAGGCGTGCCTCGTGCTCGAGGAGGGCGTCGCCACCCACCGCGACATCGACTTCGGGATGATGGCGGGCGCCGGCCTGGACCCCCGCCGCGGCCTGATGCCGCCGTTCATGAAGGCCGACAGCGAAGGGCTCGACACGCTCCTCGAGCGCATGGAGAACGCCGCCGAGCGCCACGGCGAGCGCTTCGCGCCACCCACCATCCTGCGCCGGCTCGTCGCCCAGGGTCGGCTCGGGCAGAAGAGCGGCCAGGGCTTCTATGCCTACCCGCAGCCCGATGCGGAGCAGCCAGCCGGTGTCATCAAGCTCGAGACGCGCGCCGACGGCGTGGCGATCGCGTGGCTCGCCAACGGGCAGATGAACTCGATCTCCCCGCAGGTCGTCGAGGACCTCGGCAAGGTGTGGAGCAAGGTCAAGTCCGCCGGCATACGCGCGCTCGTGATCGCCTCCTCCAACCCGTTCCTGTTTAGCGCCGGCGCCGACATCAAGGCGTTCACCACCATGGACGAGGCCGGCGGACGCCGGCTCGTCGAGAGCATGCACGCCCTGCTGCGCGAATTGGGCGAGGATGGCGTCGTCACGATCGCCGCCGTCAACGGCCTCGCGTTCGGCGGCGGTTGTGAGTTGGCGATGGCCTGCGACGTGCGCCTCGCCGCGCGCTCGGCGTTCTTCGGGCAGCCCGAGATCAAGCTCGGCATCATCCCCGGCTTCGGCGGCACCCAGCGCCTACCGCGGCTGGTGGGGAGCAACAAGGCGCTCGAGATGAACCTCATCGGCGACCCCGTGCTCGCCGAGGAAGCGTTCGAGCTCGGCCTCGTCAACCGCGTCCTCGACGACCACGAACTGCTCGACACCGCGCTGGCGTGGGCGCGCAAGCTCGCCCAGCAGGCGCCGCTCGCCGCGGAGCAGATCAAGCGCATCTCCGGCGCCGGCGAGCTCGGCGAGGGGATCGAGGCCGAGAAGCGCGCGTTCGCCGAGGTGTTCGCCAGCGAGGACGCGCGCGAGGGCATCGCCGCGTTCCTCGGCAAACGCCCGCCGCGTTTCTCGGGGCGCTGAGTTTGGGCGATTGGCGAACGGCTTCAGCGGGGAGTCAAGTAGGGGCGGGCGTTGGCCGCGCCCCCCGACCAGCGCCCGCCTATCTCGCTGAGCTCGTGCGCTCGGCGCGCGCGGTCGTCGCGCTGACGGCGCCGGCGCCCGCCAGCAGGTCGCGTTCGGGGTCCACGCCCCACCGCCCCGCCACCTCGATGAGCTCCCCGTCGAGGCCCCAGCGGTCGGCGCGGGGGGGACCTGCGTGTTCGAGGCTTGCGCCCTTCAGCGCCATGCAGCCGGTGTTCTCGCCGATCGCGCGGATCGCGGCCACCTCCTGCGCGCTCAACACGTGCTCGCGCCCAGCGAGCGCGGCCAGCTCCGCGCGCTTGGCCTCGATCGCGCGCGCAGGGTGGGCGGGATCGACGTCCGACTCCTGGATCAGCGTCGGCGCCACGCACCGCACCGCCGGCTGCGCCAGGTTCCACGCGCACGCCAGCTGCAGCATCGTCAGCTCGTGGCGTTCGGCGTACGGGCGCATCCGCTCGAGCTTCTCGCGGCCCGCCTGCACCCACCCCTCGGGGCGGAACTTGCGATGGTCGTGCGCCGCGAACCGGTGACCGGGCAGCACGTCGTCGTGGAACAGCCCGCCGTAGTCGACCACCCGCGTGATCAAGCTCACCTCCTGCGCCGCCGCCGCGCCGAGCACCAGCTCGCCCGGCCACGGCTCCAACGGGCCGAGGATGATCATCGCCCAGTCGATCACGCTGGAGAAGCGCTCCAGGCAGTCGAGCAGGTCGAGCGTGAAGCCGTTCGCCGGCCCCGGCGCCACGCCGAGCAGGCGGGTCAGCCCGGCCGTGCGCAGCGCCTGCATCCCCTCCCACACCGCCGGGCTGCAGTAGCCCGTGCGATCGGGGTTGTGCAGCAGCAGCAGGTCGAAGTGATCGACCCCCAGGCGCGCAAGGCTGCGCTCGGCGGCCATGCGCAGGTATGCCGCGTAGCCGTCCGGCCCGCGCAGGCGCGGATCGGTGAAGCGGGGGAAGCCCTTCGCGCCGTCGCGCTCACCCGTGTAGAAGTCGTGCCCGATCGCGCCAACCAGGCAGTAGCGCTCGCGTTCCAGCCCCCGCAGCGCCCTGCCCAGCGCCGCGTCGGCCTCGCCCGCGCCGTACACGTCGGCCGTGATCGCCGTGTCGATGCCGTCGCCGGGCGTGAGCAGCGCCTGCAGGCGCGCGTCCTGCAGCGGCTCGCCGAAGTGCATGAAGCGCCCTCCGCTCCATGTGCCGATGGCGGTGCTCGTGGGGTCCACAACCGATAACTGTACGCGGCTTCGCTAGCGGCCGAGGCCGCCCGCCGTACGCGCGCGCAGCGCCGCCTCCAGGCGCTCGAGCGCGTGCGTGAGCACGTCCTCGTCCAGCCCGTCACCAGCGCTCGTCTCGACCGCCGCACGCGGCGTCGGCGCTGCGCCGCCGGCTGCGGCCCGCGCAGCGCCCTCGTGCACCGCCCGTGCCTGCGCCTGCACGCCCGCACGCAACTGCTCGAGCTCCGCCAGCCTGATCGCCAGCTCCTGGCGTCCCTCGCTGCGCAGCTCCGGCACGCCCAGCGCGTACGCCTGCTCGAGCTCCAGCGCAGCATGTGCCAGGCGGCCGTGGTCGAGGTCCTGGCGCGCGCGCAGCGTCAGCTCCTCGCACAGCAGCGGCGTGCTGCGCGCGCCCAGCAGCGCCGCCAGACGCTCTTGCGGGCGCAGCGCCCGCGTGCGCTCGCGCCGCGGACGCCGTCGCACGCCGCCGGCGCCCGGCGCGGGCTCCCGCCACGGCAGCGCACGCGCGTGCAGCCAGCGCCCGTCGGCCACCTGCTCGCCCTCGCCCCAGCCCGCCCGGATCACCAGCGCCTGCGCGGCGGAAACCTCGTGCGTGTAGGGATCGGCGGAGGCGATGCGGTGCGCGTGGATGACGCGGTTGACGACCGCCACCGCCGCGTCGCTCTCGCGCTCGCGATCGAGTTCCGCAAGCCACGCCCGCGCCTGGCTCTCCGCGGCCAACGAGATCGGATCGATCACCGTCACGCGCGTGGTCGGCACCGCAGCGGGCTCCGGGCTGGTCGGCGCACTGCGCGCGCGTGCGCGCAGCCGCCACGACGAGGCGCCGGCCGTCGTGCCAGCGCCCGGCCCGGCGCCGGGCTGGCGTGGGGCCGCGAGCGTCGTGAGCACCACCACGTGCTGCGGCTCGTCGTCTGGCGCGCGCATCAGGTAGCGACCGTCCTCCGGGCCCAGCAGCCAGGGGAACTCGAGCTGGATGAACACGAACAGCTGCCGGGGCATGGCAGCACCGTATCCTTAGCCAGCGTGTCAGACGCGAGCCCATCCTCCAGGAGCGTGCGCGAGCGTCTCGGCGCGGGCGCCGAAGACCGCTTCGGCAGGGCGGTGTCCGACCTGCTGGAGAACCCGCTGCTCACCGGCGCCATCTCGCGCGCGTTCGACGCACGCGAGAAGGCCGCGCAGGCGCAGGAGGTGGCGCTCGGCGCGCTGAACCTGCCCTCGGCTGCAGACATCGAGCGACTGACGCGGCGGCTGCGCTCGGTGTCCCTGCGCCTGGAGGGGATCGAGGAGAGCCTCGATCGTCTGCAGCGTGCGCTCGCCGGCGGCGAGCAGCGCGCTGGCTCGAGCGGCGACGCCGGTGCGCTGGCGCAGCGCCTGGCGGCGATCGAGGATCAGCTCGCGCGCTTGACCGACAGGCTGGAGCGACAGGCCAAGGCGCAGGGTGCGAAGGGCGCCAAGGGCGCGAAACCCGCCGCTGGCGTGAAACGGCGCGGCAAAGGCTGAGCGCTCAGCTGGGCGCTCACGCCGGCGCAGTGCCCAGCGCGGCGATCGCCGCGCGGCCCATTTGCTCGGCCGCCGCCAGTAGCGCGTGATCGTCGATGCGCGTGCGCTGTGCCCGCGCGTTGAACACGTCGGAGACCGTCAGCACGCACGCCACCTGGATCGCGCTCGCCGCGCCGAGCGCAAACAGCGTTGCCGCCTCCATCTCGATCGCAATCGCGTCGCCGTGGGGCGGGCGCCCGGACTCGTCATAGAACAGATCCACGCTCATCGCCGCCCCCACCCGCGCCGACGGCGCGCACACGGCAAGCGACTCCGTCAGCTGCCGGTGCGCGCTCACCCGTTCGCCCGCGCCGAGCGCGCGCGAGGTGCCGTCCGCGCAGATCGCCTCGCGTGCGATCACCAGCGAGCCGAGCTCGAGGTCCGCCGCGAGCGCCCCGCACGTACCTACCCGGATCGCGCGCCGTGCGCCCAGCGCGATCAGCTCCGCGAGCACGATCGCCGCCGAGGGACCACCCATACCTGTCGCTTGAATGCTCAGCGGCGCGCCGTCGGCAGCGCTCCCCGTGTAGCCCCACAGGCCGCGGTGGTGGTTGAACATGCGCGGCTCCTGGAGCAAGGCCTGGGCCAGCGCGAGCGCGCGACCCGGATCGCCTGGCAGCAGCACGCGCTCGGCCAGCGGCGCGGTAGGGCGCAGGTGAAAAGTCTCGGCGTGTGGCACCGCGGCGACTCTAGACTCTGGACGCAATGCCCGCCCACCCTGCGCCCCGTCGCCGCGCGTGCCTGAGTGGCCGATGATCCCGTCAGCCAGACGGGCGAGCTGACGCTCGCGCAGGTCGCCGCGCGCGCGGGCGTCGCGCCGGCGACCGTCAAACGCTGGGTGCACGGCGGCCTGATCCCCGGCTACAACGGCAGCTGGACGCCCGCCGCGGCCGCCTACACGCGCGTGATCGCCAGGCTGCGGGCGCGCGGGCACACGCTCGCGCAGATCAAGCGCGCCGGCGAAGCCGGTCAGCTGGCGGCCGGGCCGATCGAGAACCTGCTCAGCCAGCCAGGGCCGCGCCATTCGCTGCGCGAGGCGGTGCGCCTCAGCGGGCTGAGCGCGGAGATGATCGAGCGCATCTACACCACCACCGGCCTGGGCATGCCGCCCGACGGGTTCTCAGACGAGGACGTGCAGATCCTCAAATACGCCGCCGCCGTGCTCGACGCCGGCCTGCCGCTGCCCGCGTTCGTGCAGCTGATGCGCGTCTACGGGCAGGCCGTCGCCCAGATCGCCGACGCCGAGGTGCGCCTGATCCACCTGTACGTGCACGAGCCGCTGATGCGCTCGGGGGTCACCAGCGTGAAGATCGCCGACGAGATGGAGGGCCTCGCGCGCGAGGTGCTGCCGTTTGCCACGCCGTTCATGAACTACTTCCACAGCCGCCTGCTCGCGCAGTTCGTCGAGCAGGACATGATCGGCCACATGGAGGCCGACATCGACCAGGACGCGCTCGAGCAGGGGCGCGTGCGCGTGGCGATCGTGTTCGCCGACCTCGCCGGCTACGCGCGCTTGACCGTCGAGCTCGGCGACGAGGCGGCGCTCGGCGCCGTCGAGCGCTTCGTGGCCGCCGTCGAACAGACGCTGCCGATCGACGCGCGCGTGATCAAGACGCTGGGCGACGAGGTGATGGTGGTGGGCCCCGACCCGGCCGCGCTGATCGGCTGGGCGGTGGAGCTGGGCGCAGCGATGGCAGCAGGGGACCCGCTGCCGCGTATCGGCATGCATTACGGCGAGGCGCTGTATCGCGACGGCGACTACTTCGGCGCCGACGTCAACCAGGCGGCGCGCGTGGTCGCGCGCGCCGGCGGCGGCGAGGTGCTCGTCACCCGCGCGGTCGTCGACGTCGCCGCGGGGATCGACGGGCTCGAGTTCAAGCGCATCGGCGAGGTCCGGCTCAAGGGCTTCTCCGAGCCAACCGAGCTGTTCACCGCTGCCGTCCGCCACGAGGCGTAGGCGATGCGCGGCGTGCAGCTCTCGTGGGCGGCGGGGAACGGCGTGTGGTCTTGGCGGCCGGCCGGGAGCAGCGCGTGAGCTACGAACGGGTGCGCGAGCAGGTGCGGGCGGGTGGGCTGTTCGCGCGCGATCGCGCTGTGCTCGTGATGCTCTCCGGCGGGCGCGACTCGACCTGCCTGCTCGACGTCACCGTCGCGCTGCTCGGCGCCGGCGCCGTCAGCGCGCTGCACGTCAACTACGCCCTGCGCCAGCAGGCCGATGCGGACGAGCGCCACTGTGGCGAGCTCTGCCGGCAGCTGGGGGTCGAGCTCGAGACCGTCCACGCCGGCGGGCGGGCGAGCGCGGACCCCGGCAACCTGCACGCGTGGGCGCGTGAGCTGCGCTACACGCACGCCCGCCGCATCGCCGAGCAGCGCGACGCGCTGATCGCCACCGGACACACCGCCTCCGACCAGCTCGAGACGATCCTCTACCGGCTCGCCGCCTCGCCAGGGCGCCGGGCGCTGCTGGGCATGCCCGCCGCCAACGGGCGGCTGATCCGCCCGTTGCTCGGCATCGACCGCGAGCAGACGGCCGCCTACTGCCGCGAGCGTGGCCTCAGCTGGCGCGAAGACGAGAGCAACGACGACCAGCGTTTCGCGCGCGCGCGTGTGCGCCACGCGCTGGTGCCCGCGCTGCGCGCCGTGCACCCCGCCGCGGAGGCCAACGTGCTGCGCACCGCCGCGCTGCTGCGCGAGGAGAGCGAGCTGCTCGACGCGCTCGTCAGCGAGGAGCTGGACGGGCGGGCGGACGAGCTGGGCGCCCGCGGCAGCATCGCGATCGCGCGCCTGCGTGAACTGCCCAGCGCGCTCGCGCGGATGGTCGTCGTACGCCTCGCCGAGGACGCCACCGGGGTGTACGTCCCCCAGGCCGGCGATCGCGTGCAGGAGATCCTCGCGCTGGCCAGCCGCGGTGGGCACGCCGAGCTGCACCTCGGCGGGCAGGCCGCCGCCGTGATCGACGGCGGCAGGCTGAGCATGATCAAGCTCCCGCCAAGGGGTGCCAGCTAAGGCGACCTCTACACTCCCGGCGTGGCCAGTACCGCGCGTGTCCCGAGCGAGCCCGGACTCGGGGAGCTGCTAGTGGGCGCCGAGGAGCTGCAGCGGCGCGTGGCCGAGCTCGGCGCGGAGATCTCGCGCGACTACGCCGGACGGCGCCTGCTGCTCGTGGGTGTGCTCAAGGGCGCGGTGTTCTTCCTCTCGGACCTCATGCGCTACATCGACGTGCCCGTCGAGGTCGACTTCATGGCCGTCGCCTCCTACGGCTCCGCCACCGACTCCTCCGGCGTGGTGCGCATCCTCAAGGACCTCGACGCCGCCATCGAAGGGCGCCACGTGCTGATCGTCGAGGACATCGTCGACTCGGGCCTCACGCTGCAGTACCTGCTGCGCAACCTTGGCTCACGCGGGCCGCGCACGCTCGAGGTGTGCGCGCTGCTCACCAAGCCCGAGCGGCGCAAGGTCGACCTGCCGACCCGCTACGTCGGCTTCGAGATCCCCGACCGCTTCGTCGTCGGCTACGGGCTCGACTACGCAGAGCAGTATCGCAACCTGCCGTTCGTCGCCGTCCTGGAGCGCCAGATCGACCTTCCAGCAGCCGCCCAGCCCCGCGCTTAGCCGCCGGAACGGCCGAGGCTGCATGGTACGCTAGGGCACTGGCGCCCACGACTTCAGCCCGCGACCAGACCCCCGATTAACGAGCCATGAGCCGCTTCTTCAAGAGCGCAGCGTTTCCGATCCTGCTGGTCGTCGTGCTCGCGTTCCTGGCCGTGAAACTGGTCGGCAACAACTCCAACAACCACCGCTCGCACAGCTACGCGACGCTGGTCGGCAAAGAAATCCCCAACAAGGAAGTCTCCTCCGCGGTCTTCAAGAACAAGGGCAAGGCGCTCGAAGTCACGCTGAAAAACAAGGAAAAATATGAAATCGGCTACCTCGAACAGGCCTCGCCGGAACTGGTCAAGGAACTGAGGAGCGCCGGCGCCGCCGTCAACTTCGAAGCCGAAAAGAGCAGCGCGCTGCTCAGCCTGCTCACCTACATCCTCCCGTTCGCCCTGTTCCTCGGCTTCTGGATCTTCATCATGAACCAGGTCCAGGGGGGCGGCTCGAAAGTGATGTCGTTCGGCAAGTCGCGCGCCAAGCGCATGTCCGCGGACTCGCCGAAGATCACTTTCCGCGACGTCGCCGGCGTCGACGAGGCCGTCGAGGAGCTCCACGAGATCAAGGAATTCCTCGAGAACCCCAAGAAGTTCCAGGCGCTCGGCGCGCGCATCCCCACCGGCGTCTTGCTCTACGGCCCGCCCGGCACCGGCAAGACGCTGCTCGCCCGCGCCGTCGCCGGCGAGGCTGGCGTGCCGTTCTTCTCGATCTCCGGCTCGGACTTCGTCGAGATGTTCGTCGGCGTCGGCGCCTCGCGCGTGCGCGACCTGTTCGAGCAGGCCAAGCAGAACAGCCCGTGCATCATCTTCATGGACGAGATCGACGCCGTCGGACGCCACCGCGGCGCCGGCCTGGGCGGCGGCCACGACGAGCGCGAGCAGACGCTCAACCAGCTGCTCGTCGAGATGGACGGCTTCGAGGCCAAGGACAACATCATCATGATCGCCGCCACCAACCGGCCCGACATCCTCGACCCCGCGCTGCTGCGCCCCGGCCGCTTCGACCGCCAGATCGCCGTCGACCGCCCCGACCGCAAGGGCCGCGCGAAGATCCTCGAGGTGCACACGCGCGGCAAGCCGCTCGCCAAGATCATCGACATCGACGCGCTCTCCGGACAGACCCCCGGCTTCACGGGCGCCGACCTGTCGAACCTGATCAACGAGGCCGCGCTGCTGGCCGCGCGCACCGGCAAGCGCGAGATCGGCCAGGAAGAGCTCGAGGAGGGGATCATGCGCGTGATCGCCGGCCCCGAGAAGAAGACGCGCGTGATGAGCGAGAAAGAGCGCCTGATCACCGCCTACCACGAGATGGGCCACGCGCTCGTCGGGCACTTCCTCGAGCACGCCGACCCCGTGCACAAGATCTCCGTGATCTCCCGCGGGCAGGCGCTCGGCTACACGATCTCCATGCCCCAGGAGGACCGCTTCCTCACCACCCGCGCCGAGCTCGAGGACACGATGGCCATGACCCTGGGTGGGCGAGCCGCCGAGGAGCTGATCTTCTCCGAGATCACCACCGGCGCCTCCAACGACCTCGAGAAGGTCACCGCCACCGCCAAGCAGATGGTGATGCGCTTCGGCATGTCCGAGAAGCTCGGCCCGCGCGTCTTCGGCCACGACCACGGCCAGCCGTTCCTCGGCCGCGAGTTCTCCACCGAGCCCGACTACTCCGACGAGATCGCGCGGGAGATCGACGACGAGGTCCGCCGCATCATCGAAGGCGCCCACCAGCGCGCCCGCGGCATCCTCACCGAGCACCAGCACGACCTGCAGAACATCTCCGAGATCCTCGTCAAGCGCGAGACGATCGAGAAGGAGGAGTTCCTCGCGCTGCTCGCCGGCAAGAGCGAGCAGGAGGTCTTCGGCGCCGAAGAGCAGCCGGCTCCCCAGCTGCCCGCGCCCCCCACCGCGCCCGTCGAGCGCGCCGAACGCGAAGCGCCGCGCCCGATCCCGCGGCCGGGCCTCGCCGGCGGGACCGCCGAGATCCGCGCATCCGACAAAGAGCATCCTGAGCCTGTCTGAGCCGGAGGTGGACCGCCCCTATCGCCTGATGGGGATCCTCAACGTCACGCCCGACTCGTTCTCAGATGGCGGGCGTTTCCTGGCTGCTGACGCGGCGATCGCGCAGGCGCGCACGCTCGCTGAGGAAGGCGCGGACATCATCGACGTGGGCGGCGAGTCGACGCGACCTGGGGCCGAGCCGGTGGCGGCGGAGGAGGAGCTGCGCAGGGTGCTGCCGGTGCTCGAAGGGATCGCCGATGCGAATGCGCCGGCGGTCTCGATCGACACCTCCAAGGCGTCCGTCGCGCGCGCCGCGTTGGCGGCCGGCGCGCGCATCGTCAACGACGTGAGCGCCCTGCGCGCCGACCCCGAGATGGCCGGCGTGCTCGCCGACAGCGGCGCCGGGTGCTGCCTCATGCACATGCTCGGCGAGCCGCGCACGATGCAGGCGGACCCGCGCTATGAGGACGTGGTCGACGACGTCAAGGCGTTTCTCGAGGAGCGCATGAGCTTCGCCGTGCGTGCGGGCGTGGCGGAGGAGCGGATCATGCTCGATCCGGGCATCGGCTTTGGCAAGACGAGCGCGCACAACCTCACACTGCTATGCCGGCTGGATGAGCTGTGCGCGCTCGGCCGGCCGCTCGTGGTGGGCACCTCGCGCAAGAGCTTCATCGGGCGCATCCTCGCGCAGGACGCCGGCGAGCGCGAGCCGCTCGCGCCCGAGCGACGCCTGCCCGGCACGATCGCCACCAACGTGCTCGCGCTGGCGCGCGGCGCCAGCGTGTTTCGCGTGCACGACGTCGCGGCCGTGCGCGGCGCGCTCGCGGTCGCGGCTGCTACGTTGGGCTCGTGTCCACCGAGGGGGACGACGCAGACGAGCTAGACGACGACGGCGGCGAGCTCGACGGCGAGCGCGAGCAGAGCGGCGAGTCGGTCACGATCGAGATCACCGGCCTCTCGCTCTACACCCACCACGGCGTCAGCGACGCCGAGCGCGAGGTCGGCCAGCGGCTGGTGCTGGACCTGCGTCTGGACATCGGCGAAACCGACGCCACCGTCACCGACTCGATCGAGGACACCGTCGACTACGCCGAGGTCTGCCAGCTAGTCGCGTTGATCGCCCAGCAGCGCTCGCACCGCACGCTCGAGCGCCTGTGCAGCACGATCGCCGACCGCCTGCTCGCCGACTACGAGCTCGAGGGCGTGTGGGTGAAGGCTGCCAAGCCCGAGCCGCCGATCGCGCTCAGCGTCGACGAGGTCTCGGTAGAGGTCTGGCGCGAAGCAGAGAGCTGACCATGGATGCAGCCCGGCCTCACGCGCCCGGCGAGCAGCGCGTGGGGCTGCTGGGGCTGGGGTGCAACCTCGGTGAGCGCCGCGCGCAGCTGCAGGGCGCAGTCGCAGCCATGCCCGCGATCGGCGTCGAGGTGCTCGCCTGCTCCTCCACCTACGACACCGATCCCGTCGGCGACGTGCTCGAGCAGCCGACGTTCCTCAACGCGTGCGTGCGCGTGCGCACCGCGCTCGCGCCGCTGCAGCTGCTCGACGCGGTCAAGCGCCTGGAGCGCGAGCTCGGCCGCACAGACGAAGGCGTGCGCCACGGCCCGCGGACGATCGACATCGACGTCCTCGCGCTCGGCGAGCTCGTGCTCGCCCACGAGCGCATGGTGCTGCCCCACGAGCAGCTGCTCACGCGGCGCTTCGTGCTGATCCCCGCGCTCGAGCTCGACTTCGAGCTGCAGGTTCCCGCGCGTCCCGGTGCAGCTGGCTTCGTGCGCCTCTCCGACGCGCTCGCCGCGCTGCCCGTCGACGAGGGTGTGCGCTGGGCCGGTCCGCCGCTGCGGCTGCCGGGCGTGTGAGGTCGCATGCCGTCTGCGTGAGCCCGCCCGCGCCGCAGGCGTGGTTGGGGCGGCGTGCCCGGCCGGCCACCGCCCGCTCAGGAGGCGAACGTCGTGCCCATCGCGTGCCAGCTCGCGAGCGCCATCAACGTGCCGTCGCCCACGCCGTGTCCGCTCATCACGCACAGGCGCCCTGCGCGCAGCCACGTGACCACGTTCGTGCCGTGCGCGACGAGCAGGCGGTAGGAGGTGCCGCCGCGGTCGATCACCCGCCCGCCGCCCACCTGCGGTGGCGTGCCGGACACGATCGCGTAGCCGAGCCAGTCGTGGTGGCTGTCCGCGTAGAACACCGTCGTCACGTTCCGCCCGCCCGCCCGGTCGACGCGCTCGCCGGTGGCACGAAAGCCGAAGCTCGCTTCCCAGTAGGGGAACGGCACGCCGTCAACGGAGACCATCAACTGCATGCCGTCATGCGGGTTCTCATCCGGCGCGACCATCGTCGCCGGACGCAGTGTCAGCGCCACCGTCTGATCCAGCGTCAGCGGCGAGCTGCCACCGCCGGCGAGGCTCACGACGAGCACCGCGACCAGCGCCACCGCCAGCGCCGGCGCGCCCGCGAGCAGCCCGAAGCGGATCGCCGTCGGCCTGCGACCGGAGACCGCCGGGGCGCGCTCGGCGACCAGCTGCTGCATGCGCTCGTGCAGCTCCCGCGGCGCACGCGCATCGATCGAGCGCACGAACTCGACGATCTCAGCTTCGGTGGGAGGAGGCTCGTTGCTCATGACATTCCTTCGCCAATGGAGACTCCGCTCGCGTCTGTGCCTTCCCGGTGGAGCTCCGCCACCTGCCCTCGCTCCGGGGGCTCGAGCAGCTCGGCCACCTGCTTGCGCGCCCTGAACAGGCGCGTCGTCAGCGTCGCCTCGCGCACCTGCAGCGCACGCGCGGCCTCGCGGTAGGACAGGCCGAGCACGTCCACCGCGACCAGCGCAAGCCGGAAGTCGTCTGGCAGCGCGGCGATCGTCGCGTACACCTCCTGCACCTCGAACGCCCGCTCCGGTCGATTCGTCGGCCGCGGGTCGGCCGCGACCACGTCTTCGAGCGTCGCAGCCGTCACCGGCCGGCGCGAGGCGGTGCGCAAGCTGGTGAGGAAGGTGTTGCGCAGCACGCGCATCAGGTAGTACAGCTCGTCGTCTCCGCGGATCATGCGCGGACGCGAGAGCACCCGCGCGAAGGTCTCCTGCACCAGGTCCTCGGCGTCCTCGCGCGAGCCGCACAGCGCCCACGCCGCGCGGTACAGGCGGTCCACGTGCTTGGTCAGCGAGTGCGGATCGAGCGTGTGCATCAGCGGTGCTGCGAGCATAATGCTCACCCATGCTGCTGGTCGTGGACGTCGGAAACACGCAGACCCACTTCGGGATCTTCCAGGGCGAGGAGCTGCTCGAGCACTGGCGCTTCGCCACCGTGCGCCAGTCCACCGCCGACGAGCTCGGCGCTGCGCTGCGCAACCTGCTCGACCTGCGCGGACACTCCTTCCAGGACATCCACGCGTCGATCGTCTCCTCCACGGTGCCACAGCTGGAGCCCGAGTGGACGGCGATGGCCGAGCGCTACCTCGGCCACCAGATGCTCGCCGTCGGGCCCGGCACCAAGACCGGGCTCGCCATCCGCTACGACAACCCGCGGGAGATAGGCGCAGACCGGCTCGTCAACGCCGTCGCCATCCGTGAGCGCTTCGGCGGGCTGGCGGTGTGCGTGGACTTCGGCACCGCCACCACCTTCGACGTCGTCTCCCGCGAGGGCGAGTACGTCGGCGGCGCGCTCATGACCGGCATCGAGATCTCGCTGGAAGCGCTCTCCGAACGCGGCGCGCGGCTGCCGAAGGTGGACCTCGCGCCACCCCGCAGCGTGATCGGCAAGAACACCATCGACGCCATCCGCTCGGGCGTCGTCTTTGGCTACGCCGGCGCCATCGACGCGATCCTGCGCCGCCTGTACGCCGAGCTCGGCGAGCGCACCAACGTGATCGCCACCGGCGGGCTCGCCCGTCTGGTGGTGCCGTTCACAGAGGAGATCGAGGAGGTCGACGACCTGCTCACGCTCACCGGCCTGCGGCTGCTGCACGAGCGCAACAGCTGACATCTCCGGCGCCGAAGGCGCCGCTTTAAGATCGATCATCGGCTCATGTCTACGTCTGCGCGACTGAACGAAAGCTGGCAGCTCGGCTCGCTGCGCGTGCCCAACCGCGTGCTGCTCGCGCCGCTCGCCGGCATCGGCAACTGGTTCGTGCGCCTGCAGGCCAAGCGCTACGGCGCCGGCATGGCCGTCTCGGAGATGGTCTCCTCGCACGCCATCCACCACCGCAACCCCAAGACCTGCAACGAGCTGCTGCGCATCGACCCGCGCGAGCGCGACGGCGGGCCGGTCGCCATCCAGCTGTTCGGCGAAGACCCCGCGGTGATGCGCGAGGCGGCCGCCCACGTGGCAGCCGCGGGAGCGGACGTGATCGACATCAACATGGGCTGTCCCGTGCCCAAGGTGCGCAAGACGGGCGCCGGCGCCGCCCTGCTCGATGCCCCCGAGCTGGCGGTGCAGGTAGCACGCGCCGCCGTGCAGGGCGCCCGCGACGTGACCGCCGCGGGTGTGCCGGTCACCGTCAAGCTGCGTTCCGGCTTGCGCCCCGGCGAGGACAGCGGCTTTCAGCTCGCGCATCGGCTGGTCAGCGAAGCCGGCGTCGCCGCGATCGGCTTTCACCCGCGCTCAGCCGCCGTGCACCACAAAGGCGTCCCCGACTACCAGTTGGCAGCGCGTCTCGTCGAGTCGCTGCCCGCCCCCGTGATCCTCACCGGCGGCATGCACGACGCGCGCTCGGTGCGCGCGGCGTTCGCCGCCACCGGCGCCGCCGCCGTGATGCTCGCCCGCGGCTGCCTCGGCAATCCCTGGCTGTTCTCCGAGTTGCTCGCCGGAGAGGATCGCCAACCGAGCCCCGAGCACGTGCTCGCCGAGCTGCGCTGGACGATCGCGGGTGCCGTCGAGCACCTCGGCGAGGCCCGCGCGACACGTTACCTGCGCAAGTTCTACCCCTGGTATGTGCCACGCCTGCAGCTGGAGGCCGTCGCCGCCAGGGACCTGCAGGAAACGCTGCAAAGCGCGGACACGCTCGCGCACGTGCAGCGGCTGCTGGAGCAGTGCCGCGAGGCTCCCGTGCTGGCGCGCTGACGCTTGCCAAGGGCCTCCTGCGCCCCGCTATACTGCTGCGCTCGCTGCAGCCTCGCGGCCGGCGACATCCCCGCTTGCAGCGGGGTTTTGTGTGTCGTTCGCCGCCCCACCAACCCGGAATAGAGTCCCGCCCACCCACATGCCGAAGGACGTCATCCTCACGCCAGAAGGACTGCAAAAGCTCAAGGACGAGCTCGAGACGCTGTCCACCGACAAGCGCCGCGAGGTCGCCGAGCGCATCAAGGAGGCGCGCGAGTTCGGGGACATCTCCGAGAACTCCGAGTACGACGACGCCAAGAACGAGCAGGCGATGATCGAGAGCCGCATCGCGCAGCTGCAGGAGAAGCTGCGCATGGCCACCGTCATCCAGGCCAAGGACCTGTCGACCGACGTCGTGCAGGTCGGCTCGGTGGTGCACGTCAAGGACGAAAAGACGGGGAAGTCCGTCAAGTACACGATCGTCGGCTCCGCCGAGGCCAAGCCCGACGAGCACAAGCTGTCCAACGAGTCGCCCGTCGGGCGCGCGCTGCTGGGCCGCAAACGCAACGAGACCGTCGCCGTCAAGGTCCCGCGCGGTCCCGCGCGCAAGTTGAAGATCACCAAGATCGACGTCGGCCTCGACTAGGCTCAACGCCGTGGGCGCCAACCAGGAGCGGCCGGCGTCGGGGCAGCCGGACGGCTCCCCGCAGGCCGGCGACGACGGAGGATCGGCCAGGCACGGGCTCGAGGAGCTGATCGCCGAGCGTCGCGCCAAGCGCGAACGTCTGCGCGAGGCCGATCCCAGCGCCTACCCGCACTCGCTCGCCGACGTCGAGCCCATCGGGCAGGTGCTCGGCGCCTACCAGCAGCTGCAGGCAGGCGAGGAAACCGACGATCGCCACCGGGTCGCCGGGCGGCTGGTGGCACGACGCGGCTCGGGCAAGGCCGCCTTCCTCGATCTCGTCGACCGCAGCGGCAAGATCCAGCTGCACGCGCGGCTGGACGTGCTCGGCGAGGAGCGTTTCAAGCTGCTCACAGCGCTCGATCTCGGCGATCTCATCGGCGTCGACGGCGCCGCCATGCGCAGCCGCCACGGCGAGATCTCGTTGCGCGTCGAAGGCTTCCAGCTCCTGGCGAAGGCCCTCCGTCCGCCGCCCGACAAGCACCACGGCCTCACCGACGTCGAGACGCGCTACCGCCACCGTGAACTGGACCTGATCGCAAGCGAGGACTCGCGCCGCCTGTTCGTCGACCGCGCCCAGGTGATCTCGGCGGTGCGAGCGGAGCTCGACGGCCACGGCTTCATCGAGGTCGAGACCCCGGTCCTGCAGCCGCTCTACGGCGGCGCCATGGCGCGACCCTTCACGACCCACCACAACGCGCTCGACCGTGACCTCTACCTGCGGATCGCCACCGAGCTGTATCTCAAGCGGCTGATCGTCGGCGGCCTGGAGCGGGTGTACGAGCTCGGCAAGGACTTTCGCAACGAGGGCATCTCCCACAAGCACAACCCCGAGTTCACGATGGTCGAGTGGTACGAGGCGTACGCCGACTACGCGGGCGCGATGGCGCGCACCGAAGCGATCGTCCGCGCCGCCGCGGCTGCGATCGGATACGCCGGCGAGCTCGACTTCTCCGCGCCGTGGGAGCGGGTTGGCTTCGTCGAGGCGATCAAGCAGGCGACCGACATCGACCTCGCGGAGCACACCACCGCGGCGTCGCTGGCCGCTGAGATCGGGCGCGTGGGTCTCGAGCTGAAGATCGGCGACGACGTCGCCTGGTTTCAAATGGCCGACGACCTGCTCTCCAAGTGCGTCGAGCCCAACCTCAAGCAGCCGACGTTCGTCGTCGACTACCCGACGGAGATCTCGCCGCTCGCGCGCGAGCACCGCGACAAGCCGGGAGTCGTGGAGCGCTTCGAGGCCTTTGCCGGCGGCATGGAGATCGCCAACGGCTTCAGTGAGCTGATCGACCCCGACGTGCAGCGCGAGCGCTTCCAAGCGCAGCAGCGCGTCGAGCTGCGCAGCGAAGGCGACGCCGAGACGATGCCCTACGACGAGGCCTTCGTGGAGGCGCTCGAGCAGGGCATGCCGCCCACCGCCGGCGTCGGCCTGGGCGTCGATCGCCTCGTGATGCTGCTCACCGGGCGCGACTCCATCCGCGAGGTGGTGCTGTTCCCCGCAATGCGCGGGTAGCTACGGTCAAGCAGCACCACCTGCCTGCCGATGACGCGGTTAGGGCAGGGTGGCCGGTTGGTAGACTGCTCCCCAAGGCGTCGTTAGGGCCCCAAACGCACTTTGGGGGACCTCCCAGCAGGAAGGAAGCGCACCATGTTCGAGCGATTCACAGAACGGGCCCGCCAGGTGGTCGTTCTCGCGCAGGAGGAGGCGCGCACGCTCAAGCACAACTACATCGGCACCGAGCACATCCTGCTCGGGCTGCTGCGCGAGGAGGAGGGTCTCGCCGCGCGCGTGCTGGAGAGCCTCGACATCACCGTCGAGCGCGTGCGCGCGCAGGTGGTGCGCATCGTCGGCTCCGGCGAGGAGGTCACCTCCGGGCAGATCCCGTTCACGCCACGCGCCAAGAAGGTGCTCGAGCTCGCCCTGCGCGAGGCGCTCAGCCTGGGCCACAACTACATCGGCACCGAGCACATCCTGCTCGGGCTGGTGCGCGAGAACGAGGGCGTCGCCGCGCGCATCCTGCTCGACTTCGACGCCGACTCCGAGAAGATCCGCAACGAGGTCATCCGCATGCTCTCCGGCCCCGGCGGGCGCCGCCAGGGACAGGGCGCGGCGGCCGGCGCCGGCGCGGGTGCGGGCGCCTCCGGCGAGGGCAAGAAGTCCTCCAAGCTGCTCGACCAGTTCGGGCGCAACCTGACCAAGCTCGCCGCCGAGGGCAAGCTCGACCCGTGCGTCGGCCGCGAGACGGAGATCGAGCGCATCATGCAGATCCTCTCGCGGCGCACCAAGAACAACCCCGTGCTCGTCGGCGAGCCCGGCGTCGGCAAGACCGCCGTCGTCGAGGGCCTCGCGCAGCGCATCACCAGCTCCGAGGTGCCAGAGTTGCTGAAGAACAAGCAGATCTACACGCTCGACCTCGCCGCGCTCGTCGCCGGCTCCAAGTACCGGGGCGAGTTCGAGGAGCGCCTGAAGAAGGTGATGAAGGAGATCACCCAGCGCGGCGACATCATCCTGTTCATCGACGAGCTTCACAACCTCGTCGGCGCCGGCGCCGCCGAGGGCGCGATCGACGCCGCCTCGATCCTCAAGCCCGCGCTCGCGCGCGGCGAGCTGCAGACGATCGGCGCGACCACGCTCGACGAGTACCGCAAGTACCTCGAGCGCGACTCCGCGCTCGAGCGCCGCTTCCAGCAGATCCGCGTGGACGAGCCGACGATCGACCAGACCGTCGAGATCCTCACCGGCCTGCGCGACCGCTACGAGCAGCACCACAAGGTGCAGATCACCGACGAGGCGCTGCGCGCCGCCGGCGAACTGGCCAGCCGCTACATCTCCGACCGCTTCCTGCCCGACAAGGCGATCGACCTGATCGACGAGGCCGCCTCGCGCATGCGCATCAAGTCCATGACCTCGCCGCCCGCCAACCGCGAGCTGGAGGGCGAAGTCGAGTCCACGCGGCGCGAAAAGGAGGCCGCGATCGAGGCCCAAGAGTTCGAGAAGGCCGCCGCGCTGCGCGACAAGGAGCGCAAGCTCACGAACAAGAAACGCGAGCTCGAGCAGGCGTGGGAAGCCGGCGAGACCGGCGAGCGCCCGTCGATCGGCGAAGAGGAGATCGCCGACATCGTCTCCATGTGGACCGGCATCCCCGTGTTCAAGCTCACCGAGGCCGAGACGCAGAAGCTGATGCGCATGGAGGACGAACTGCACAAGCGCGTGATCGGCCAGCACCCCGCCATCGAGGTCATCTCCAAGGCCATCCGCCGCTCGCGCGCGGGGCTCAAGGACCCCAAGCGCCCGACCGGCTCGTTCATCTTCCTCGGCCCCACCGGCGTCGGCAAGACCGAGCTCGCGCGCACGCTCGCCGAGTTCCTGTTCGGCGACGACGACGCGCTCGTGCGCATCGACATGTCCGAGTACATGGAGAAGCACGCCGTCTCGCGCCTCGTCGGCTCGCCCCCCGGCTACATCGGCTACGACGAGGGCGGCCAGCTCACCGAGGCCATCCGGCGCAAGCCCTACTCCGTGCTGCTGCTGGACGAGATCGAGAAGGCCCACCCCGACGTGTTCAACATCCTCCTGCAGATCCTCGAGGACGGCCGGCTCACCGACGCCCAGGGGCGCACCGTGGACTTCCGCCACGCGATCGTGATCATGACCTCCAACATCGGCGCCGCCGAGATCGCGCGCAACACGCCGCTCGGCTTCGCGGTCTCCGAGGACGAGACCGGCATCTCCTACGAGGACATGAAGAACCGCATCATGGGTGAGCTGAAGAAGGTCTTCCGCCCGGAGTTCCTCAACCGCATCGACGACGTGATCGTCTTCCACAAGCTGCAACGGGAGGAAATCAAGCAGATCGTCGAGCTGCTGCTGCTGCGCATCCGCGAGTCGATGGCCGAGCGCGAGCTGCAGCTGGAGCTCACCGAGCCCGCCAAGGACATGCTCGTCGAAAAGGGCTGGGACCCCGCGATGGGCGCCCGTCCGCTGCGTCGCGCGATCCAGCGCTACATCGAGGACCCGCTCGCCGACTTCGTGCTGCGCGAGCAGCTCACCCCCGGCGCCACGGTCGTCATCAACCCCGGCGAGGGCGAGGACGACGGCGGCGTCAGCCTGTCGATCGTCCAGCCCAAGAAGCAGAAGGTGCCCGCCGGCGTCGGCGCCGCCGAGGGCAGCTCCGACGGCTCCGATGAGGTCGCCGAGGGCGGCGACGGGCACGGCGACGAGGGCGACGCCCCCGAGCTGCCCGAGCTCACCGAGCCGGACGAGCAGTAGGCGAGGCTTGCGCGACAGCGCACCTCCGGGTCAAGCATCAGAGACGCTTGAGGCCAAATCGGCCAGATCGACTCAAGGGACTTGCAAATTACGTCGATATATGCTTGAATCGTTGAGTCGCCGTTTGGGCGATGTATTGCTGGGCCCCTTTTTAGGGGCCCTTTGTTTTGCTCGGGCTCTGTTGCCGCTAACCTGATTCCAATTGTCCCACTAGGGCGAGGAATCGCCGGATGGCTGATAGAAGCGCCATATTCATTGACGCCGGTTATCTACTGGCCGCAGGCGGGCATCTGTGTTGTGGCACCGCGAATCGTGCAAGGTTCGATTGCGATCATGCGCTTCTAGCGGCAGACCTCGCGAGGTGGGTGCGCGAGCACAGTGGTGGTATGAGCTCGTTAAGAACCTATTGGTATGACGGAGCCAAGAACGGTGTACCAACTCCGCACCACGAGAAGATCGGCGGCCTCCCTTACGTCAAGGTACGTCTTGGACGCATTCATTCGGGACAGCAGAAGGGCGTCGATGCCCTGATCTATAGGGATCTGATGACCCTCGCTCGCGAACGCGCCATCTCGCGTGCATATCTACTTTCCGGCGACGAGGACCTCCGCGAGGGCGTTGTCGCGGCGCAAGATATGGGCGTTCAAGTGATCCTGATCGGAGTCCCAACAAGCCAGCGTTCGAACCAATCAGCAGCCTTGGTCCGAGAGGCGGACGAGCACGTCGTGCTGCCGCGCGCGCACTGGAGCAGGTACTTCGTATCAACCACCGAGTCAGCTACGACTGTCCTACCGACGTCCTCAGCAGTGCCCCCCACACCCGAGGCGGCGCGTGCTGCTGGACGGGCGTTCGCTGCAGATTGGCTCGCGAAGGCGACCCCCGAGGATGTAGGCAACCTCCTCGTAGACGAGCCAAAGATCCCTGGGCAGCTTGATCTCGCCCTCGTCACCGAGGCCGAGACATCCATGGGCTCGCTACGTGATCAACAGTCGCTGAAGCATGAACTCCGAGCGGGCTTCTGGGCGGTCATTGACGAGTCGCAGTCGCGAAGTGCCGGTTCAAGCTAACTCTCCGAAAATCTAGGCGAGGACGACGGCGGTTATTCCAAATTGCGCCAAGCATTTGGAGCTAAGCGGGGTCGAACTCCAAACACTAGGACGAATTTGGAGTTATTTGGATTTGACAGGTGGGTCGATCCATCCCCGCCGCCGCGTACGCTCACTCGGTGGCGCGCACCACCATTCACGTCTGCTCCCAATGCGGCTTCCAGTCGGCGAAGTGGCATGGCCAGTGCCCGGACTGCGGGGAGTGGAACACGCTCGTCGAGGAGCGGCTGCCGGCCGGGGGCGGCTCGAACGCTCGCGGCGCTCGCCGGCGGGGCGGCATGGTAGGGGGCTCGGGCAGGACTCCCGCCGGCGGCCCGTCCGCTCCAGTGCTTCTCTCCGAGGTTGGCGCGGCGCCCGTCGCGCGCCTGTCCACCGGCATCGGCGAGCTCGATCGGGTACTCGGCGGCGGGCTCGTGCCGGGCGAGCTCGTGCTGCTCGGCGGCTCCCCGGGCATCGGCAAGTCGACGCTCACCAACATGGCGCTCGGGCAGCTCCAGCGGGCCGGTCATCGCACGTTGTACGTCAGTGGCGAGGAGTCCGCCGAGCAGGTCAGGCTGCGTGCTGAGCGGCTCGTGCTCGCCCAGCCGTCCGCGGCGGCGACGGACATTCCCCGAGCGGGGGACCCACCCCAGTCCGCCCGACCGGCGCTTCAGGTTCCCGTGCTCGCCGAGACCGACCTCGACGCGGTGCTCGAGGTGCTCGCCACGCACGCACCGGCCGTCTGCGTGATCGACTCCGTGCAGACGCTGCGCACGGCCGACATGACCGGCGCCCCCGGCTCGGTCGGGCAGGTGCGCGAGGTGGCGGCTCGCATCATGGAGCTCGCGAAGGCTCAAGGAACGGCGGTGATCCTCGTCGGCCACGTCACCAAGGACGGCGCGCTGGCAGGCCCGCGCGTGCTCGAGCACCTGGTCGACTGCGTGCTGCAGTTCGAGGGTGAGCGCGAGCGGCCCTATCGCGAGTTGCGCGCGCTGAAGAACCGCTTCGGCTCGACCAACGAGGCGGGCCTGTTCGAGATGCGCAACGGCGGGCTCGTGGAGGTGCTGGACGCGTCCGCCAGGTTCGTCTCCGCGGCCACGCGCGCCCCCGGCAGCGTCGTGCTGGCGGCGATGGAGGGCTCGCGGCCGCTGCTGGTCGAGGTGCAGGCACTGGTCGTGCCCTCGGAGCTCGAGCAGCCGCGTAGAGTCGTGTCGGGGATCGACCGCAATCGCCTCGCGCTGGTACTGGCGATCCTCGGCCGTCACGGGCATGTGCGCACCGGCAACGCGGACGTGTTCGTGAACGTCGTCGGCGGCGTGCGCGTGGACGAGCCGGGCTGCGATCTGGCGATCGCGCTCGCGGTCGCCAGCGCCAGCCGCGGGGTGGCGACTGCGAGCTTCGACGACGCCGCCGAGGGCACGCCGATGGCGTGCTTCGGCGAGCTGGGGCTCACCGGCGAGCTGCGCTGGGTCGGCCACCCCGAGCGTCGCCTCGAAGAGGCCGCCAAGCACGGGATCACGCGTGTGATCGCACCGCCCGGCAGCGGCAGCCCGGCGTGCGAGGTGGCGACGCTGCGCGCGGCGCTGGCCCGTGGGCTGGGCGACGATGGCCTGCGAAAAGGCCGTCTACGACCCGTTTCCGAGCCCGCCGTGCCGGCGTGAGAACGCTAAGGAAACGCCGATTGCCCTAGAATTGGCATTGTGGCGCCCCGATCCGGTGAAGACCTAGACAACGAGGTTCGACCGGATCCAGGACTGATGAGGGCACTGGAGATGATCGCCCCCGGCACTGCGCTCAGGGAGGGGATCGAGAGCATCCTGCACGCGCGTACGGGCGGCCTGATCGTGATCGGCGAGCCCGAAGACCTCAGCTTCCTGAACTCCGGCGGGATCAAGCTCGAAATCGACTACACGCCCGCCTTCCTCTACCAGCTGGCGAAGATGGACGGCGCGATCATCCTCAACGCCAACGCCACCAAGATCACGATGGCGAACGTGCAGTTGATGCCCGACCCGACGATCCTCTCGCACGAGACAGGCACGCGTCACCGCACCGCAGAGCGCGTGTCCAAGCAGACGGACGCGCTCGTCATCGCCATCTCCCAGCGGCGCGAGGTCGTCTCCGTGTACGTGGACGGCGTCAAGTACATCCTCGAGGACATCCCCGTGGTGCTCGCCAAGGCCAACCAGGCGCTCGCCACGCTAGACAAGTTCCGCACACGCCTTGACCAGGTGTCGACCCGGCTGACGGCGCTGGAGTTCGAGGGCGCCACCACGCTGCACGACGTGCTCACCGTGCTACAGCGCTCGGAGCTCGTCACGCGCATGGCGGTCGAGATCGAGCGCTACATCGTCGAGCTCGGCAGCGAGGGGCGCCTGATCGAGATGCAGCTGGAGGAGACGATGGTCGGCGCCGCCGCCGAGAAGTCGGCGCTCGTGCGCGACTACCTGTCGAGCTACTCCGACGAGGCGTTCGCCTCAGCGCTCGAGGAGATCGGCCGCCTCGTCCACCAAGACCTGCTGGACTTCGGCCGCCTGGCCGAGCTGCTCGGCTACGACCGCAAGCTCAACACGCTCGACTACCCAGTCTCGCCGCGCGGCTATCGTGTGCTTGGGCGCATTCCACGGCTGCCCAAGCTCGTTGTCGCACAGATCGTCGCCGAGTTCGGCGGCCTGGACGAGCTGCTCGCCGCGGGCGACACCGAGCTCGAGGCGGTCGAGGGCGTGGGCGAGATCCGCGCCAAGGACATCCGCGAGGGGCTGCGCAGGCTGCAGGAGCTGAACCTCGTGGATCGCTACCTACAGACTTGATTCAACGGCCGATCGTTCGGTCGGCCGGTAACGAAGGAGGACATCATTCCCGTACAAGCAACCGAAGAAGTAACGCTCACGGAGGAGCTCGAGGTCACCCGCGAAGTCGAGTGCATCGAGTTCGAGCTCGGAGACCATGTCGTCTATCCCCACCATGGCGCGGGGAAGGTGCTCAAGAAGGAAGAGATGGAGATCCTCGGCGAACGGCGCGAGTACCTCACCATCAAGATCCTGCACAACGACATGACCGTCCGAGTGCCGACCGAGAACGCCGCCCTGGCGGGCCTGCGCCGGGTGATCGACGAGGAGACCGTCAAGAAAGTGCTCGACGTCCTGCGCGACGAAGTCTCGGAGATGCCAAAGAACTGGAACCGCCGGTTCAAGCACAACCGCGACAAGATCAAGACCGGGGACATCTACGAGCTGGCCGAGGTCGTGCGCAACCTGTCGCTGCGCGAGAGCGAGAAGGGCCTGTCGACCGGCGAGAAGCAGATGTTCACCCGCACCAAGAAGATCCTCGCCTCCGAGCTGATGTACGCGCTCGACAAGGACGAGGAAGAGGCCGAGAGCTATCTCGACGAGCTGCTCGCCGACTCCGCCTCCAGCCAGCTGGCAGCCGCGGGAGCCAAGTAACGGAGCTTTCGCGCACGCGGCGCCACCATGTGCCGCGTGCGCGAGCGCCCCATGCGATGAGCTGCGCCCCGCGTCATCCCATCGAGGGGCACCCCCCATGTCGGGGGCCAGGCAAGCGATGAACGTGCCCCGCCCCGCGCGATGAGCGTCGCGCTGATCGTCGCCGCCGGCAGCGGCGAGCGTCTGGGCGCCGCACGGCCGAAGGCGCTCGTGGAGCTCGCCGGCCGGCCGCTGTATGCGTGGAGCCTCGCGGCGCTGCAGGCGACGGGCGGGATCGAGCGGATCGCGATCGCCCTGCCCTCCGAGTTCGAGCAGGCCGCGCAGGAGCTCGCCTTCGCCGCGAAGGCCGCCGCGCAGACGAACGCCGCTCCGTCGATCATCGCCGTGCGCGGCGGCGCAACCCGCTCGCAGTCGGTGCGCAGCGCGCTGGAAGCCGTGGGCGCCGGCGATCCCGTGCTCGTGCACGACGCCGCGCGGCCGCTGCTCACGCCTGAGATGGCCCAGCAGGTGATCGCGGCGCTCCTCGCGGACCCCGACGCCGACGCTGCGATCGCCGCGCTGCCGGTGACCGACACGATCAAGCGCGCCGACGCCCACGGTGCGGTGCGCGAGACGCTCGACCGCAGCGAGCTGTGGGCGGTGCAGACGCCGCAGGTGTTCCGCCGCGCGGCGCTCCAGCGTGCGCTGGACGTCTCCGCCGAGGAGCTCGCCCAGGCAACCGACGACGCGTGGCTGGTGGAGCGCGCCGGCGGCAAGGTGATCGTGGTGCGCGCCGGCCACGAGAACATCAAGGTGACAAGCCCGTTGGACCTGCGCGTGGCCGAGCTGCTGCTGCGCGCGCGCACATCGTCCAGCGGCGCACAGCAGCCCGCGTGAATCCTGCTTGAATCGCAGCGCAATGCTCACCGACTACCACCTGCACCTGCGCCCCGACGACGTCGAGGCGAGCGTCACCCAGTACCACACCCAAGCCAACGCCGACCGCTATCGCCTGGTCGCCGGCGAGCGCGGGATCTCAGAGCTGGGGGTCTCCGAACACGTGTATCGCTTCAAGCAGGCGCTCGACGTGTGGGCTCACCCGCTGTGGGTCTCATTCGCGCACGACGACCTGGACGAGTACTGCGCGTTCGTGCGCGAGCACACCGACCTGCGGCTGGGCATCGAGGCGGACTTCGTTCCCGGCCGCGAGGATCGCATGGCCAACCTGCTGCAGGCACGGGCGTTTGACTACGTCGTCGGCTCGGTGCACTTCCTGCGCGACGGTGCGCTCGACATGGACGACGAATGCAGCGTCTGGCGCGGCGCCGGCAGCGTCGAGGGGGTGTGGCGCAGCTACTTCCAGACGATCGGCGAGAGCGCCCGCAGCGGGCTGTTCGACGTCATCGCGCACCCCGACCTCGTGAAGTATTGGAGCGCCACCCACCCGCAAAGGCGCCCCGATGGCGACCTGCGCCGCTACTACGAGCCCGCCGTCGAAGGCATCGCCGAAGCCGGCGTGGCCGTCGAGCTGTCCACCGCCGGGCTGCGCAAGCCCGTCCACGAGATGTATCCAGCTCCCGCCTTCCTGGAGATGTGCGTGCAGGCCGAAGTGCCCGTCGCGCTCTCCAGCGACGCGCACACCCCCCAGGATGTCGGCGCCGGCTACGACCGGGCACGCGAGCTGCTCGCCAGCCTCGGCGTACGCGAGCTGTGCGTGTTCAAAGGCCGCACCCGGCGACTCGAGCCGATCGACGCGGCCGACGACGCGCCCTTCGCCGGCGCCGAAGAGCTCGACGCGCCATGAGCCTCGTCGGCATCGGCTTCGACTCGCATCGCCTTGTCGGCGGTCGCCGGCTGATGATCGGCGGGGTGGAGATTCCCCACGAGCTCGGGCTGGACGGCTTCTCCGACGCGGACGTGCTCGTGCACGCGCTCATCGACGCGTTGCTCGGCGCCGCCGGCATGGGCGACATCGGCCAGCACTTCCCCGACAGCGACGAGCGCTGGCGCGACGCCGACTCGATCGAGCTGCTGCGCGAGGTCCTCGCGAAGCTCGCCGCCCGCGAGCTGACGCTCGTCAACGTCGACTGCACCGTGCTCATGGAGCAGCCCAAGCTCGCGCCGCACCGCGAGGCGATCCGCACGCGCCTCGCCGGCGTGCTCGCGCTCGCCCCCGAGCGCGTCAACGTCAAGGCGAGCACCGGCGAGCGCATCGGCTTCGTGGGACGCGGCGAGGGGGTGGCAGCGCTGGCTGTGGCCAGCGTGCAGGCGGCAGATTGAACGCCGGCCAGCGCCGCTACCGGCTCGCGCGCGCGAGCGCGCGCTCGTAGATGCCGTGCACGGCTTGCACATGATCGTCCACGCCAAACGCCTCGGTCACGCGCTCACGCCCGGCTCGCCCGAGCTCACGAGCGTGCTGCGGGCATTCGGCGATGCGCCGGATCGCCTGCGCCCAGGCCGCCGGCTCGCGCGGCGGCAGCAGGTAGCCGTCGCGCCCCTCGCGCACGAGCTCCGCTGGGCCTCCCACGTTGGTGGCGAGCACCGGCACCTCCGGTGACCGGCGCCTCGCAGGCCGGTGACCGGCGGCTCGCGACCGCTGAGCCAGCTGCAGCCGTTAGGGTTGCCCGCGCGATGCGCGAGATCGTCCTGCACGACACCCGCAGCGGCCAGCTGCTGGCGCTGCGTCCCCGCGACCCAGGGCGCGTCGGCATCTACGCGTGCGGCCCCACCGTGTACAGCCGCATCCACATCGGCAACGCGCGGCCGTTCGTCGTCTTCAGCCTGCTCAAGCGCTTCCTCGAGCACGAGGGCTACGCGGTGGACCTGGTCGTCAACATCACAGACGTCAACGACAAGATCTACGACGCCGCCAACGCCCAGGGGCGCACGAGCGCCGAGCTGGCGGCGGAGATGATCGAGCGCTACCGCGCCGACACCGACGAGCTGGAGCTCGGCCGTCCCGACCACGAGCCGCTCGCCTCACAGACGATCGCCGAGATCCTCGCCTACATCCAGGCGCTCGTCGCGGGGGGCCACGCGTATGCGGCCGACGGCGACGTGTACTTCCACGTGCGCTCAGACCCCGGCTACGGCAGCCTCTCGCACCGCCAGCTCGACAGCATGGACCAGGGCGAGGGGATCGATGGCGCAGAGCGCAAGCGCGACCCGCTCGACTTTGCGCTGTGGAAGGCACACAAGCCGGGGGAGGACACGCAGTGGGACTCGCCGTGGGGTCCCGGCCGTCCGGGCTGGCACATCGAGTGCTCGGCGATGGCCGAGCAGTGCCTGGGCGTCGGCTTCGACATCCACGGCGGCGGCTCGGACCTCGTCTTCCCCCACCACGAGAACGAGGCCGCGCAGACGCGCGCGGCACGCGGCGCGGAGCTCACGCGGCTGTGGATGCACAACGGCATGATCCAGTTCACCGGCGAGAAGATGGCCAAGTCGGTGGGCAACATCGCGCTGCTGCACGAGGTGCTCGAGCGCCACGGCCGCGACGCCGTGGTCACGTATCTGATCTCCGGCCACTACCGCCAGCCGCTGGCGTTCTCAGACGCCGAGCTGCAAGACGCCGGACGGCGCGTACAGCGCATCCGCGACGCGCTGCGCCGCCTGGATGCGGGCCACGCCAGCCCCGCGGACATGGCGCGCCACAAGGACGCGTTCTTCGCGGCGCTCGCCAACGACTTCAACACCCCCGCCGCGCTCGCCTCGCTGTTCGAGTGGGTCAGGGAGGCCAACCGGCGCGGGGAGTCCGTGGGCGACGCCGACTTGCGCGAGATGCTCGCGGTGGTCGGGCTCGGCGGCCTCTCCGCGCTGGGGGCGGCGCAGGGCGACGTCTCCGGCGTCGACCCCGAGGCCGCCTCGCTGCTGGCGGCGCGCGAGCAGGCGCGCCGGGCACGCGACTTCGACACCGCGGATCGCCTGCGGGAGCAGCTGGGCGCGCGCGGGTGGGAGATCCGCGACGGACCGGACGGTCCCGAGCTGCTCCCGCTGTCCGCGCCGTGATCATCTACGGGCGCAACCCCGTCAAAGAGGCGCTGCGCGGCCGGCGCGCGCCGCACGTGGGGGAGGTGTGGGCGACCTCCGGCGCCGCGCGGGAGCCGTGGCTGGTGGGCGTGCCCGTGCGGATCGCCGCCGCCGAGGAGATCGAGCGGCGCTGCGGCTCGCCCGCGCACCAGGGCCTGTGCGCCGACGCCGGCCCCTACCCGTACGTGGGCGTCGAGGAGCTGCTCGCCGGCGAGCAGCCGCTGCTGGTGGCGCTCGACCAAGTGCAGGACCCGCAGAACCTCGGCTCGATCTGCCGCACCGCCGAGTGCGCGGGCGCCGCCGGCGCGGTCATGCCCGAGCGCCGGGCCGCCGAGGTGACCGCCGCGGTGTGCAAGGCCTCCGCCGGCGCCGTCGAGCACCTGCCGATCGCGCGCGTGCGCAACCTCGCCGATTTCCTCGTCCAGGCGCGCGCCGCCGGCTGCTGGTGCTATGGAGCGAGCGCGCCCGCGCGCCACGATTCCCACGCGCTGGAGAGCGCGGCGGGGCCGGTGGCCTACGACGCGCCCGACTATCGTGGCGCGGGCGTGGTGCTGGTCCTGGGCAGCGAGGGCAGGGGGCTGCGCCCACGGGTGGCGAGCGCGTGCGACCAGCTGATCGCGCTGCCGCTCCTCGGTCGCGTTGACTCGCTCGGCGTCAGCGCTGCCGCGGCGGCCATTTTGTACGAGATCTTGCAAGCGCGTGGCGGGGGTCTTGACAGGGTTCCATAACTGTGCAAGGCTGCGCGAACATAACGCTGAACCTAAGGTTGAAGGCCTGGGGTGAGGCGTACTGAATAAGGTTGGCGCCAGGGGAGGAGTGCGCCACTGAGCACGTTTTGAGCCCGCCAGGGAGGCGGTCTCTCGGAAAGGATCTGCTCGTGGCACGAATCTCCCATCACCCTAACTCTGAACCTAAGGTTGAGGATGTCTTCCTGATCGCCCTGGCGAAGCAGGGCGACCGCAACGCGTACGACCGCCTGGTCAAGCGCTATCACGGCTTCGTCCGCCTGAAGGCTTCGTCCTATTTCCTCGCCGGCGGCGACTCCGAAGACCTCATCCAGGAGGGGCTCGTAGGCCTGTACAAGGCGATCCGCGACTTCCGCACCGATCGCGAGTCGAGCTTCCGCAACTTCGCCGAGCTGTGCATCACGCGGCAGATCATCACCGCCGTGAAGACCGCCACGCGCAACAAGCACACGCCGCTCAACCAGTACGTGTCGTTCTCCTCCACGCCCGCCGGCACCGGCGAGGACGTGCCCACGCTCGATCAGATGCTGCCGGGGCCAAGCGTCCACGACCCCGTCAACCAGGTGATCTCCTCCGAGGAGCTGCGCTCGCTCGTCGGCTGCCTGTCCACCGCCCTGTCAGAGCTCGAGAGCCGCGTGCTGTCGCTGTATCTCGACGGCTACTCCTACGAGCAGGTTGGCAGCCGCCTCGCCTGCGACACCAAGACGGTCGACAACGCCCTGCAGCGCGTCAAGCGCAAGGTCGGCGCCCACCTGCAGTCGCGCGCGGTGGCCGCCTGAGCGCTGCCTGACGGCCGCCCGCTGGACTGCCTGAGCGCCGCGCGCGGTGGCCGCCTGAGCCGCCCCGCCCCGCTGTGACCGCCCCAGGGGAAAGAGGGCGGTCACAGGGGCCGTGGCGGCCTCCCGGCTCTAGGTCTGGCCTTCGGAGGGCAGCGTCGGGTTCTCCGGCGGCGCGCTCACCAGCCTGGACGCCGGCGCGGCGTTCACCTGGATGGTGAACGTTTCGCTGACCGTGCTCCCGTTCTGCGGGTCGCCGGGGATCTTCACGCGCACTTTCGTCGTGCCGAGCGCGTAGAACCGGTATTCGATCGCGAACGTGTATTCGGGTTTCGCCGGTGGCGCAGGGGGGATGACCTCGCCGATGGCGATCACGTGGAAGGCCGTGTGCGCCCCGTTTTCACGTTCGAGGTACACCCTGTGTCCGGCGACCCCCGGCTTGACCGTCCCGGAGAACGTCAGCGCTGTGCCAGCTTCCACGGTGCTGCCCGGCGAGAGGCTGGTCGTGAGCACGTATTTCACGCCCTCGAACAGCGGCGCCGAGACTTTGCCGGCGGCGCGCGCCTCGTAGAAGGTGCCTTCCGTGGGTGACTGCGAGGGGAAGCTGTACGCGCCTTCGGTGCTTTCGGTCTTCGTTTCGGACACCTGCGCGTATCCCGGTTGGTGGGCGGCACGCGCGAACAGCTGCACGGGCGTGCCGGTCGGGACTTTTTCGCCGCTCGTGCCCACGTTGCCGCTGATCGTCGCCGACTGCCCGTAGGAGATCGGGTCGGCGCTGGTGTTGATCGTGAGGCTCGGGTTCTGTCGCTGCTCGATCTCGTAGACCAGCGTGTTCGACGGGCTCGCCACGTTCAGCAGCGGTGCGCGCACGAGCACGCGGATGTTCGCCGGGCCGGCCACGCGGAAGATGTGCTTGATTTCGAAGTGGCCTTCCTTGCCGACCAGCGCAGGCGTGCCGATCCGGTGCCATTCTTCGCCCCGCGCGACGTCCTGACGCTGGAGCACCACCCGCGCGTGTTCGTCGGCTGGGCTGACCGTCCCCGTGAACGTGACTTCGTTCACGCGACCGGTGCGCAGCGTCGTCGGTTGCACGCCTTCGGGAGGGCCGGCGAGCTTGACTTCGGCGAGCACCCGCTCGCGACGGAACCCGCTGCGAACTTCACCTGCCAGCGCGTAGAATTCGCTGTTGGTAGTCACGCCGGAGATCGGCATCGAGTAGGCGCCGCTCTTTTCGGTGGTGCCGGTTGTGGCGACGCTGAAGCTCGGGGACAGCGCCGTGCGCTCGTAGATGGTGACCGTCTGTCCGCTCACTTCGCCGGTGTTGCACATCAGCTGACCGGCCGTGGTCGCGGTTTCGCCGACGGTGATCACGCGCTGCTTGAGTTCCAGGCTCAGGCGACAGCCGTGTACATGTTTGCGCGGCAGCGCGCCCGGCACGCGCGTGTGCCGCGGCAGTGCCGACGCGGCGGCGCAGAACAGCGCCAGCAGCGCCGCCGCGGCGAGCGCCGCGGTCAACTTGATCGATCGCATCGGTGCCTTCTCCTTGTGCTGGGGACGTACGGGACTTGCGTCAGCTCCCCTAACCCTTCGGCTAGGTCTGGGTTGCGGTGCGCCGGCTTTGCGCGTAGACGGGCGCAAGGTATGATCGAGCCAGGGTTTGACAGCCCAGGACCACAGTAACCCCCTGGGGATGGGGGCGATTGGCGAGAGGAGATGGCGCAATGGAGGCCACGGCCACCGAAACGATCACCCAGCAGCCGGCCGCGCTGGCCGCGGAGACGATGGCGCAGGCCTTCCGTGTGACCGCCGCCGAACGCGCCGGGGAGGTCGCCATCCGCACGAAGGGCGACGAGTTCGCGATCACCTGGGGCGAGCTGCGCGAGCGCGTGGACGCGCTCGCCGGCGGCCTGGCGAAGCTGGGCGTGGGCCGCGGCGACACGGTCGCGCTGATGCTCTCCAACCGCCCCGAGTTTCACCTGTGCGACCTCGCCGCGATGATGCTCGGCGCGACGCCCTTCTCGCTGTACACCACCTACACGCCCGAGCAGATCCGCTACCTGATCAGCGACTCGCAGGCGAAGGTGCTGATCTGCGAGCAGCAGTACCTGGCGCAGGTGCGCGAGGCGCGCCGCGAGCTGCCGGGGCTCGAGTACGTGATCGTCGTCGACGGCGACGCGCCGCTGGGCACGCTCGCGCTGTCCGACGTGGAGGGCTCGAACCCCGACTTCGACGTCGAGGCGGCCGTCGCGCGGATCGAGCCCACGGACGTGCTCACGCTGATCTACACCTCCGGCACCACCGGGCCGCCGAAGGGCGTGCAGCTGATCCACCGCAACCTGCGCGCGCTCGTGCAGAGCACCGCCGGCATGATCGAGTTCCCCCGCGACGGGCGCGTGATCTCCTGGCTGCCCGCCGCGCACGTCGCCGAGCGCAACGCCCACCACTACCTGCCGATCGTGTTCGGCCTGCAGATCACCTGCTGCCCGGACCCGCGCGAAGTGCTCGCCTACCTGCCTGAAGTCCGGCCCAGCTGGTTCTTCGCCGTGCCGCGCATCTGGGAGAAGCTCAAGGCGGGCCTGGAGGCGATGGTCGAGGGCCAGCCGCCCGAGCGCCAGGCGCAACTGCAGGCGGCGCTGGCGGCGGGCATCGAGAAGGTGCGCCTCGAGCAGGCCGGCGAGCCGGTGCCCGCCGCGCTGGCCGAGCAGGTGGCGCAGGCGGACGCGGAGATCTTCGCGGGGCTGCGCAGCATGCTGGGGCTCGACCAGGTGGAGGCGATCAACGTCGGCGCCGCCCCCACGCCGGTCGAGGTGCTCGAGTTCTTCCACGCGATCGGGCTGCCGCTGGCCGAGCTGTGGGGCATGAGCGAGACCTGCGGCGCAGGCTCCGTAAACCCCAAGGAGCGGATCAAGCTCGGCACCGTCGGCCCGCCGGCGCCCGGCGTTGAGATCAAGCTCGACGACGACGGCGAGGTGCTCGTGCGCTCAGACGTCGTCATGCTCGGCTACCGCAACCTGCCGGAGAAGACCCGCGAGACGTTCACCGACGACGGCTGGCTGCGCACCGGCGACATCGGCTGCTTCGACGATGACGGCTACCTGAAGATCGTCGATCGCAAGAAGGAGCTGATCATCAACGCCGCCGGCAAGAACATGTCGCCGGCCAACATCGAGGCGACGCTCAAGAGCGCCTCGCCGCTGATCGGCCAGGCTGCGTGCATCGGCGACCGCCGCCCGTACAACACCGCGCTGATCGTCCTCGACGCCGACTTCGCGCCCGCGTGGGCGGCCGGCCAGGGCATCGAGGACACCGCGCTGGAGGCGCTCGCCGAGGACGAGCGCGTGCGCGCCGCCATCCAGGAGGCGGTCGACGCGGCCAACGCGAAGCTCGCGCGCGTGGAACAGATCAAGAAGTTCCACATCGTGCGCGGCGACTGGCTGCCCGGCGGCGACGAGCTGACGCCGACGATGAAGCTCAAGCGCAAGCCGATCGCCGAGAAGTACGAGCAGACGATCGACGGGATGTACGCCGGCTAACGCCCCTGGCGTCCGCGGCACTCAGGCTGTCCAGCGAGCGCGGGCGCCGCGGCGGCGAGGGCCCGCTTCATCGCGCCATCAACTCGCGCATGTGCTTGGCGAGCGTCGCCGGCTGGTCCTCGGGGATCAGCGTGTAGGAGTCCGCCACCACCTCCAGATGGCCCTGCGGCAGCAGCCCGGCCAGGCGGGGGCCGTGGTCCTTGGGCATCATGCGGTCGTCGCCCGCCCACGCCACGAGCGCGGGGCGCTCGAAGCGCCGCAGCGCGTCCGCGATCGCGACCAGTTCGCGCCGCCCTTGCTTGGCGCTGAGGATGTACTTGCGTAGGTCGCGGCGCACCCCCGGCTGGGTGGTCGCCGGCGCGAACCAGCGGTCCATCACCTCCTTCGGCACCGGGCGCTTGCTCAGCCAGCCCCACGTCAGCGGCAGCCGGCGCAGGCGGTCGAAGCGAAACGGGAGCATCGTGGCGGCGATGCCGCCGGGCATGCGGGCGATGTACGGGAGCAGTTGCGCGGGCCCCTTCGGCGGCACGTTGTCGAAGGCCTCGCACGAGCAGATCGCCAGCCGCGCGAGCCGCTCGTCGTAGGCGCTGCCCACGAGCAGCTGCGGGCCGCCCCAGTCGTTCATCGCCAGCGTCACCTCGCTCAGCTCCAGGTGCTCGAGCAGCTCGCCAAGCAGGCCCGCGACGCCCCTCATCGACAGGTCCGCGTCCGCGCGCATCGGCTGGCGGTGGGCGCCCAGCGGCAGGGTGGGGGCGATGCAGCGAAAGTCCGTCCGCAGGTCAGCGATCACGTGGCGCCACTGCGTCCCGTCCATGATCAGGCCGTGGCCGAACACGATCGCGGGGCCGCCTCCGCCCGTGTCTTCGTAGTCGATCGTTCCCGCCGAGAGCTCTACCTGCGGCACCGCCACTCCTCATACATATAAATAAATAGATAGATCGCTCTAGTCGCGGCTAGGCTACCATCTTCGAGAACGACGCGCAGCGGGAGGAGGATTCGTTTGCCGACGGACACCAGAGACCGGATCGTGGAGTCCAGCGCGGAGCTGTTTCGCCGTCAGGGCTACGCGGGCACGGGCATCAAGCAGATCCTCGCCGCCGCCAGCGCGCCGTTTGGCTCGCTGTACCACTTCTTCCCAGGGGGCAAGGAGCAGCTTGGGGCGGAGACCATCCGCTCGTCCGGGCGCCTGTACATGCAGCTGCTCGCCACCGTCGCCCGCGACGCCCCCGACGTGCCCAGCGCTGTGAGCGCGTTCTTCACCGGCGCCGCGCACACGCTCGTGGAAACCGACTACGCCGACGCCTGCCCGATCGCCACCGTCGCCCTGGAGGTGTCCAGCACCAGCGAGCCCCTGCGCGAGGCCTGCGCGGAGGTGTTCGACGCGTGGATCGACGCCGCCACCATCTACTTCGCCGCCGCCGGCATCGAGCGCGAGCGCTCGCGCGAGCTGGCGATCACCATGCTGTGCCTGCTGGAGGGGGCGTTCGTGTTCTGCCGCGCGCTGCGCTCCACCGAGCCGCTGCTCCACGCCGGCGCCAGCGCCAGCGGGGCCGTGCGCGCCGCCCTCGACTCAGCGGCTCAGCCGCCCGAGGCCTCGTAGCGCGCCTGCTCCTCCGCCGTGCGCTCCGCCCACGGGATCGCCTGCAGGCGCGCGTCCGGGATCGGCTCGCCGCTCTCGATCGACACGCCGTACGTGCCCTGCGCGAGACGCTGCTCGGCGCGCGCGATCGCCTCCAGCTCCGCGCGCAGCTGCTCGGCCTCCTCCTCTGCGACCTCCGCGTCGAACATGTCCTCGGCCACGTCAGCCGCCTCGAACACGTCCGGGGTGTCTTCAGGCTTTGGCAGCGGTTGCGCGCCGAGCGCGTGCTCGATGCGCGCGCGCTCGGCGGCCAGCAACTCGCGGGCGTGCTCGTCGTCCATGCGCGCAGTATGCACCGCGCGGGATGCGCGCGTGGGCACGTCCGCGCCGTGGGCACGGTCTGGCAGGCGCTTGCGCAAGCTCAAGCAGCGCCGCCGGGGGACCGATAGCGAACAGCGGAGACCGACAGGTCATCCGGGTAGAGGGCGACCCCCAGGGAGGCCAAACGCTCATTCTCCGGCCTCCCTGGGTCGCTCTCATCAAGCTCGCGTTCGAGAGCCGACGGCCGGGATCGAACCGGCGACCTATCGCTTACAAGGCGATTGCTCTGCCAGCTGAGCTACGTCGGCTTGGCGGTCGTATCGTAGCGCTGCACTACACCCGGTCGTCCAGTCTCGGCGCAGTTTCGTGAAGCGATGCCGGTGGCGAATCGCCGTGGCGTGGGATGCGGCGCAAGATCGTCTGTCGCTCTAGCACGCAGTCGTCTACATCACCCAACAGGCGGCGCGTTGACCATCACCTGTCGCACCTGCCTGTCAGCGGACGGAAAGAGATCGAATCTTCTTTTAGCGGACAGTGAAGTCCACAAGGCCCTCAACCTTGGATCGGGCCGCGTAGGCCCTGTGCGCGGGGGCAGGGAACGGTGGTGGTGGTGTTTGTGTGTGTTTCGTTGGCGAACGCGAGTGCTGCTGCGAAGGGGAATCCGTGTCGTGGGCAATGGCGGGGCAGGAGGATGCCTTGGGGTTGGTAGGGGACGAGCTTGCCGTCGGTGCGTTCGTAGTAGATGAGGCCCTTCGGCCCAAACGTAGCGTCCATGCGTACAACAGAGACATCTGGGCCATCGGCGAGGCCTGGTATGAGGGGCACGGCGATGTGGATGTGTTCGTATGGCGGGGGGCCGGGGAGCAGGACGCCGTCTAGGACGAATTCGGCCGTGACCGGCGTGTCGGCGATGACGTTGAAGTACATGGCGATGTGGCCTTCGCCTTCGGGGGCGCGGATGATCGATATTTGGGCGGTCTCGTCGAAGGTTTCGGAGCCGACTGGGAGCTCGGCGGTCGCGGTTCCGTGGCCCATCACGGACTCGATGGGGCATCCTGCGGGGCCGAGTTCTTCGAGCAGCGCTTGTTTGCATGTTGTGATGCCGAGACCGCTGACGTCGAGTCCGAGGCTTCGCGGGTAGAGGACATCGAGGCCGGCGAGTGGGGGTGGAAGCTGGCCGGGGGGTGCAGTGATGTTGAGGTTGAAGCTGACGTTGGTGGCGCGGCCGAGGACATATGGCGAGAAGCCCACATGGAGGGTCGCTGACGGCGCTGCGCGTGCGGTCGCGGGCAAGAGTGCGAGGGCGGCGAGCATGGCGAGGGGAGGGCGGACTCGTCGCACAGCTGGTGGTCGCCGGCCAGGGAGGTCAGTAGGTGAGCTTGCCGCCGGTGGCTTGGATGGTCACCGCGTCGGTTCGCCGGTCGAATACGCCGTAGAGGCCGGCGCTTCCTTTGATGTGCGCGTAGCGTCCCGTGCCGCTGGTGGCGAGGAAGGAGCCGGCGAAGCTTTGGTATCGGCCGGAGCCGTGTGGGTTGGCCTGCCCGTGGCCGGAGATTGATCCTGCGGAGGTGTGGATCGTGAAGCTCGCGGTGAAGAGCGAGCCGGTATGCAGCTCGGCGTGCGCGGAGCCGACGAGGGCGCCCGAGACGGGGCCTTCCTCGAAGAGCTCTGAGCCTTCGGCGCTGACCAGGTGCAGGTGGGCGGTGGCTGTGCCTTGTAGGACGGGGGCGATGCGAGCGCTCGTGCCGTTGCCAGCGACCGAGGTGGCGGGGTACGCGATGAGGGCCGCGGCCGACGCGAGTACCGTGCTCGCGATGGCGCAGGCTCGGAGTGTCCGTCCGGCGTTACGTCTTGGTGATTCGTTCATGGTGGGCGAGAGGGCACCGGTTATTGGGATAGATGCTACTGGCGGACCTGGCGTTGTCGAGCGCGGTTTTTCATTGTCTGGTGTTTTGCGATGAGCGCGTGCTTGCGCCAGACTGGGATCGTGGTGCGGCCTGGCTTGCGTCCGAATCCGTCGCGTTCGATTTGTCGCAGGTACTCCCTGTAGAGCGCTGCGGAGATCGCCATCCAGGCGCTGCCGTTCGTGAGCTGCGGGATGGCTCGCATCCCGTCCTCATAGAGCCTGTCGGCGCGGGCGATCTGGTCGCGCAGCAGCGCCTCGCGGTCTCCCGGCGTGGGGAAGCCGAAATGCTCGATGGCTGTGCGGGGGAGGTAGAGGCGTCCGTTTGCGAGGTCCTCGTCGATGTCGCGCACGATGTTCGTGCGCTGCATGGCTCGGCCGAGCGTCTCCATTTGCTGCTCGCCATTGCGGTGTGTGGTGCCCAGGATTGCCGCGAGCATGATCCCCACGGTCCCGGCTACGCGGTGGCAATAGGCGTCGAGGTGCGCCTCGGTTTCGATACTTGCGCCGTCGAGGTCTTGGCGCATCCCTTCGCAGAAGTCGGCGATGGCCTGCGGCGGGATTGGATAGCGGCGCGAGAGCCGGTTCAGGGTATGGGTCTCTGGAGTGCCTAGGTCGACGCCGTTGATCCAGTATTCGATCGCGTCGACGCGTTCTGCTGCTTGGGGGTCATTCTCGTCGACGAGGTCGTCGATGGTGCGCAGCATGTGGTAGAGCTGGCGAACGTCGCGCTGGAGCGGGGTCGGTAGTAGGAGCAGGCCGGCACTGAAGGTGCTCGCGGCGAGCACGGCCGCGGGGTCTCGATGCTGGCTTGTGGGTGTGCTCGAGCGTGATGCGTGGCTTGTGTGTGATGGGTTCATGGGCTGACGCTACCCCGGCCGTTTGGCCGGTGGGCGTCAGCGACTGCGGTGTTTCCTTACTCGGTTGAGAAGACGGCGCGGGCGTGGAATCCGCCGGTTTGTGCTGCCGCGACCAGGGCGCCGAGTAGCGAGATCGCGGCGGCGATGACGAGCGTGAGCAGGGCGAGCGCCCATGCGGGCTCGAAGTGGACGGACGCGCCGGTTGTTTGGTGCAGCCATCCGTCGATGAGTGCCTGTCCGAGGAGTCCGACGGCGATGCCGACGAGGCATCCGGCGAGCAGTAGCGAGCCCGTCTCGTAGGTGAGGAGTCTGACGAACTGGCCGGTGCTCATGCCGATCGACATGAGCGAGTCGAGCCGTCCGCGCTGTTGCCAGATTGCGCCGAGCATCAGCGTGAGCACCGAGATGACTGCCGCTATCAGCACGACGATCGTCGTGTCGTTTAGCCTGGCGAGCGTGCTTCCGAGGACTGAGCTGACTTCTGCACGGCGTTCGCCGGCTGTCTTGACCGCGAGGGCCGAGTGGCCTGGTAGCGCGTGTTCGACGGCCAACTTTGCTTGTTCTGGTGGGATGCTTCGTTTGAGCGTGACGGCGAGCTCGCTGGCGTTGCTGCTGTGCCACAGCCGTGCCTGTTCGGCGCCGTTGATGACGATCGCGCCGGGCAGCCAGCCGTAGTTGGCGATGATCGCGGCTACGCGCAGGTGCGCGTAGCCGGAGGGCGTGGGTAGCGTGAGACGCTCACCGACCCGTGTGTGTTGTTCGCTGGCGATTGCCTGGCTGATGGCCGCCCACCCGCCTGCACGCAGCTCACGGTCCGCGGTCGCGAGCGAGCCTTGAACGAGCTGGCTCGGCGCGATCTGCGCGACCAGCTGCGGCGGCGGGCCGAGGACCCACACCCGTCGCGCGGGCAGGTCGAGAAACGAGTCGCGCCACGGCAGCACGGAGCTGACGGCGCTGACTGTTTCTAGATGCGCTTGTGTTTCGCGGTAGTCGAATGGCTCGGTCGTGTAGACGTTCTCGGGCCCTCCGGGCTTGACCCAGAGCTCGGCGCTCGAGAGCAGCTCACTGGCCCCGGTGCGTGCGGCGGCTTTTATGTTTGCTACACACCCGCCGATCACGACCACGAGGAACGCGGCGATCGCGCCAGTCGCGAGCAGTGCGACTGACCGTCCAGCCGAGGTGCGCAGCTGCGCGACGGAGAGTCGTAGCGGGGCGTCACCAGTTCGGTTGGCTGCGGTGTTTGCGAGTCCGAGCAGCCAGCGCAGGATCAGCGGCAGGCAAACGATCAGTCCCGCAGCGAGTCCTAGAAGCGCGACGACCGTCGTTGAGGGCATCGCTGCCGCGATGCTCACAGAGCCAGCAATCAGGAGCGCTCCGCAGACGAATGCGGCTGCGTTTGAGAGACGTAGCTTGCTGGTGAAGGAGAGCGTTTGCCCGACTGCCTCTGGCTCTGCCGCTGCGCTGCTGCGCAGGATCACGAGCGCCGGTAGGATCGCTGCCGCGGCTGCCGCGACGATCCCGCTCGCGAGCGCGAGAAGGATCGTCTGTGGGCCGATCACACGCTGGTTGCCGATCGCGAACGCCGCAGCTATGTAGCCGGGCACCGACCGGTATGCGACCAGGGAGATACCGTCGCCCACGAGCAGCCCGATCAGGCAGCCCGTGAGCCCGACGACGACCGCGTCGAACGCCAGCGACGCGACGATCATTGAGTCAGGCGTGCCGATCTCGACGAGCTGCAGCATGAAAGGCCGGCGCTCCTCGCTCGCCAACAGCAGCGCGTTGTAGGCGATGATGATCCCGGCCACGAGACTGATCGCGCTGAACAGCAACGTGAGCTGCGCTTCAGGGCCAGCCGCATCAGCCAGCAGGCTCGCTTCCGCAGTGATCGGCCGCACGTCCAGTGTCGCGCCGAACCGTGCGGTGAGTGCGCGCCGCACCTGGTTTTCGTGTCCGGGCTGCGGCTCGATCAGCACCCGCGAGACGCGACCGGGGAGCCGGGCCACGCTCTGCACGATGGGAAGCGTCGACGCCGCGATCGGGCTTTCCGCGACAGCGCCGATGCTGCCCGAGCCGACGGTCGCGTCGAGCGCGAGATGTTCGGTGCGCTCGCCGACGAGCAGCGAGACGTTACCGCCAACTTCGGCGCCGATCGCCCGTGCGGTCGGCTCGGTCAACACGAGCAACCCTCGTCTTGACGCTTCCCCCGCGTGCTGAAACGCCAGCGAGACCCTGCCGGCCAGCGCGTCGACCTGTTCATTGGCGCCGACCAGCGTCAGCGCGCGGCGTCCCTTCGGCCCGACAGCGACAACTGGCTGTAGCAGGATCGGCGCTGCCGCCCTGACCCCTGGCACGCGTTCCACTTCTTCGGCGATGCTTTGGTTGAAGCCTTCTGGGGAGCGGGCGGCGAGTTCGAGCGTCGCGCGCCCAGCGACACCACGCGAAAGTTCTTGGAAGGAGCCACCGATGCTGTGGTGTGCGACCTGCACCGTGAACAGCAGCGCGACGCCGGCGGCGACGCCCCCGATGGCCATCAGCTCGCGCAACGGCTGCACCCGCAGGTGACGCCGGTAGAACAGCAGCAGCGTGCGCAGATAGCTGATCATTCGCTGATCGCCGGGTGCGTCTCCAGCTCAGGCTCTGTGAGCCTGCCGTCGCGCATGCCGAGCACCCGGTCGGCGTACGGCGCAAGGCGCACATCGTGGGTCACGAGCACCAACGCGGCGCCACGCTCACGCGGCAATGTGCTCAAAAGCTCGAGCACGGCACCCCCGGTGTCGCTGTCGAGGTTGCCGGTCGGCTCATCGGCGAGGATCAGCCGCGGCTCCCCGACGAGTGCCCTCGCGATCGCGACGCGCTGCTGCTCACCACCGGAAAGCCGGGCAGGCGTTCGGGCCGAGCGGGCGAGCAGCCCGACCTCATCGAGCGCGGCGAGCGCACGGCGGCGAGACTCACGATGCTCGACACCGCGCAGCAGCAGCGGAAGCGCAACATTCTCCTCTGCCGAGAGGCCGCCCGTCAGGTTGAAGTTCTGGAACACGAACCCGAGCCGCGTGCGGCGGTACGCGAGGATCTCGCGTTTGCTCATCGCGGCGAGCTCGCGTCCTTCGAACCGCACGCTTCCCCCATCGGCGCGCAGCAGCCCGGCCGCAAGCAACAGCAGCGTCGTCTTGCCCGAACCGCTGGCGCCGAAGATCGCCACGACCTCGCGCTCGTACACCCTCATGCTCACGTCCTCGACGGCGTGGACGATCTCACCCGGACTCTCGTACAGCTTGCGGGCGTGCTCGAACTCAAGCATCAGCCGCAAGGCGACCCGAGCGGTCTGGGAAGCGGTACAGCTGGCCTTGCTCACTGGTGGGCTGCGGGTTCACCAGATTCCCGTCGCAGAGGTACATAACCGGGTTGGCGCCGATCAGCGCGCCGGCGTCGGCGTCGGCGACGAGCACCGCGACCTTGGCCTCCCTGGCGAGCGAGGCGAGCAGCCCCATGACCGCCTCCTCCTCGACCAGCGAAAGCCTCGATGCGGGGCCATCGGCGAGCAGCAGCCGTGGTTCTGTGACCAGAGCGCGCGCGATCGCGACGCGCTGGCGCTCGCCGGCGGAGAGCTCGTGTGCTTCCATCGCCGCGCACTGCTCCACTTCGCACGCGAGCAGCACCTCGCGGGCCTGGCGCTCGGCGATGTGGTGATCGCGGCGATCGACGAGCAACGGCATCGCGACATGCGTGAGGACACTTACCCCGCTGGACGCCGCGGGGGGCTCAGCCCAAATGCACGCGATCTCGCGGCGGCGGAAGCGTGTCCGCTCGCGGTTGGACATCTCATCCAGACGCTGGCCGTTATAGGTGACGGTGCCGCTGTCCGGCCTCTGCAGACCGGCAGCGATCCGCAGCAGCGTCGTCTTGCCCGACCCGCTCGGACCATAGATGCCCATCATCTGGCCCCGCGCGAGCTCGAGCGACACGCTATCCAGGGCAAGCCGATCCCCGGCTGGGCGCGCGAAGCGCTTGCTCACGCGCTCAAGACGCAGCATCATCCTCGCCTCGGGATGCCACATCCTCGGCGGCCTGCAGCTGCCTCGCGGCCATCCTGGCGAACAGCCGCTGCTGCGCGCCGATCTCAGCATGAGTCCGCTGGGTGCCTGCACGGTCATGCCTCGGCGGCCAGTCCGCGTCTCGATACAAGATCCAGGAGACGGTGTCGTGGGCGTCCTTGGCCCACTCGAGCTCCGCTTTGAGATGGACGATGTCGCCTCGCAAGCCAAGCCGCAGCAGCATGCGATCTGTGCGCACCGCGGGCCCCTGCGGCACCGCGTCGTGCTGGCGCGCGATCTCGCTCAGACGTTCCGCGCAGTCGCGCGTGTAGTCCTCGATTTGCCGCAAGGACGCTTCCAGCCGGTCGGGACCCGCGAGCGCGAGCTTGACGAGCAGCGGCCTACGCGGCAGTGCCGCGGCGCCCGAGGGCTCCTGCAGCCACCAGCGCTCGACCTCCTCGATCCCCTTCTGCGTGATCGCCATGACCTGTCGGCCCTTGCGATCCTTCGGAGCGTCGGTCACTGGCGTGATCAGTGCCTCTCTTTCCAGAGCACGTAGCGTGTGCGATACCTGGCCGGGGTTGATCGCCCACGTCGGCCCCAACAGTCCCGCCAGCCGGTTCGCGAGCTCGTACCCGTACGCCGGGCGCTCGACCAGCAGCCCCAACAGAGCATTCCTCGCCGCGGACACTCAGCCTACCTCCCTTGAGCCAGCCATCAAATTGATCCCCCTATACAGGAGCATTCTGGGCGACAGAACTCTACAGCCAGCCGCCCCGGCCCGCGTTTCGCGTCCAACGAACGCTTGCTTAAAAGGGTCGCTGGAGGGCGCCACGGTGTACTCCACGCCGCCTCTGGGATATTCACGCGAGCGTCTCTAGCTCGCTAGAACACCTGCAATAGAGCCAAATCGGTCCGGCCATACGACTCGTTCCGGTCACACGAGCGACCCGCATCGAGACCAGACCGCCGGCTCACAAATGCTTGCAAGCAAGTATTGACCACGCCATCCGGCCCTGCGCATCCTGTGCTCCGCATGATCACAGGCACGTACACCCGCGCATGCGCCTGCGGCGGTGAGCACGGGCGCACTCGCTCGCGCGCTGCCACTAGGCTCAGGTCTCGCTGTCCACCAGTTGTGGGCGTAGCGCGCGCCGTGCGAGGCGGGCGGTGGTGAGGTCGCCTGCGCCCACGAGCCCGCCGGCGGCCGGGTTTTACTCACCTTTGCCCGGCCGTCGGCGCAAACGTCACGAACAGCGGACGGTTCGGCTCACCGCGGTGATCGTCGCATGACCATCACGGTCACACGCGGCCACGTAGTAGAGGCTGAACGACCCGGCGCGACGATGGGTGTACGACCGGTGCATCCTGGGCAGGTCGAGAAGCATCACCGCTCCCCCCGCCGGCGGTCTCGACCTGCCCCCACCTCATTGCAAACCTGCCCACCCTCGCGCTACCGCGCCGCCTCGCAGGCACGGGGGACAGCGCCGACAGATCACGGGATCGACTGTGCGGGGTGAGCGCAGAACGTCACGGGAGGCGTCACAGCATGCACTTCCGCCGGCCGTTGAGCCGTGCGGCGAGGACTGCGAGGGTGTCTCGGTTGAGCTGACAGTACGGCAAGTCGAGGAGATTGTGCATGCTGCCGTTGATGCTGGAGGTTTGACGGCGGTGCTGTCGGGGCTTCGGGCGATGGAGGAGCTGCCCAGGGGGTGCGTGATGGAGCTTGATGAGCGGAGGTTCTCGCGGTCTTTGCTTGCGGGGTTGCTCGTGCTGGCGGCGTTCCCGGCTGACGGTGGTGATGCGGGCGTGGGGGAGCTGGCTCGGCGGCTGGAGATGAACACGAGCACCGTCCACAGGTACCTCTCCACGCTGGCGGCGGTCGGCGTGGTGGAGCGCGACCCTGCGACGCGGCGGTACAGGCTCGCGTCATGAATGTCACGCTCGAGCTTACCGATGCGCAGGTGTGTGAGCTGGTGGCCAGCGCCTTCGCAGAGCGTGCGCGCTTGACGTTGCTTTCGGGGTTGAGCGGCCTCTCGGTGCTGCGTGAGCAGGTCACGCCGTTCCTGCGGGACTCGGGGTGCTCGACTGAGGCTTTGCGGGCGGTGCTGGTGTACGCGGCGTTTCCGGTAGATGGCAGCGAGCGTGCTGTTACGGATATCGCCGCTGAGCTCGGGTTTTCAACGAGCACGAGCCATCGCTACATCAGTTCGTGGGTGGCGGTCGGGCTGTTGCGGCAGGACCCGCAGTCGCGTCGCTACCGGCGTGCAACTCCTGTGCCCGCGACGAGGGGCTGCGGGGATGCACATTGAGTGCATGCAGAGCGAGCTCGCCGCTTCTAGGGCGGTGTGGACGCGTGGAGAGACTTCGATGCGGGCCTGCGAGCTGCGGGCGGTGTCGGGGCTTGTGTGTGCGCCGGCCGGAGTTTTCCACCTTCCGTCCGGCCGGCGCGCGCGCTCGACAGGCATACCCCCGAGCGCAGGGCCCCAACGACGATGACAGCGAGGCCTACGTCCCTAGCTCTGACGCCGACGGCGGGACGGTGTTTTTTCGGGTTGTCGGGGCTGGTGTGGTTGTGATGGGCGCGTGTAGTGAGACGCTGGTGGTGAGGGTGAGCCGGGCTGAGCGTGAGCATTTCGAATGCTTGGCGCGGCTGCTGGATGTTTCGATGTCCGAGGTTGTGCGGCAGGCGATGGGGCTGGTAGGCGAGTGTGAGGTTGGCGAGGGGCCGCCGTCGGGGCATGACCCGCGGCTGCGGTTTATCAGTGAGTCTCGTCGACCTTTGCGGCGGCCATGACGTTCGCGGAGTATGTGGCTGTCGAGCGGCTGTTTGCGCGGTCTGCGGTTGCTGTGGTGACTGGTTTGCATCGCTCGCATGTTTGTTGCGCCGAGTGGGGCGTGCGTGAACCAGCGCTCGAGACGATCGTGAGGCTCGCTCGGGGTCTCGGGGTCTCGCCCGCGGAGCTAGGCGAGCGCTGGTGGGAGACGGTCTAGTGGCCCAGGAGAACACGGAGCACACAGGGGTAGCGGCGTCGCGGGCGGCGGTTGTGTTGGCTGCTGGTGGGGCGTTGTCGGAGCGTCTCGAGGATCTCGGTGTGGTGGAGGTCGCGGGCGAGCAGGAGCTGTCAGGTCTGCTCGACTTTTTGTTTGGCGAGCGCGAGGAGCCCGTGGTGGCGTTGGCGTTGATGTCGGGCGCGCAGGTGACGGTGCTTGCGCCGCGTGCGGTGCGCGCGATCATCGGCCCAGGCCGGCGGGTCTACGTTCGGCTCGCTGCCATTGGTATGGGCTGCGTTGGTTCTGGAGTGGGCTAGCTGGCCGTCGCAGCGCGTCGCAATGTCGGGTGAGGGTGTCGGGTAATCCGCTCCTGGAACGCCCCTACCGTCGGCCTGCCTTCACCTATGGGTCTCGCTTCGGTCACGCAGCTCCCGGTTCTACGTGCGGCACCGCGCGTTATCGGTGCCGCACGCGTTTACCAGAGCAGCTGGCCGAGCGAGCCGATCGTCGCGCGGACGCCACGGCGCGCCGACAGGCTTGTGGTAATGGAGAACGAGCGGCTTGTGGCTCTGCGTGTCGGTGTCTGAGAACGGTACGGTTACAGTCGTGGTGGGCCGCTTCGAGCTGCTACTCGGATATGGCTTGGCGCGTGTGTTGGGCGAGGATCCCTGTGTTCGGGTACTCGCCAGCGATGTGGATTCTGTGACGCTGGAACGCGCGGTTGAGCGGTGGACGCCATGCGTCGCGGTGCTCGATGAGGTGCCAGATTCTTTGGTGCGGGAGCGGGTGAGGGGAATCCTGCCGGCGACTGGAGTTCTCGTGCTCGCGCACCGACCCTCGCGCCAGTACGGGATGCGGCTTCTCAGATGCGGGGTGACGTGTGTTGCCCGGAATGCCTCTGCCAACGATATGCTTGCTGCGATTCACCTCACGGCGCGCGGTGGCCGGGTGTTTGTTTCTCCGGGAGGACACTGGATCAGCCGCCGTTATCCTACGGAAAACGCACGACGGTTGACGAGGCGCCAGGCTCAGGTGCTTGCGCAACTCAGCGAAGGACGAACGAACCCGGAAATCGCGCGTTCTCTGCACATTAGTGTCGAGACGACCCGCTCGCACGTGGCCGAGATCCTTCGCAAGCTCGATGTCCAAAGTCGACGAGAGTTGATCGGCATGACAGTCCAGAGCAGGCCAGTCCGCGACGTCAGGTAGGCAGCCTGTGTATACCCGTGGGTCGTAGTGTCACTCCCCCACTTGAGCCAAAAAACTTTCGCGATGGGGGATAGCCAACCGCGCCAGACCCGGATAGCGTCCGCGCGTCACTGAGTTCAGCTGGCGCCTGCTATGGCGCGTTGGTAGCTGGGAGCATCTTCTTCTGGGAGACGACGACGGATGACGGGGCGCACAAAAAAGGGCAGCGGCGTGTCAGCGAGAGGCCGGATCGGCGCGCGGCGTTATCTGCGGCGGTTTACCGTCCGGTGGATTGTTGGGCGTGGGTTGCTGGTGGTGGCGGGTGCGTTGCTCGGGTTTTTTGTGTGGGCGGGGGTGGCGGCTGGGACGCAGCCGTTTGAAACGTATGAGTCGGCGGTGGCATCGGATGGCCCGGTCGCGCAGTTTCGTTTCAGCGATCCGGCTGGTTCGAGCAGCATAGGGGATTCTGTGGGCTCGTATACGGCTGTGAACAGTGGGATCGTGTTGGGCGGGGAAGGGCCGTTTGGGGGCAGCGGGTCGGGGTCGTTTGGTGGTGAAGCGTCTGCTGTGTTGCCGGTTGATCCGTTGGCGGGGGCGGGCGCGTTCACGGCGGAGGCGTGGGTGGATTGGGCTGGCGGGGCGTATAAACAGCCGGTCTTTGATTTCGGGTCGAGTTCGAGCAACTACATGTATTTGACGCCAGCGTCGGGGCTGTCGGGCCACAAGTTGCTGTTTGAAATCCATACGAGCTCGGGTACGGCGTCGGTGGCGGCGTCGAAGCTCGGCACGAAAGGGTGGGAATACGTCGCGGTGAGCGAGACGAGCGCGGGGACGCTGACGTTGTATGTGGATGGTGAACAGGTGGGGCAGACGACGGGTGTGACGCTCTCGCCGGCGTCGCTGGGCAGCAGTCCGCCTGATGACTATCTCGGCCGGTCGGTGATAGCGGGCGAACCGGGCTTTGATGGCAGCTTGAGCAATGTCGCGTTCTATGACACGGCTTTGTCGGCGAGCCGGATCTTGGCGCACTATCGTGCGGGCAAGTTTCCGGTGAACACTGGGCTGCCTGTGATCTCCGGTCACGATACTCAGGGGAAAGCATTGACCGCGAAAGCGGGTAGCTGGAGCGGTCTTGAACCGGTGACGTTCGCCTACCAGTGGTTGCGCTGTAACAGTGCGGGCGAAGCATGTGCGAACATCGAAGGCGCCGAGAGCACGAGCTACACGCTCGGGAATGCAGACGTTGGTAGGACGCTGCGGGTCGCGGTCAGCGCGTCGAGTAGCGCGGGCGCGGGGAGCGCGACCTCGGCGCCGACCGCGCCAATCGCTGGGATCAAACCCGCGAACACGACGCTGCCCGTGGTTTCCGGTAGCGCTGTTGCTGGGGGGTTGCTGACGGCGAGTGCTGGTGTCTGGGAAGGTTCGACGCCGTTCTCCTACGCGTATGTGTGGGAGGCGTGCGGTAGCCGCGGCCAGGGATGCAAGGCGATCTCTGGGGCAAACGGGGCGAGCTACCGGGTGCTCGGCTCGCAGATCGGCATGAAACTGCAGGTGCTCGTGACCGCGTCCAACGCGGCGGGCAGCAAGAGCGCGAGCTCGACCGAGACCGCGGAAGTCGGGCCTGGCGCGCCGGCGAACACGGTTTTGCCGAGGGTCTTCGGGCCGACAGAGGTTGGGCAGAGCTTGAATGCGAGCGCGGGGGCGTGGGCAGGCAGCGAACCGTTCTCCTACAGCTATCAGTGGCAGAGCTGCGACAGCGCCGGGGAAGACTGTTCGAATATCGCCGGGGCGACCGGCGCGAGCTACACGCCGACGGCGGGCGAGCTCGGCGGCGCGCTGCGGGTGATCGTGACCGCGAAAAACTCGGTGGGCCAGGAAGCCGCGGTCTCCCCGCCAACCCCGTCTGTGACTGGTAGGCCGCCGGCGAACACGCAGCTGCCGGGGATCTCGGGCGCCGCGAAAGAAGGAGAAACCCTGACCGTGAGCCCCGGCTCCTGGGAGGGTGCGGAACCGATCTCCTACAGCTATCAGTGGCAGCGCTGCGCCGTCCAGCCACTCGGCTCGGAAGGTAGTGGTGACGGTGAGTTCGAACAGCCGGGGGATGTCGCGGTAGACGCCAGCGGTGATCTGTGGGTGGCCGACACGGGCAATGACCGAATCGAGGAGTTCAACGAACACGGCGAATATCTCGACCAGTTCGGCTCTCCGGGGTCCGCCCCGGGGCAGCTGAGCGAACCTGGCGCGCTAGCGATCTCCCGGGAAGGCGATATTTGGGTCGCGGATACGGGCAACGATCGTGTGGAGGAGTTCAGCACGGCCGGGAAGTTCCTGCTGCAGATCGACCCGGCGGAATCCGCGCCTGGCTATCTGGAAGAACCGGAAGGGATCGCGGTCGACCGCGACGGCGACATCTGGGTGTCTGACACTGCTGAAGGAAAGCTCGTCGAGTTCAACGCGCAAGGCCAGTATCTGAGGACTGTCGGTAGTGAGGGGTCGGGAGCGGGGCAGCTCGGCGAACCCGAGGGCATCACGATCGACTCGCGAGGGCATGTGTGGGTCGCTGACTGGTCCAACAACCGGGTCGCAGAGTGGAACGAACAAGGCGAATACCTGCAAGAGTTCGGTGTCGCAGGGTCCGCTCCGGGGCAGCTTGAGGAACCGTATGCGATCGCGGTGAACGCAGGCGGGGACGTGTGGGTCGGCGACGTCGGCAACAACAGCGTCGAGGAGTACGGTGAACACGGTGAATTCATCCGGCAGTTTGGAGCGGCGGGGTCGGCGCCGGGCGAGTTCGACCTTGACTTCCCGATGGGCCTCTCAGTCGCTCCTGGCGGGACGATCTGGGTTACCGACGCCGAAAACGACCGTCTGGAGCGCTTCAACGAACAAGGCGAATACCTAGGAGGCGACTGCAGAGCTATCGCTGGCGCGAGCGCGACCAGCTATACCGCCACCGCGGCTGACGTGGGGTTCATGCTGCAGGCGCTGGTGACGGCCACGAACGCGGAAGGCACTGCGACTGTGGGCTCCTCCCCAAGCGCCGTGGTCGCGCCGTCGCCGCCGGTGAACACGCATCCCCCGACGGTCGAAGGCATCGCGGAGGAAGGCCAGACGCTGACCGCGAGCAATGGCAGCTGGTCGGGTGTCTCGCTGAGCTACAGCTACCAGTGGCAGAGCTGTAACAGCGCTGGGGAAGCCTGCACGAATATCGAAGGCGCCGACGGCGCGAGCTATGTCGTCGCGGCCGGGGAGGCCGGCGGCACGCTGCGCGTGCTGGTCAGCGCCGAAAACAATGCCGGGAAGGCCAGCGCGGCGTCCGCACCGAGCCCGGTTGTGGGCATCGGCCCGCCGCTGAACACGCGGCCCCCGGTGATCGAAGGCGCAGCGAAGGTCGGCCTCACGCTGAGCGCGAACACGGGCAGCTGGCTGGGTACTGGGCCGCTGAGCTACAGCTATCAGTGGCAGAGCTGTGACGCGTTGGGCGAAGGCTGCATCGCGATCGCAGGCGCGAACAGCTCGACCCTGTTGCTTTCCCCAGAAGATCTCGACACGACGCTCGAGCTGACCGTCACCGCCACCAACGTCGCGGGTGAGGTCAGCGCGAGCTCTGTCCCGAGCGCGGTGGTGCGCAGCGACCTGCCGGAAAACACGGCTCCTCCCAGCGTCTCTGGCGTGGACCAGGAAGGGCAGACTCTCACCGCGAGCCCCGGTGCCTGGACGGGTGCGCAGCCGATCACGTTCAGCTTTCAGTGGCAGCGTTGCGGCACGGGGCTGATCGGCTCAGCCGGGAGCGGCAACGGCCAGCTCAAACGGCCCGGGGATGTCGCGGTGAACGCAGGAGGTGATGTGTGGGTGGCAGACACGGGCAATGACCGGGTGCAGGAGTTCAACGAACACGGCGAATATCTCGGGCAGTTCGGGTCGCCGGGGTCCGCGCCCGGGGAGCTGAGCGAACCCGCTGCCCTTGCGTTGACTCCGGAAGGCGACGTGTGGGTGGCGGACACGGGCAACGATCGTCTGGAGGAGTTCAGCCCGGCCGGCCAGTTCCTGATGCAGATCGACCCGCTGGAAGTGGAACCGGACTTTCTGGAAGAACCAGAAGGGATCGCGGTCGACCGCGGCGGCGACATCTGGGTGTCTGATACCGGCCGGGGCGAGCTGGTTGAGTTCAGTGAACAGGGCGAATACATCAGGACGGTTGGCAGCGAGGGGTCGGGCGCGGGGCAGCTCGGTGAACCCGAGGGCATCACGGTTGACTCGCGGGGCCACCTGTGGGTCGCTGACTGGTCGAACCACAGGGTCGCGGAGTGGAATGAACAGGGCGAATACCTACAACAGTTCGGCGCCGCGGGGTCTGGTCCGGGGCAGCTGGAAAAGCCGTATGGGATCGCGGTGGGCGTGAGTGGGGATGTGTGGGTCGGCGATGTTGGTGATAACCGTGTCAAGGAGTATGGCGAACACGGGGAATTCATCAGGCAGTTCGGTGGAGCACGCGGGTCGGCGCCTGGCGAGCTCGATCTTTGGTTTCCGATGGGTCTCGCGGAGGCTGACGGGACCATCTGGGTAAGCGACGTCGAAAACGACCGTGTGGAGCGCTTCAACGAAGCAGGCGAATACATCGCTGGCGGTTGCACGGCCATCGCGGGCGCGACCGGCAGTAGCTACACCGCCACCACGGCCGACGTCGGATCCACGCTGCAAGTGATTGTCAGCGCCGCTAACGCCGAAGGCGAAGCAGCCGCGACCTCACCCGCGACCAACGTCATCGAAGCAGGAGCTGGCTCGTGAGACAACAATCGAGATTCAACCGCGCCAACCGTGCCGCACGCCACGACGCTGCGGGCGGCGCCCGCGCGAGCTGCGGGCACGCGAATCCTTATCGCCGTGTCGTTTGGGGGGTGGCTGCGCGGTTCGCGCGGCGGCGGATTCCGGTGCTCTCGTTGCTGCTCATTGTCGGGCTCGGCGGTTGGGGTGTGGGTGTTGCGCGGGCTGACGGCGGGGCGTCCGCCGCCTCGCTCGCTGGCGGATCGCTGCCATCGACAGGCGCCGTGTCCGGGTCCAGTCCGTTGAGCGCTGGGCTGGTCCTCCCGGAAGTGCAGCTGCTCGACGAAGACGAGCAGGTCGTCGACGGGCAGCGGGCTCGTTGGGATAGCGCGGGCGCGGTGGTGGCGCGGGAGCGCTCGCGCACCGCCTACGTCGGTCTTGACGCGGCGCAGGCGGCGGTTGTCGCCGCGAGCGTGTTTCCCGACCTGGTGGATCACCCGGCCGGCGGGCCACCGCTGCTGCCCGCCGGAGAGCGGATCACGAAGTACCTGTCGGGTGTGCAGGCGCAGGTCGCGCTACCGCACAACAAACACGGGTTGCTCGTCTCGACGGACCCGATGGCGGTGCCGACGTCTCATGGACGGATGGCGCCGGTGGCGCTCGGGCTGAGCGCGACCTCCGGCGGGTTCGCGCCGCGCACGCCGCTGGTGGGTGTGCGTATCCCCAGCCGCGTGGGTGAGGGGGTCGCGCTTTCCGCGAGCGGGGTCTCGTTGACGCCCGTGGACGCACATGGCCGGCCGCTGACTGGCGCGCAAGGAGCGCTCGATGGCGCGACGGTGCTGTTCGCGAACACGCAGACCGACACGGACACGCTGGCCAAGGCGCTGACGCACGGGTTCGAGCTGGACTCGCTGCTGCGCTCTCCGGCGAGCCCTGAGGAGCTGTACTTCCGGCTCGGGTTGGCGGCAGGGGCACGCCTCGCCAGGACGGGACACGGCTCACGGACGGTCGAGGTCGTGACGGGCACCGGAGTGCTCGCGAGCATCGCCGTGCCGGCCGCAAGCGACGCGGAAGGCAGACCGGTTCCGGTCTCGATGAGCCTCACCGGCGACATCATCAAGATCGAGGTCAACACCCGCTCTGGCGAATACCGCTACCCGGTTGTGCTGGACCCACAGGTAGAAGAGGCCGAAGAAACCGGTCTCAACGTCCGCCAGACATGGGGCGAAGCAGGAGCATTTCTAGGCCGCCCGACCCTGAGCGAAGGGTGGGAACATGTTTTCTCCCACGGTAACGCTGGTGAATGGGGGAAGTTTTACTACCTTACTCAGGGTGAATCACGGATCTACTCCTTCTCGGCGACGACGGAAGGGGATGTCTCAGGGGCCGTTGAAGACTTCGTCGGGGTGTTCAACACTCACTCGGGCGCGTGGGAAGGAAAACAGTCATGGTTGGGCAGCTATCCCCGGACGACGAGCTCATTTACTGTGCCCTCCGCCACGACCGAACCGGTGACGGCGAGCAACGACGAAACCGAAGCGTTCTACGAGCAGCTGATGCACTCCACCGGCGAAGGTGGGCACGCGTTCCTGTATTCAGCGACGGTCGGGCTCTACCAGCACGCGCCCCCGAAAATCTCGTGGAACACAACCGCAAAACCAATCTGCGAACACCTGGAATGTTATCAGGCCAACGCGCTGACGCCGGGGCGCTGGGTGACTGAATCACCGGGCTGTGTCCAGTACTGCACGACGTGGTTTGTGGGGATCAATGCGCGTGACCCGGGGCTTGGGATCGCGCGGATAGCCTGGAGCTCACCGCCGGTTCCGGCCGAACCATGGGGGTGGTCGGGCGAAGAAGACGATAAGCCCAAGGACGGCGCCGTGCAGATGCACGAGTGCGAAGAAGCCGCATGCGGCGGTACCGCGAAGTGGCTTGAACTGCCGTACCTCGCCGAAGGCGAAGACACGCTGGAAGCGACCGTCGAAGACGCGGTCGGGCTGACGGCGGCGGCCTCGACCAAGGTCAAAATCGAACGTGCGGGGCCGTATGGCATCGAACTCGTGGGTTTGCCGGGGGAAAACGAAATCGGGTTTGGGGTGGACCGGCTGCAGGTGGACGCCCGCGATGGGTCGGGCACGACAGCGATTTCCGGGATCGCGCATATAAGCCTGAAGATCGACGGCAAGGAAATCGGGCATCCGAACGGGTCTTGTCCGCCGGGGCCGCCATGTACGGCCAAAGGCGAATGGGTGATCAACGGCGAAGAATACGCCGCGGGTAGGCACCAGGTGGTGATGGAAGCGACCTCAAATGCGGGGATCACCCATACCGCGCAAGCGACAATCATATTTGTCGGCTCGGAAGCCAAGCCGCTCGGGCCGGGGTCTGTGAATCTCGCCTCCGGCGCGTACACGCTCAAGTCGACCGATGTGTCCGTGGGGGGCGCGGAGTCGAGCTTGGCGGTGGAACGGGCGTATGACTCGCGGCAGCTCACGGCCGGCGGAGCCGGCCCGTTCGGCCCGCAGTGGCAGGGCGTGGGGTTCGGCGGCGCCGACAGTCTGGAAGTGCTGCCGACGGGCAGCGTCGTGTTGACGGCCTCCGATGGGAAGCGAGCGATCTTCACCAAGGAAGGCTCGAAGCTGGTAGCCCCCCCGGGCGATAGCGACGTGCAGCTGGTTGAAGGGCAAGACGCTGCGGGCCGGTATTTCACGCTCAGCGACGAGAACGCAGACGTGACGCGCTTCACGATCCCTGAAGGCGGCGCGGGAAACGTGTTCACGCCCGCATCGCAGGAAGAACCTGGGCACCCCGGCGCGACGACATACGAGTACAGGACTGTGAACGGGGTCACCGAGCCAACGCAGGCGCTCGCACCGCCACCAACGGGGATCAACTGCACCACCACGCTGGTACGCGGCTGCCGCGCCCTGAACTTCACGTACGCCCCAGCGACCAAAGGCGCCGGGGAAGGACCGGAAGCCAAAGGCGAAGCGCCGGGAGAATGGGGCGAATACCCCGGACGGCTGATGAAGGTCAACTTCACGGCGTACAACCCAGCGAAAGGCGTCGAAAAAATGCAGACCGTGACGGTCGCCAGGTACGCGTACGACGCGCACGGACGGCTGCGGGCGGAGTGGAACCCCGAGCTCGAAAACGCTGGAGACTGCCCGAAAACATGCGCGGCGCTGAAGACGATCTACGGCTACGACAAAGAAGGCCACATCACCGCTGTCACGCCACCTGGCCAGCAGCCGTGGCTTTTGCACTACGGCACGATCGAAGGCGACCCCAACCCCGGCCGCCTGCTGTCGGTCACGCGCCCGCCAGCCAAGGAACCGCCGGGGGACGGCCTAGCGCCCACGAACAACAGCGGAGAAGCACCGCAGCTCTCAACGACGACGCTCGTGCACGGCCAGCAGGTGTCGGTCTCGAACGGTGGGTGGAGCAACAACCCGCTCGCCTACAGCTACCAGTGGCTGCGTTGTAACGCTAGCGGCGGGGAATGCGCCGCGATCCCCGGCGCCACGAACCCGTCCTACACGGTCGGCTACAACGATGAGGAACACACGCTCGTGGCGACGGTGACAGCGACGAACGCGGGCGGGTCGGCGACAGCCACAACAACGGTGAGTACGGAAGTACCGTGGAAGCGACCACTGCCTTACCATTACCAGGGCCTGATCAACCCGCAAGGCGACAAAGGCTACTCTGGCGAAGAACGACTCGAGGACCCGACGTACGCGGCGGTCAGCAACGGCGGCGGACGCGGATTCGAAGAATACTGGCAGCCGGTGCTGCTCGTGTCAGACACCGGCGAAAACGCGATCAAGGAATACTACGAAGACGGCCGTTATAAGGAGACTTTGACGCGTGGGGGCAATGAAGAACAGGGTGCCGCGCCGCATGAACCGACAGGGATTGCGGCTACCGACACGTCGTATCCGTGGGGCGAAACCGTGCGTAGCATCGACGTCACCGAAGCCGCTACGCATCACGTCAAAATACTTGAAGAAACCTTCGAACGTGGTCTGTATGCGAACAACACGCGGATCGGCACGGTTGAAGGCGCTACGGCTGGTGTGGGGTTTCTCCCGGACGGCTGGGAATCGACGGCGTACGGTGGTGAGGATTCGGCGTGGCCGGGAACTTCGTTTGTCGTGCAGAGTGGCGCGCATCCGCAGATCGACTGCGAGGAACAGATCGAAGTTTGCCCGGTACGCTCGTTCGGCAGCGCCGGGTCTGGCAAAGGCGAGTTCAAGGAACCATCGGATGTCGCGGTGAGCCCGCTCAACCACGACATCTATGTGACCGATACCGGCAACGACAGGGTGGAGTATTTCAACAACGGCCAGCACATGGGGGAATACCTCGGTCAGTTCGGTGAACCAGGGAGCGGGCCTGGGCAGTTCGATGAACCCAAGGGCATCGCGATCACCCCCGAAGGTTACGTGTGGGTCGTCGACAGCCGCAATGGGCGCGCCGAGGAGTTCACGCCAACTGGCGAATTCATCAGTCAGGTCGGAGAAAAGTCCGAAAAGCAAAAACAGGAAGAAATAGAAGAAGAAGAGGCAAAAGAACCACCTAAAGACGCCAAGAAGCGCAAGAAACGGGAAGCCAAGGAAAGGAAGGCACGGGAACGTCAAGACAAAAAGGAAGGCAAGAAGGAAACCACCGCAGAAAAAGAAAAAAAGGAAGCCCTCCAGCTCACCCGCCCCACGGGGATCGCGGTAGCCCGCGGCGCCCGGCACGAAAACGAACGGGTGTACGTCGTTGACACTGGCGATAACCGCGTGCAGATGTGGGAAGCGCTCGTGCCCCCTGCAGAACCGCCGCTGCCGCCGGCGACCCCGCCGGCGCGCTCAGAAGACGCGACCTGGACATTGGACTACGACGTGCCTGTCTCCGGCGCGGGCGCGCCGCATAAGGAAAGCGAACTCCCGGGCCGCTATGGCAAGCCAGAGCAGGGCACCGCGATCTTCCCGGCGGATGAACCGATGGGATGGCCAGCCGCTGACTACAGGCGCGCGACGATCTTCTACCTCGACAGCAAAGACCGCACGATCGACACCGCGACGCCCGCTGGTGCCATCAGCGCGACTGGCTACGGCGCCAACAACGACGTCCTAGAAACGCGCAATGCGCACGGCGCGGAAACCGTCTACACTTACAACAGCGAAGGCACGGAGCTGCGGAGCACCCTGGGGCCAGAACACGACGTGATGCTCGCCAACGGCGAAGAAGACAAATATGGGCGCAAGCTCACGACCTACAGCTATGAAGAAGAAGCGCCCACGCAAGGCGGCCCGTACCCGCTCGTGACCGAGCAGACCACTGGTGTCAGGCTTCCTGATGGTGATGTTGTCGACCCGCGTACGACGAAGACCTCGTACTCCGGTCAGGGCGGGCTTGGCTGGAAACTGCGCAAGCCGACCGCGGTCACGGCCGACGTCGGTGGCCTGAACCTCACCCACACCATGCTGTATGAGTCCGAAACCGGGAATGTGACCGAAACACGCGGACCGGCGAACCCCACGGAAAAGTCGCCTCATGCCACAGAAACGATCGACTACACCGCCGGCGAAAACGCCCAGGCAAAGGTCTGCGGCGAACATGCCGAATGGGCGAATCTGCCGTGCGAGGTCAAGCCCGCGCGCCAACCCGAAACCAGCGGCCTGCCGGGGCTCCCCGTCACGACGGTCACCTACAACATCTGGGATGAGCCGGAAGTAACTACAGAAACCGTCGAAACGGGCCACGAAATGGTGACGCGCACCAAGACTGACAGCTACGACAGCGCGGGCCGCCTCACGAGCACCGCGACGAAAACCACCGGTGTGTCGATGCCGGCGCTAAGCACTATCTACAGCTACAGCAAAACGACCGGCGCGCTCATCGAAGAAGCAAGCGAAGGCAGGAAGATCACAAGCGAATACAACGCGCTTGGCCAGCTGACCTCCTACACGGACGCCTCCGACAACACCGCGACCTACAGCTATGACGTCGACGGGCGCCTCCACGAACTCAACGACGGTAAGGGCATCCAAACGTACAGCTACAACGAAACCACCGGCTTTTTGGAAAAGCTCGTGGACTCCGCGGCCGGCACTTTCGAAGGCACGTACGGTGTGGAAGGGGAACTTCTGTCGGAGACTTACCCGAACGGCATGACCGCCTATTACACGTACAACCAGGTCGGCGAACCCGTCAAGCTGGAATACGTAAAGACAAGCGACTGCGCCAGTGACTGCACGTGGTATGTTGACAGTGTCATTCCGACGATCGAAGGGAAATGGGCGCGCCAGACCAGCACGGTCGGGGAAGAGAGATATAGCTATGACGGGATGGGCCGGCTCACTGAAGTCCAAGACACCCCCGCCGGAGGCAACGGCTGTATAACCCGCGTCTACAGTTACGATGCCGACTCGAACCGCACCAGCGTAACGACGCGTCAGCCGGCGTCCAAAGGCCAGTGCGCGACGACGGGCGGCAGCGTGGAATCGCACACATATGACGAAGCCGACCGACTGATCGACTCCGGCGTCCACTATAATCCGTTCGGTGACGTCACGACTCTGCCGGCGGCGGACGCGGGCGCGGAACTAACCAGCAGCTACTACAGCGACAACCAGCTGCAGACGGTCACCGAGCACGAAAACAAAGAGTACCCAGAAGAGACGATCGGCTACAGCCTCGACCCAGCCGGCCGCATCCTCGAAACCACCGCGACCGGCAAAATACGAAACGCCGCCACAATCACGAACTACGCCGCAACCGGCAGCAGTCCGGCGTGGACAACGAACGCTAGCGGCAGCGAATGGTCACGCGACATCCCCGGCATCAACGGCCAACTCGCCGCCATCCAAAACAACGGTGAAACCCCCACACTCCAGCTCACCAACCTGCACGGCGATGTCGTCGCGACCGCGAAAGACGAAGTAACGGCGAGCGGCCTCGCCTCGAGCATGTTGGAACCAAGCGAGTACGGCATCCCTGCGACCGAAGCGCCGCCGAAGTACTCGTGGCTTGGCTCTATTGAGCTACCTACCGAACTGCCGACAGGCGTTACCGCGATGGGAGTCCGCACCTACATCCCGCAGCTCGGCCGATTCCTGCAGCCCGATCCGGACCCGACGGGTTCACCCAACGCGTACAGCTACACTTTCGGCGACCCGCTCAACGAAACCGACCCCACAGGCCAGTTCGCTGAATACAAAATCGGTGGGCCCAGCTCAGCAAGCATCGCCTGGTCAGAAGGAGTCGCGGCCGAAGCCATCGCCCGTCAAGCCGCCGAAGAAGCCGCCGCTCGAGCGGCAGCCGAACGCGCCGCCCTCGAAGCCGAAGCCGCACTCGATGCCGCATACGGCCTAGGCGGCGGAGAAGAATGGTGGGGAGAAGAATTGTGGGAAGAAGAAGGCGAATACGAATACGCCAGCTACCACCAGGGCGCCAAGGAAGGCCACGCCGAAGCGCGCATCGAACCCGCAGTTCTCTACCAGCCATTGCGGGAAGCGACGAGCGGTGAAGCCGGAGGGGCGCTGGGTCTCACAGTGCCGCTTTGCAAAGCCGGATTGGAAGGCCCATGTGCGAGAGCCACGACATGGATCTATCACGTAGGTGGAAAGACGCTCAAACTTGCTTGTACGATGGCTGCCATTGCGGCCTTCAAGTGCGGCGGAGACGAGAAGTTTGAGAGTTATCTTGAGCGCAACGCTTCACAGGCGATCGACTATGCAGAGAGAACTGCGGGAGAGAGCGCTGGAGAGGAGATTGTGGAGGACATCCTTGCGGAACTACTGTAGAGCGGCCCAATCGGCCGCTCTGGGATGCTGTCGGCACCAACGTGATCGGGAGTGCCCCGCGTGAGTGGAGTTGCGTCTAATCGTTCGCGAGTAGGAAGGGCGCTGGGAGCATGAACGCGGAGGAGGGGACTCGGACTGAGACAGGCGTCGCAGCGGCGCGGATCGACGAAGGTGATGCCCTGGTTCGCTTGGAGCGCTACGACGACGCATTGAAGTGCTACGAGCAGGTTGACGAGCAGTTGGGTAATACCGACGACCGTGAGGTTCGCAGGCTGGTGGGTAGAGCGCTGTCGAAGAGGGCGTCCGTGTTTGTTCGCCTTGGTAGGGCGAGCGAGGCCGACGCTGCATATGAGAGATTGGGTGCATGGCTAAGTAGATCCGAGACGGTAAATGCTGAAGTCGCCGTCCGCGTGACAGCGATTCGCGCACAAGCGCTATGTGATGCGGGTCGATTCGAGCAAGCTGCCATTGAAGCTGACGAGTCGCTCGTGCTTCTTGCGCGGCAGTCACCTGACCGACCCGAACTTCGGGTCGGTGCGATGAGTATCAAGGCCAATGCATTGGCGGGCGCCGAACAGGTCCACGAGGCGATCGGGGTACTCGATGAGCTCGTTGCTCGCTATGGCCGGGCGGATACCTGGTCAATCCGCAAGGGCGTGGCGCGAGCATGGCTGAAGAAGGCCGGCTTGCTCGAAGACCTCGGTGAGTATGAGCGCGCCAGCGAGGTATATGACGAGCTTGTGTCGCAGCTTGGTGATGAGGACGAGAACGAGGCGCGGGAGGCCGTCGCTGAGGCGCTCACCGGACGAGCGCGAGTTCAGAGTAAGCTTCATCATCCACGGGAGGCGATCGCATTCTATGATGAGGTAGTTCGCCGCTACGGCGACCGGCGTGAGCCCGGCATGCGGGTGAAGGTTGGTGCGGCGCTTGCATCGAAGGCTTGCGCGTTGCTTGATGATGGCTGCGAGGAGGAGACGATCGGCGCAGTCGATGAGCTTGTTGGTCGCCTGGACTCGGCGAACGAGCCAGAGCTAGCGGTGCAGGGCATGCGGAGTTTGCTCAGCAAGGGACTCGCTCTCGGGCGGCGTGGGCGGCACCAGGAGGTCATAACGATGGTAGATGATGCCGTCGCCCGATTTGGGAATACGGATGGAACAGAGTCACATCAAGTTATTGGACAACTCATTGGGCTAAAGGCGCTTGCATTGAGAAGGCGCGGAGACGTCGAGCAATCCGCAGCTCTCTTCGGTGAAATCGCAGAACGCTACGGCAACGAGACATCGCCTGCGATGCGGGAACTGGTCAAGCATGCGCTAACACAGAGGGCAGAAGTTCTGGCGGCGACTGGACAGTCCGCCGAGGCTATCGTGGTGTCCGATGCGCTGCTCCGGAGTAGTGGCGACCAGGCCGACCCGCGCGAGCGAAGCGGACTTGCAGACGCACTCGGCACGAAGGGGATGGCGCTGCTTGGCGAGGGGCGGTACGAGGAGGCGATCGAGCCACTTGACGAGGTTATTCGACGCTTGGAGGGTGCACCTGAGCCGGCCCTGCGAAGGCAGGTGACACTTGCGCTGCTGAACAAGGTCACGGCGCTAGAGCATCTTGGTCGAGACGGGGACGCGGTGTTCCACGACATGCTCACGCGCTATGGCGAGGAGGCATTGACAATGTTCGACGACACTGCAGCGCATTTCTCGAACGTCGAAGACCCCCATGCGTGCGAGGGTATCGCCTCGGCGTTGTACGGCAAGGCGCTCGCGCTCGGGAAATTGGGTCGCGAGAGGGAGGCGGTGTGCACGCTCACCGACCTATTGGAGCGTTTTCAGGACGATGAGAGCGAGGGCGTTCGGATGGTCCTCGCTGATGCCCGCACGACGCGGGAGCAGATGCTTCGCGACGATGGGCCGTAGTCGTAAAGATCTGGCGAGACTCGGGATCTATCGTTACGACGACGACCTCAGATGTGCGTGCCGCGCACCCCGTGGTCCTCAACAACAAGGCGAATACGAATACGCCAGCTACAAGCACAGGGAAAGCGGCAACGAAGAACGCCAGCTCGATTCAGGTGTGCTCTACCAGTCGCTAGGTGGAGAACCGACAGCTGACGGCACAACTAGTGGTTCGTCTGTGAAGTTCGTTGGTGGTTGAAGGGGTGTCGTAGTCTTTGCCGAACTCGTCGCTGGTTGGGTCCAGCGATGATGGAGGTTCGGTATGCCTGCGTTGGCGAAGAGCGTTGAGA